>TARA_B100001057_G_scaffold281292_1_pt1 | contig 16244 bp, 12 predicted proteins | sample TARA_B100001057 | Tara Oceans TARA_B100001057 (sample SAMEA2621839) | marine metagenome | biome: marine biome (ENVO:00000447); feature: surface water layer (ENVO:00002042); material: "saline water (ENVO:00002010), including plankton (ENVO:xxxxxxxx)" | depth 5 m
AGCGGGATTTCTTTTGAGGTCGATCGGGGTGAAATTTATGGTCTTCTAGGTCACAATGGCGCCGGAAAGAGCACCACGCTTGGAATTATTCTTAGTATGGTGGCTGCTGGGAGTGGAGAGGTTTTTATTGACGGTATTTCGGTCCGTAAAAAACCGCAAGAAGCACTCTGTAAGGTGGGTTCAATTTTTGAGGCTCCAGCATTCTATGATTACATGAGTGGTTGGGATAATCTTAAGGTGTTAGTGGGTTTGAGCGGGCGTTTTGACAAGGCAGCGGCGACGGAAGTAGTTGAACGGGTGGACTTGACCGACCGTATTCATTCAAAGGTTGGAGCTTATAGCCATGGGATGAGACAGCGCTTAGCTCTTGCGCAGGCTCTGCTACCTGAGCCTGAAATTCTTTTATTGGACGAGCCGACCGATGGATTGGATCCCGAAGGGATTAAGTGGTTTCGAGATTTTATTTTGGGGCTTCGAGAGGAGCGGGGGATGACTGTTCTTTTCAATTCGCACCTTTTGTCAGAGGTAGAGCAGATGTGTGACCGGGTTGCAATTATTCGGGCTGGGGAATTGGTCTATGAGGGTGCGGTGGATGAGCTGCGTGACGATCGGCCAGGGGTGAAGTTGGAAGCGAAGCCACCTGAAATTCTTGGGAGTGTAGCGGAAGATTTTAGGGGAGAAAGGATGGGCGAAGATCGGTGGGTTTTTCCTGAGGGAACTGAAATTCCCGACGTGGTTCGCTCCCTGATTGAACGGGGCGCCGAGGTTAGCGAAGTGACCCCGGTCAGACGGTCGTTAGAAGATGTCTATTTGGAACATAGTAGTCTGAGCAAGCCATGATGTTTCTTCGACAATTACAAGGGGAGCTTAAAAAGCTCTTTGCCCGCAAGCGGACCTACATAGGATATGTTGTATTTTTAATTTTCGAAGCCTTGCTCCTTTCCTTGTGGATCTATGTTGGCCGTGAACAATTTGAAGATTTGGCCAAACGAAATTTCATCCCGGTTGAGCTTCTATCATCATCGCTGACAGCGACCTACTGGATTATGGGATTCAGTATGTTTTTGCTGGGCTCAATTTATTTCGCGTTGGTTGCTGGAGACATTGTTGCTAAAGAAACAGAGGATGGAAATATGAGGATGGTTCTATCGAGGCCAGTGTCTCGGTTGCGAATTTTGGTTCTTAAATATTGCGCGGTCCTTATTTATACTGTGACTTTTGTGATCTTTGTGGGACTGACTGGATATGGCATGGCTCTGTTGGCGATGGGAGGTGATGGTGGACTGTTCGTCTGGAATCCCGAAATGTATATTCTGGCTGTCTATCCAGATCGCGATGAAGCGTTTCAGCGGCTTTTTACCGGAGCCTGCTTCATGGGTTTAAGTATGTGTGTCGTAACTTCGCTAGGCTTCTTTTTTTCCTGCCTAAAGATTAAGCCAGCTGCTGCCTCTGTAATGGCCTTGAGCGTTTTCTTTATCGATTTCGTTTTGCAGAACATTCCATTTCTGGCAAACCATAAAGACGTCTTTATTACCTTTCGGATGGCGAACTGGATTTATGTCCTTCAGGAAAATATTCCTTGGGAACGAATTGTCGAAAGTTACTCAATTTTGATGGGCTTATGTATCAGTCTTTTTATTTTGGGTTGGATGGTGTTTCAATCTAGGGACTTCAAGACGTAGTGGGATTTTCTATAGGAAAGGGTAGGTTTGATGGAAGGGACTCTCTAGGATGAAAATGGGAGTATTGTGGGATAGGTTCATGAAATCGATTTTGGTGTTCTCAGTCTAAGGATTCTATCCGGTAGGGGGATAAATGGGGTTCGGGAATCCTTAGATGTGGGGTGCGTAGATTATTCCTCCGATGAAAAGAGGGGACCTAATCTCGAGTTTTTCTTTGGCCAACTGGTTGGAGCGTATCTCCTCGTGGGCTAAGGGGTTGTTTTTTTGTTCTCTTCAAGCGACACTGTCAGGGTCCTGATGAATGGTCTGATATATCGACGCGATCTCGTCTTTGCTCTGCTTATAGCGGCATGGGCGCATATCGGCTTATTTTTCATCTTTGTTATTCTCATGGCCTCGAATTTGTTTTCAGCTCGAATCGATCATGAAGAAAGGAAGCCTGAGCCGAGGCCTGATCTAATCAAAATGCAGATGATTTATGAGGAGCCTGCCGGGGTATCGATTCTTCCAATAGAGCCTGAGCAACCAGAAGACTCTGAGGAAAAAGAGTCCCCCCAAGCTTTTGTGCAGACCAATGAAGGTCAGGAGTCAGAAGCCCCCCCTCAGGAAACAGATTTGATCGGCGAGCGTGATACGACCGCCACTAGTGATCAAGAGGCGGTTGCAGGTCAGGATGGTAGGGCGGCTCTTTCTGGAAATGAAGAAGCCAAATACGATCCGAAAACTTTCGACTCTGACTTTGCTGAGGGAGATGTAGTGGGTGACAATGTTGATGTTAAGGATTCGCTTGATGTCGGAAAAGGGAATGAGGATATAAATCAAGAGGCCGCCAAAATGACAGGCGACGCTAAACCGCTCCTGAAAGACGAAGCAGAAGAGCTAGTTAAGGAGGCAACTCCTCCAAACCCAAAGGATGAATTGACCTCAATCAAAGAGGCCCTGGCATTACTAGAGGAGGAAGTGGGTGATGATTGGAAGAAGGAACCAGTCGAGCCGGAAGCTGAGAAGATTGAAGAAACTTTGCCTGAGCGCCCTGCAAGGGACCAACGCCAAGCGTCTGAACAAAACGGTGGCTTTGCTCCGCGATCCCGAAAGACTAGGATCGCCGGGGTAATCAGCGCGAATGGAAAGGGTTCGCTCGATGTTACCAATACTGCGATTGGTCGATACCAAGGGCAAATTTTCAAAAAGCTCGAAACGGCTTGGCAGATGGAAAATATCAGCAATCGTTCCCTCCTAGCCCCTGGTAATGTGACTCTTTACTTTGTCGTGGAAACAACCGGCAAAGTGTCACGGCAGAAGCAAATGGCTATGGTAGGAGCATCAGGAACCCAGTGGGGAATGATCTTACGAGCGCTGAGTGGGATCAATATCCCGAAAATGCCAAAAGACGTTGTGAAGGAACTCGAAGGAGATCCCTTGGAGATCATAGTCACTTTCAATTATCATTAATAAAAAATATGGAGTTTTCTGAAGCACTCGAAACAACCTGGAATTTTTTTAGAGGGGGGGGATTTTTTATGATTCTCCTCGGGATTTGTTCTTTAGTTGGATTGACCGTTATCTTGCTGAAATCGATCAGCTTAAAGCGTTCACGAATTGTCCCTGATGAATTGGGGCGTGAAGTCGAGCGGTTCGAAGAGCACCTCGAAGCAGGAACGCTTGGCAATTTACAAAACGAATTCGCTCGTGAGGAAAACTCGCTTTCACGCCTTTGTTCGGTCGCTCTCGGTAATGCAGGGAAAACTCAGGGAGAAGTTCAGGAGGCTGTGCAGTCGTCTGCTCGAGAAGAAATCGTTCGAATGAATGCGGGGATGTCGGTTCTCGATGTCATTATTACGATTTCACCGCTTCTTGGATTGTTGGGGACTGCGAGCGGATTGGTCACTGCCTTCTCTGATTTAGAGGATAACGAGCGAATTCGCGCTGGTATCGCGACCGCGCTTAGTACGACTATTGTAGGAATTGCAATTACTGTCCCGGCTGTAATCGCGCAGGGTGTTTTTAGCCGAAAAATCGAGTTGTTTTCGGCACGGCTCGAAGTGCTACTAGGACGAGTGGTTTCAGCCTGTCACCAACACGTTTTTTTTCGCGATAAATCGTAATATTTTCACGAGTGGAATTCAATCGTACAGCCCGAAAGTCTCCCACGGTTTCGATCGTTCCCTTGATCGATATTTTGGTAACACTTTTGTTTTTTTTCATCGTGACGATGAAGGATCCGGATGATTTCGAAAAAAAGAAACTCAAGCCGGAAATTCAGGTTTCGCTGCCATCGGCACATTCGATGAAGGTTACTACCACCAAGCAAACTAGGTCGACCTTGTCGCTGGGTAAAGATGGCAGTGCTGAACTTGATGGAACGCCGGTGGTTCCGGGCCTCTTAAAGGAATACCTTATCGCTAATCTTAAAGAAAGAGCTGGCTTGAAACTTGCCCTTCGAGTGGACAGAGAGTGCCCATTCGAGGCAATTCTAAGAGCTCATAGCGCTGCCATTGACGCTGGTTATTCCGAAAAAGAGATTTATTACTTAGTCGAAAGACCTCAATCAACAGAAGCTCCTTTTTCTTCCGAAAATCCTTAGTTATGATTCTTGAAATTACTCAATATGGCAATCCGGTTCTCCGTAAGAAATGCCGCAAGGTCACCGAGGTGACTGACGAACTTAAGCAATTTGGAGAAGATTTGATCGAGACGATGGTTCAGGCTCAAGGGGTCGGACTTGCTGCACCTCAAGTCAATCGCGATATTCAAATGGCTGTGGTTGATGTGTCCCATGATCCCGAATGTATTACCTTTTTAAAAGTAGACGGAGAGGAGAGTTCTCTCGATGACCTTATGCCATTGGTTTTTATTAATCCATCACTTGAGTTTGGGAGTTTAAAAGAGTCGGCGACCGAAGGCTGCCTCAGTATCGAGGGGATCAATGCGGAGGTTCGCCGTCCGGCTCAGGTTAAGGCAACTCTCCAGTTGCTCGACGGCCGTAAGATTCTCGTGGAAACTGACGGCTTGTTATCTCGCGCCATTCAACACGAAACGGATCACCTTAATGGTGTTCTTTTTGTGGACCGTTTACCGACCGCAACCAAGTTATCAATGAAGCGTAAGCTTAAACGTTTGACTGTCTAAGGCTGAAAACCATCATTTCTTATCTATGAAACCGAATCCCTCTGACCCGTTGACAGCTACGCAGGGTGATCCGATTGGGCCGATGCCAACCCCCATTAATCAAGCATCTAAGCAGCCGAAGAGCTCATCGTCATTCCAGCAGGAAGAAATGAGCGAAATGCCTTTAGATCTTCTTCTGGACCAGAGGCTCCGAAAGATCTCGCTACCATCATCTTCAACAAATCCTAATAGTGTTTTTGGGGATGGCGAGCCCTCTCCAGTTCGCCTTATGGAACCCATGGAAGGATTTGCGATCCCAAGTAGAGCAGGGACTGTTCTCAAACCTGTCACGCAAACTCCTGAAATTGATAAGCCGGACCCACTTGCGATGCCTGCTCCCTTCGCGCAATCAACAACTCGGCTTCTGACTGAGCCTGATGTTCCCTTATCGGCAGATCCAGTTCCGCTGATTCAACCGGTTGATGAAAGTCAGTTGATTTTACGCGCAATTTTCGGAGTCGGGAGAGATTTGAACCGCGATGAGATTCTAAAAAAAGCATCAGAGCTCCCCGGGATAATGAGTGTAAAATTATTAGGTCGGGACGAGCGCGCTGCTTTAAGAGTTTTACGCGATGGGATACAAGACCTTGGCGTTAGCTTAGATCTGATCTCAAAAGATGCTTCTGTTGATTTGATTCATGGCGAAGCGACGACCCTCGTTGTCTTTTATGAGAGCGAATTCCGTCCGGGTGTTCGTGAAATTTTAACAATTGTCGCGCGGCAGTTTTCGGAAATTGATTGATTTCTCTTCGTTATTTTTTTGAAAAACTGAATTATGGTAAGTTGGCAGATTCGGATCGATGTGGGTGGAACATTTGCTGACGGTTGGGCATTAACTCCGGCAGGGTCACAAATTCGGTGCAAGGTCCTTTCCTCGGGGGGGCTTCGTACATCGATAGTCTCCATCGAGGACGGGTGGTTAGGTTGTGATCGGCCCCTCTCTGATCATGAGCAAGGACTTGAAGGATTTTCAGTTGCCGGGGTCCTTATTTCAGAATCGGTGCCCAATCTAGGAAAGATTAAGGTCGAAGGTCAGTTTCATTTAGGTCAAATTATTGAATTAGTCTCGGGTGAAGACGCTGCTGTTGTTGCAGCCCGTCTTTTGACCGGTACAGCGCCGGGGTCTGATTTTCCCCGAGCCGATTTGCGGGTTGCGACGACTCGAGGAACAAATGCCTTATTGGAAGGGAAAGGTACCCCTGTTGATCTTTACACATCGAAGGGTTTTGAATCTTTGCTGGAAGTTCGGGATCAACGTCGGCCCGATCTATTTGAGCTATCGCCTTCTCTTTCGGTTCCAGTGACCAAGCGGGTGATTGGGGTGACTGGTCGTCTTGATCGAAAAGGTCGTGAATTGGAACCTCTCAATGAGTCGGACCTTGAGGCTCATGGAGACACAAAGGCTGTAGCAGTTGCAATGATTAATTCGGATGTGGCTCCCTATCATGAAAAACGGGTTGCTGAAATCTTACGCGACAGAGGATTTGCTGAGGTGAGTGTATCCCATGAAATTGCTCCCATGATTCGGCTGTGGCCGAGGATGGAAACTACCGTAGCTAATGCTTATCTGACTCCTGTAATGGAAGGATTTCTCAGCTCGCTTAAAAATGCTCTTCCTGGAGTCCCGCTTTCTCTGATGACAAGTTCTGGCCAGTTAAAATCTGCTGAAACATTTCGTCCTGTGGACAGTTTGCTTAGCGGTCCGGCAGGTGGAATTGCTGGGGCGGTGGCGCTAGCCCGAGCTTGTGATTTGAAGCAGGTTCTGACTTTTGATATGGGTGGGACCAGCACAGACGTGGCCCGGATTTCTGGTGAGCCTGGGTATCGTTACGAACAGGAGATCGGTCCGGTGAAAGTTCTGGCGCCAGCGGTGAAAATTGAGACCGTTGCAGCCGGAGGTGGATCAATTTGTCAGTGGAAAAATGGAGGACTTCAAGTAGGTCCGGAAAGTGCGGGAAGTTCACCGGGGCCAGCTTGTTATGGATGTGGGGGGCCGCTTACGGTGACGGATGTTAATTTACTTTTGGGTTTCATGGATGAAATGCGTGCTGATATTCCGTTGGATCGGACTGCGGCCGAAGCGCGGTTGGATGAACTGATTCAGGAAATTGGGGAAGAAGTTAATCGAGAGGAACTGCTGGACGGCCTTCGAAAGATAGCGATAGGTCATATGGCCGAAGCTTTACGGCAAGTTTCAACACGAGATGGATATGATTGCCGAGATCATACTCTCGTAGCTTTTGGAGGTGCCGGTCCGCAACACGCCTGTGCATTAGCGAGCGAACTTGGTATGAAGAAGATTCTTATTCCGGCTGACGCGGGTCTTCTAAGCGCCTGGGGATTACATCAAGCTGCGGATAGAGAGATTAAAGTAAAACAGGTTCTGAAATTATTAGATGATTCGATTGGTGAGGAGTTAGACCAGTTGAGAGAAGGTCGGAGAATTCATCGGAGTTTGTTTGAGCTCAGGTTAAAAGGACAGGATTCTAGCATCGAAATTGAGGCAGGGCAGGGTATTTCCGAAGTAGAACTTAGAGAGGCCTTTGAAACGAGATATCGTGAGCTGTATGGAGACGCTCGCCCAGTTGATCGTGAAATCGAGTGGGTCGCCTTAAGATTGGAATTGGTAGGTAGAGCGACTGATTTGGACTACGAATATTTTGAGCGAGGAGAATTGGTGGAGAAATTGACTCTTGAGCAAGATGGATTTTCTACTCTCCTGCTCGCAAAAGGGTGGCGGGTTTTTCGGGGTACAGGTGGTTCGATACGCTTGGACTGGGAAGGCCGGAATCAATCGGAAGGAAAAGCTCCCGCAGTTGTCGAAGCAGAACTTTTCCGGCGTCGTTTTGAGGGCGTGGTTGAGGAAATGGGAGAGTTGTTAAGGAGGACGGCTCTGTCCACCAATATCAAGGAGAGACTCGATTACTCTTGTGCTCTTCTGGATGCTGAAGGCAGTTTGATAGTAAATGCGCCCCATATTCCCGTTCATTTGGGTGCGCTTGGGCTTTGTGTAAGAAAGGTATCTGCCGACCGAACGTGGGAGGAGGGTGATACAGTAGTTGTGAATCACCCCGCATACGGAGGATCTCACTTGCCTGACGTCACTGTGATTAGCCCAGTCTTTGTTGATAATCAGTTGCTCGGATTTGTTGCTAATCGTGCTCACCATGCCGAAATTGGGGGGAAGACTCCGGGTTCAATGCCTCCGGATGGTAGCTGTCTTGCTGAGGAAGGAATTGTAATCCCTCCGACTTCAATAGAATCCATCGGAGATGATTTTTTTAAGGATTCTCGATCACCTGCTGACAATTTGGCGGATTTAAAAGCGCAGGTTGTGGCTAATCGGTATGGGGAGAAAGCGCTGAAGAAACTTGCTGGTCAGTCTGCGATGGAGGTTGTGGCTTTTCACCTGAGGGGTGTATATGAACGATCCGCGATTCTTCTTGCGAGAGCCATAGAGGGATTTTGGGAGACAAGCGCGGAAGACAAAATGGATGACGGTTCGATAATCCGAGTGAAGATATCGAAAAATGAAAAACTGGTGGTCGATTTTTCGGGCTCGGCTGATGTCCATCCAGGAAACCTGAATGCTACCCCGGCTATCGTTAGGAGTGCGGTTTTATATGCCTTGAGACTTTGGGTGAGAACAGATGTTCCTCTGAATGAAGGGCTCCTTGATGAAGTCGAGATCGTGACCGAATCAGGAATTCTAGACCCACCGCTCACACGCGATCCTAAAACGTGTCCAGCGGTGGTTGGCGGTAATGTTGAAACCAGTCAAAGAGTTGTCGATGTTCTTCTAGAAGCGCTAGGGTTGCAGGCCCATGGCCAGGGGACTATGAATAATTTTCTCTTTGGAAATGAACGCTTTGGATTCTATGAAACGATTGGAGGAGGTGCTGGAGCTGGCCCGGGTTGGCATGGTAGGAGTGGGTGTCACGTTCACATGACTAATACGGCTATCACTGATATAGAAATTCTTGAGGAGAGATTTCCTGTGCGGGTTCGTGAGTTCGGTATCCGTCGTGGTTCCGGTGGGCCGGGTGAGTGGATGGGGGGCGATGGACTAGTAAGGGAGATCGAATTTTTGGAGGAAACTACAGTGTCGCTACTCACTCAGCGGCGTGAGCGTATTCCGCGCCCCAACGGTGTTCCCGGACGTAATTTACTCTTTCGTGACGGACGTTGGCAGGAGTTAAAGGGGACTCAGAAGATTGTTATCAAAACTGGGGATCGGGTTCGAATTGAGACTCCTGGTGGTGGTGCGTGGTTGCAAGAACCCGAGACTTCGTTATAATCCACATCATGAGCGATCAAAAAACTCAAATCACGGCTTATTTGAAGACTTTTTGCGGCTGGAGCGAAGGCGTCCGGGCTATTATGCGAAAGTATGAATTGGAATTTGATGAAAAAGATATCATTAAAAATCCAGCCTTCCGCTGGGAAATGGAACAGAAAACTGGTCAACCTCTAAGCCCTTGTGTTGAAGTGAATGGTGAGATGCTTCCTGATGTCAGCGGCGAGGAAGTGGAAGCATTTCTACTTGAGAAGGGTCTCGTTGAGGTAAACGAAGAAAAGCCTGACTCGCCAATCGATTCTTCTTGCTCACCCGAACAGCATGAAAAGCAGGCTCAAGCCGAGGCTGCTGCTAAGGGTGAACCTGGAAAAATAGTCTTTCTCGACTGATTTTTGGTAAATATCCAATCTAAGAATTTAGGCCTCCGGTGACTGATGTTGGTCGGTTGTCTTATGCTTTTTTGGCTTATAGCGCGAATCGCGCTTGCCATCGGAGTTCAAATTCCCTTGAGTCGCTCATGGCGGATCCTTCTTTGGCCCTTTCTTTTGACGACGTCCTTTTGACGCCTAGTTTGAGCGAACTGCTTCCTTCTGAGTCCGATGTGAGCTCCGAGTTGTGTAAGGGAGTTCCTTTAAATATCCCGATCGTATCAGCTGCCATGGATACGGTGTCTGAGACTGAACTGGCGATGGCCCTCGCGCGTGAGGGTGGTATCGCAGTTATCCACCGCGCGTGTACGATTGACCAGCAGACATCGATGGTGGCTAAGGTTAAGCGTTCAGAGAACGCCGTTATTTACCAACCACTGACAGTTTCTAGGAAGCAAACTGTAGCCGAAGTTCGTGAGATTATGGGGAGGGAGGGATTCTCTGGGTTCCCGGTAGTTGATTCAAATGGTCGTCTCGAGGGAATGGTCACCGGACGCGATCTTCGTCATATTCCAAGTGAGGAGGCTTTGGTTGAAAATGTGATGACGCCGATAGACCGCTTGGTAACGGCGCCGGCCGATATGGATCAGCGCCAAGCTCGCGAGATTCTTTATAAGAATCGGATCGAAAAACTTCCTTTGGTGAATGATGATGGAGCTTTAGCTGGATTGATTACGGGTGCTGATATTGAGAAGCGAATTACTTTCACTAGTGCGTCGAAAGATCCAAACGGCCAACTTCGTTGCGGTGCGGCGGTGGGACCGGGCCCTGAATTTTTAGAACGTGCCAAAGCTCTCCTAGAAGCTGGTGCTGATGCTCTCTTTATAGATGCTGCGACTGGGCATACTTCACGTGTTATGGGCGTAATTGAGAAGCTTCGCGAACTCGGAGAAACTCCAGTTGTAGCCGGTAATGTCGTCACTGCCCAAGGTGCGAGGGACTTGATCAGCGCAGGAGCAAGTTGCCTTAAAGTTGGGGTTGGTCCGGGATCGATTTGCACGACTCGTGTCATATCCGGCGTGGGTATGCCTCAGTTTACAGCCGTTCAAAATGTTGCCGATGCTGCTCACGAGCTTGGGGTGCAGGTGATTGCCGATGGTGGAATTAGATACTCGGGCGATATTACCAAGGCTCTTGCTGCGGGTGCCGATCTTGTCATGTTAGGTTCTTTGCTTGCCGGAACGAGGGAGAGTCCAGGACAGACTGTTCACTCTCAGGGGCGTCGCTTTAAGACTTATCGTGGCATGGGGTCGATTGGTGCGATGCGAAAGGGTGCGGGTGATCGTTATGGTCAAAACTCTAGTGGTAAGCTAGTTGCCGAAGGGGTAGAGGGGCGCGTCCCTTACAAAGGCCCATTGGCGGATGTTGTTTTCCAATTAATGGGCGGACTTCGTTCTGGAATGGGATATGTTGGAGCACGAAATTTAAACGAGCTCAGGGAAAAAGCCGAATTTGTTCGTATTACCCCGGGTGGTCTTCGCGAAAGTCATGCGCATGATGTCACTATCACCGAGGAGCCCACAAACTACCAACCTGCTTCCTAGTTTTAAGATGCAAGAAGTTCAACATGTTGCTGTTTTTGATTTTGGTTCGCAATACACCCAGCTCATTGTTCGCCGAATACGCGAATTGGGTTTTTTCGCTAAGCTTTACTCACCAGAAGATATCTCTGAAATTAGTCAGCCTGGAGCAATCATTCTTTCAGGTGGCCCCAAGAGCACTAGCGAGTCGGATGCTCCAGATATCGATTTTGAGAAATTGAAGTCCTTTGAAGTGCCCGTTCTTGGGGTTTGCTACGGGATGCAGCTTCTTAATATCAAATTTGGAGGTTCAGTAAAAAAGAGTAATAGGCGGGAATATGGTGCGGCTGCGCTGACTCCAAGGTGCCATGAAGACCTTTACGACGGAGTTTCTGCTGGCTCTCAAGTTTGGATGAGTCACTCGGATACTGTTCAGGATCTGCATGAGGAAGCTGAAGTGATTGCCACAAACCAACATAATACTCCGGTGAGTTTACGCTGGCCCGGTGGATTTTTTGGAATTCAATTTCACCCCGAGGTAACGCACTCACACGATGGGTTGAGAATTCTTAAGAACTTCCTCCAGCAAGCCAAGAAACTACAGCCTTTTCATATCGAGGATTTCAAGCGCGAGATGATCGAGGGCATCCGTGAACTTGTTGGGGATAAACAAGTCGTTTGTGGTGTGAGCGGGGGAGTCGATAGTACGGTCTTGGCCGTGCTTCTAAAAGAGGCCGGGGTAAAAGTCCGTGCGATTTTTGTGGATAACGGGCTCCTCCGAAAAGACGAGTCAACTGTAGTGCAAAACAATTTTCATCGCATGGGTGTTGAGATTGAAACGGTGGATGCTTCCGACGAATTTCTAAATGCCTTGGCTGGAAAAGAAGACCCGGAAGAGAAGCGGCGAATCATTGGGAATCTTTTCATCAAGGTTTTTTGGGATTCCGTTGGGAATGCCGAAATGTTGGCTCAAGGGACTCTTTACCCCGATGTAATTGAGAGTGCTTCAAATGCGAAGTCGAAAGCTTCGGTGATAAAGACACACCACAACCGAGTTCCCAAAATCCTTGAACTTCAAGAACAGGGGAAGGTGCTAGAGCCACTGGCTGAACTCTTTAAGGATGAAGTTCGTGAGTTGGGTGCGGCGTTGGGAATTGCCTCTGATATCCTTGGGCGTCATCCATTTCCGGGGCCAGGATTAGCTGTTCGTTGTCCGGGTGCGGTTGATCGTGAACGGCTCAATATTATCCGTGAATGCGACGCAATCTTTATCGGCAAGCTTAAGCAGCATGGATGGTATGATCGGGTTTGGCAGGCTTATGCGGGATTAATTCCGGTCAAGACCGTAGGCGTGAAAGGAGATGAAAGAAGTTACGAGTGGGCTACCAATTTGCGAGCTGTGATTTCCGAAGACGCCATGACTGCTGAATGGGTCGATTTGCCGGCCCAACTTCTCCGTGAGACAAGTCAGGACATCTTGAACGAGGTCAGCGGCATTAACCGTGTTCTTTACGATATCTCGACCAAGCCGCCCGCGAGTATCGAGTGGGAGTAGCGCCTCTCTTACTTTTGATAATCTTTTAATAGCTCCAACGCCTTTGGAGTTCCGATGATCTTGAGTGTTGAAATGACCTTCGCAAGGGCCTCCCTTTTATCAGAGGCAGATTTTGCAAACGTGCCCTCAACGATAATATAATGTCGGATTGCAGCCTCGGGTTTTCCTTCGGTAAGGTCGATATCTCCGGCGAACATGCGAAGTCGGATATCAAGTGCTCCGGCCGGGCGAAGGTCCAGGGCATCAGAAGCGGCCTGGCGAGCTTCATTAAATTGTTTGAGGCCATTGTATGCCTGAGATTTGAAGTAGAGAGCTTCGGCTTTGCGATAGGCATTCTTTTCAAGTTCTAGGATGGCTTTGGCCCCGCGCAAGGCTTCCACGTATTTATTGAGATCGAGCGATGCCTCGGTGTAAAGTTTCCAAACTAAATGTTTGATGGGTGTAGATTTGTCCGCAAGTCCTTCGTGGAGAAAAGGCCAACCGCGTTCCTCTTCACCGTTTTTTATGAGAGTGGCTCCTAACCATTGTAGAATGGCGGCCGGGAGTTTGGTGTCGGGCGAATCTTGGCGTGCGAGGTTAATTTCATCTTCAAGGAGGTCGAGATTCTCAGCTTTGAAGGCATTTCTGACCAAGATAGGGCTAACTTTTGAAGCAAACGTTTTGGAGTCGAGAGCTCTAGCTTTGCGAAGAAAAGGTTCTGCTTTGACTCTGTTCTTGAGGCGAAGTTGATTCCATCCGAGCCAAAAGTTTGCGGAAGCCTGGTTTTTTTGGTCGGATCCGGTAAGCTGAAGGATTTGTTCCTGTATGGCGACAAATTCCTCCCATCTTTCTTGTTCCTGATAGATCGATGCTAAGCGAAGCATAAGGCTTTTCTTGATCTTCTGATCCGTGGTGTTTTGAAGGATTGTTTTGTAGTCTCCAACAGCTTCGCCTTCTCGACCGGCTTCATTTAGAAGTTCGGCTCGGTCCAAGCGAAGCTGGGTGCTCTGTTTTGCCTTTGGAAATTCGGCAATAAATGCGGCTATGGCAGCGAGTGCCCCTTTTTCGTTTTTCAAGAAGAGCTGTGATTTAGCCACGTGATAGCGAACTCCAAGGGCGTTAGAATCATCAACCAGAGAGAGGTCAAGCAAACGATACTGTGAAATTGCCTTTTCATAATCTTTTGCTGCGTAGTAGCCCTCGCCGAGAAGTAGGCGAATGGAATGAACTTTTGGGTCCTTTGCTCTTTTAGTAGCATAGTCTCTCAGAAAACTTTCAGCGTTTTTGAGGAAGTTATTGGCGGATTTCTTATGGTCGCGAATAAGGAGGTGATAGGTGGCTTCAAAGCTTGAAGTGGATCCGGGAGAGAGTGTAGCGATTTGCTCGTAAAGTTTTCTTACTTCTTCTTCCTTGCCAAGAGCGTCGTAAGATTTCGCGACCATAATCAGGCGCTGAAGCTCGGATTGTTTTTCGAGTTCGAAGTTTCCAATACGAAAGACATCGATGACATCCTGCCATTGCCTGTCCTTGTAGTGTAAGCTCATAAGGACAAGTTGAGTCTTGCCCTTGACGCCCTTTGATTGTTCTTCTGAAAGAGAATTCCGAAACCATACTTTGGTGAGTTTTTTATCCCCTAGTGTCTGAGCCGTAAGAGCCGCTTGGAAGGACGCTTCGGCGCGAATTTGGGGGTCCTTTGATTTTGAGAGAATAACAAATAGCTCGTGGGCTTGTTTTGCGCTTTGTGAATCGCGATATAGCCTGGCCAAGGCGAGGCGGGCTGTCTCAGAATATGGGCTGTTCTCGTCTGCTATGACTGCTTTCAAAGAAAGAAGCATTCCAGCCTTGTCTTCGAGCTTATAAAAACAGAGAAAACGCCGATAAAGTGATTGCTGTTTAATCTCTTTGTTTTCCGTTGTGTCAGAGACGATTTGAAACCATTTAGCTGCGTCTCCCCATTTCTCGGCTTTGTAATCGTCGGAGGCAAGGAAGAGGGCAGAGGCTTCCACAAATTTTCCTTCCTTCCAGTTTGTGGCGGCGGATTGAAAGCAGGCGCGGCTTGCTTTTTGTTCCCCAATTTCACGATAGGACATCCCAAGAAAATACCACGCTTCGATTGCCTTTTTATCGCGGGGGAAAGTCCTGAGAAATTGGTCGAACTTCTTAGCTGCGATCCGATAGTCCCTTTCAACTTTTTGGGGATTTTTTCCCTTTTTAGCGTCGTTGTAGTTCAGCGTTGCGAGGTCAAAAAGATCGCGGGCTGGATTGACGCTAAGGGCATCCTCCTTTTGATCCGGAGCCTGTCCCAGAGAAGGAAGTGATAGCCCGATTAGAATAGCGAGTAAGGCTCGGATCTTCATCGAAAAAAACTAAGGGTTCTTTGGTGAACGAGTCGCAAAATCGATATTCCAGATACCGGCTTTTTGGATTTCGTCAACAAGTTGGAGAAGTTGCTGATTCCGGCCATCCCGGTCGGCCCGGATTCGCACTGGTTGTTGATCGGCGCCGTCTTCGTTGGCGAGTTCGGCGGCTTTTACAATCCGTTTAAGTTTTCGCCTGAGTTGGTCTTTGGTATAAATCTCTCCGCTAATAGTAATCTCTCCATTAGCGGAGAGGTTTATTACAATCTTATTTGCAACACGGGCTTTTTGAGAGCCTTCACTGGTGGTGGGAACAGCGACCTTAAGATCTTTCTCTTGTTCAGTGATCTGGTAGGTGACAAGGAAAAAAATCAGAAGGAGAAAGACAATATCAATCATGGGGGCCAGCTGGAAGCTGGCGGGTGGAGGATTGTTATCGCGAATTCGCATGACGTTAGAGCGTTCTTTGATTCCTAAAGGTCACGCATTGGAAAATCGTCGCGGAGAGGTTGACTCGTTGAGCCAGTTTGGCTTTGCTGAATTTGGGAACCGACTAAGGCGAGGATGTGGGTACCCGCCGCTTCTAGTTCAGCAGTGTGGTTTTGAACTCGGCCACGGAAGTAGGAATAAAATGTCATAGCAATAATACTAATGACGAGACCGCCAGCGGTGGTTATGAGGGCCTCCCAGACTCCTTGAGCTAGTTCCAGTTGCTTGGCTCCCTCGATATTGCCGTTAGCGATTTCCATGAAGGATTTAATCATTCCGATTACAGTTCCAAGTAAGCCAACCATTGGGGCAATCCCCCCAATATCAGCTAAGTAGCTGATTCTTTGAGTTAGGATGCCGGCCTGACGATTTCCTTCGGCCTCTGCAACCTCGCGTATCTCAGGGTGGCTGGCATTTGGGTTTTTGGTTAAAAAGTCGAGTGTCTTTTGGGTGACTCGGGCGACTGCCTCTCTTCGGCCGTGACAGTAGCCGACGAGTCCCAGATAATCGCGCTTTCGGATCATGGCCTCCGACGCATTCATGAAGCGATTTGAAACAACCGAGCTGCGACGAAGGGTCAGGAAATAAAGAAGAATGAGAATCGCTGTGAAGATTGAAAGAATGACGAGTGCTCCCATGACCCAGCCGCCCTTCTTGAGAATCTCAACCAAGGTGATATCTTTGGTCAATTCTGCAACCTCTTGGGCAGATGCGACAGATGGAATCAGCGCCAAAATAAGTGCGATGAGAAAAGTGGTCTTCATGAACT
>TARA_B100001057_G_scaffold217575_1_pt1 | contig 16228 bp, 15 predicted proteins | sample TARA_B100001057 | Tara Oceans TARA_B100001057 (sample SAMEA2621839) | marine metagenome | biome: marine biome (ENVO:00000447); feature: surface water layer (ENVO:00002042); material: "saline water (ENVO:00002010), including plankton (ENVO:xxxxxxxx)" | depth 5 m
ACAGACGAATGTTTGTCTTTCTTAAATTGCTTAATATGTTTTGAGAGTGTTTCAATTTTATCAGTTAGCAAAGCAATTTGAATTTCCGAAGACCCAGTGTCTTTTTCATGCAAAGCTAATTCCTGTACTCTTTTGTTCATCTATTTTTCCTATTTAGTTGTTTGTTTTATCAAGTTTTCTATCTTTTCTGCATATTCGAAAGAATCATCCTTTCTAAAGAGCAATTTTGGCAAAAATTTCATAGTTACTTTTTGTGATAAAATTTTTCTAATTAAAAATGAGTATTCTTTGAGAACTTCAATTATTTCCTCAGCATTCTTTCCTCCTAAAGGAAGTACATATGCTTTTGCAATTTTCAAATCTTGACTCATCCTAACTTCTGTTACTGTTATAGTATTTGTTTCTAAATTGGGCACCTTAGCCTCATTTCTTATAAAAATCATGCTTAAAGATTGTTTAATCATTTCTCCCACTCTTAATTGCCTTTGCGATATTGGTTTTCCTATTCTATCGGCCATTAGATTGTTCTTTCGGTTGATGTAACATTAAATGCTTCAATTGTATCATTTTTTTGAAAATCTAAATAATCTTGGATCGTAATTCCACATTCTTGGCCGTTGGTTACCTGTTTTACTTGGTTTTTTTCTCTAAATAAAGTTCCAACCTTGCCAGTATAAATAATTGATCCATCCCTAATTATTCTAACCTCTGAAGCACTTGTTATTTCGCCATCTGTAACTTTTGAGCCTGCAACTTTTCCTGCGCCAGAAACTTTAAAAATTTCTTGAATCTGTGCAGTTCCAACAATTGTTTCTTTTTTGTCTGGTGTTAATAAACCTGACATTCTCTTTTTAATATAGTCTAGAGCCTCATAAATTATATTGTAAGATGATATTATAACATTTTCCTGTTCTGCAAGTTTTTTTGCTTCTTTACTTGGTTTAACGTTAAAAGCAATTAGAGCTGCATTTGATGCTTTAGCTAGAGTAATGTCTGTCTCAGTAACCATTCCAATGTCAGCTAATATAATTTTGGGCTTAACTTCCTCATGTTTAATTTGGGAAATTGCATTTTTGATGGCTTCTGAGGATCCATGAACATCTGATTTAATGATTAAATTTAATTCCTCAGATAGTTTGTCTGAAAAAGCAGATTCCTGGGTAGCAAATGTCAGTGGATTTTTTGTCTCTCTATTTTCTTGAGCCCTATTTTCGCTTAAAGTTTTGGCCTCCTTTTCATTTTCAAGAACGATAAAGTCATCTCCAGATTTTGATGCGCCGTTAATTCCTAAAATTTCTATTGGTGTAGAAGGCAAAGCCTCACTGATATTTTTTCCTTTATCGTTTATAATAGCTCTTACTTTACCCCACCTTAGTCCGCTTACAAAAAAATCTCCTTTTTTAAGGATGCCGGTAGTGACAATTATATTCGCCACAGGACCTCTTCCAATATCAATTTTTGACTCCAAAACTATACCCGTTGCTTTTGACTCAAAATCTGTTTTTAAATCAAGTATTTCTGCTTGAAGAATTATTGCCTCAACAAGTTTATCTAAATTTAATTTAGTTTTGGCCGAAATCTCTACCATTAAAGTATCACCAGATAAATCTTCAGCAATTAGTTCGTGCTCTAACAATTGATTTTTAATTTTTACAGGATCAGCGTCTGGTAAATCACATTTATTAATTGCAACCACTATTGGTACATTAGCTGCCTTAGCATGCTTAATAGACTCGATAGTTTGTGGTTTCACACCATCATCTGCTGCAACCACTAATACTACTAAATCAGTTAATTTTGATCCTCTAGCTCTCATTTCAGTAAACGCTGCATGGCCTGGTGTATCAATAAATGTTAACTTGTTTGATTTAGTTTCAATTTGATAGGCCCCTATATGTTGAGTAATACCACCAAATTCACCTGAAACCACGTTTGTGCTCCTCAATACGTCAAGTACAGACGTTTTGCCATGATCAACATGGCCCATTACTGTTACTATAGGTGGTCTATTCTTTAAATTCTCAGCTCTTGATGCTTTGATCTTTTTAATAATTTCCTCAGCTTTTTCTTCTCTGATCGGATTATGACCAAATTCTTTCACCAAGTATTCTGCTGTATCGGCTGCTAAAGTTTGATTTATTGTGACTGTGACTCCCATTCCAAATAAAAATTTTATCACATTACTAGACTGCTCCGCCATTCTGTTTGCAAGTTCTCTAACTGTAATAGCCTCAGGAATATTTATATCTCTTTTGATAAGTTTCTGATTATCTTGATTTTCCTCTTTGTTGGCATTCTTTAACTCTTTTTGTCTTGCTCTTTTTACAGATGCTAAGCTTCTCTCCCTTGTCTCTATTTCATCACTTAAAGCCCTTGAAACAGTAAGTTTTAATTCTCTTTTTTTTGTTCCAGTTTTAGTTTTTTTATCATTCTCGGACTCACCCTTTAGCCTTTTCGTTGCCCTTTGTTCTGCGAGTTTACGTCTTTCAAAATCGGTACTAGCTGGTGATGTTTTGGGAATAAAATTTGACTTAAAGCTTGAACCATGTTTAGTTTTTTGCGGAGTTGATCTAAAACCACTAGGCTTATTAAAGCCTGTTTTAACTCCAGGTTTGGAATTTTGTTTTTCAATTATTACTGTTTTTTTTCCTTGAGATTGTGAAGAAGATAAGTTTTTAAAGGACTTCTTTGCATTGCCAGAGATAGTAAGTTTTGTTTTTTTGTTTTCCATTTCTCATTCCTTAATCTTTATAGATTATATTTCTTGCGGACATAATAAGATCATCTGCCTCTATTTTAGATAACGCAAAATCTTCAAGATATCCTTGAATTTTAACTCTTTCTCCCTTTACAACATCAAAACCACCTGTTAATTCGTCAGAAGCTAAATCAGCAAAATCCTGGAGACTCAAAATCTTTTGTTCTCCTAAAGTAACGAGCATACCAGGTGTCAATCCTTTCAGGTTTATTAATGAGTCCTCTAAACCTAAGTCTTTTATTCTTTGCGATATATCTTCCTGGTCTTTCTGATAAAATTCACTTGCTCTTTCAATTAATGCCTTAGCTGTATCTTCTTCTATACCTTCTATTTTAGTTAAACTTTCTAAAGAACTATCTTTGATATCATCTATATTTGAGAATCCTTCGGCAACTAATAGTTGGCCTAATGTTTCATCTAGCTCAAGATTTTTAACAAAATTTTCTGTTTTTTCTTTAAACTCCAATTGTCTTCTTTCAGAGTCTTCTTGATCAGTCATTATATTAATTTCAAAATTCAATAGTTTAGTAGCAAGTCTTACATTTTGACCCCTTCTACCAATCGCTTTACTTAAATTTTCCTCTGTAAGAATTACATCAAGTTTTTTTCTTTCAATATCTACATTTACTCTCTGAACTTCAGCAGGTGATAATGAATTTGAAACTAAAATCGCAGGATCTTCTGACCAATTAACAATATCAATTTTTTCTCCCTGTAACTCATTTACTACTGCTTGTACCCTAGAACCTCTCATACCAACGCATGCACCAACTGGATCTAGCGAAGTATCAACAGCTTTAACACAAATTTTTGCTCTGCTGCCAGGGTCTCTTGATGATGATTTTATCTCTATTAATCCATCGTAGATCTCTGGAACTTCTTGAACAAAAAGTTTTTCCATGAATTTGGGATGTGCTCTTGATAAAAAAATTTGTTGCCCTCTGGGCTCTCTTCTGACATCATAACAATAGGCTTTTATTCTATCCCCTGCTTTAATATTTTCTCTCGGAATTAATTCATTTTTTTGTATTATTGCTTCTGTTCTTCCTAGATCAACAATAACATTTCCAAATTCAAGTCTCTTAACAATTCCACTTAAAATGGTATCTTTTTTATCAATAAAATCGTTGAATTGTCTCTCCCTTTCAGCTTCTCTAACATTAAAACTAATCACTTGTTTTGCTGTTTGCGCTGCTATTCTTCCAAAATCAAAAGACGGCAGAGGTTGAAGAACTTCATCACCTATGGTTTTATTTTTATTTAATCCATTTAAATTTATTGCATCATTTAACTTTATTTCAGTATTCGAATTTTCTGGATTTTCAACAATTATTAACTTTCTAAAAATCTCGATATCACCATTATCTCTATTAATTAATACTTTAATTTCATTCTCTTGACCAAACTTTGATTTTGCTGCCTTAGCTATTCCTGTTTCCATTGAGCTAATTATTAATTCTTTATCAATAGACTTTTCTAAAGCTACAGCCTCTGCAATTCTGAGTAGTTCTAATTTATCAGCTCTTTTATTTAACATTTTTTATTTGCTCCAAAAAAAAATGGGCTTAAGCCCATTTTGTAAATTCAATAATGTATGTGCAATATAATAAAGTTTTTTTTTAATTCAATACAAACTATTTTAAAAAACGTTTATTTTATCTGTCTTTTCCCATGAAAAAGAGCCATCTTCCTCTGGATTTCGTCCAAAGTGTCCATAAGCTGCTGTTTTTTCATATATTGGTTTATTCAAGCTTAACATTTCTCTTATTCCTCTTGGACTTAAGTCAAAATTTTTTTTTATACTTTCTATTACATATCTATTTTTATCTAAATCCATATCAAATAAATCGACATAAATTGACAAAGGTTTTGAAACACCAATAGCATAGGCAAGTTGAATTAAACATTTATTTGATATTTTCGAAGCTACAATATTCTTTGCAATATACCTAGCTGCGTAAGCTGCTGATCTATCGACCTTTGTAGGATCTTTACCAGAGAATGCACCACCTCCATGTGGAGCTGCACCTCCATAAGTATCAACTATAATCTTTCTTCCAGTTAATCCACAATCTCCATCAGGACCACCTATTACAAAATTACCAGTTGGATTTACGTAAAATTCTTCTTCCTTAAACCCTTCTAAAAATTTTGCTGGAATAGACTCTTGCATATAAGGCCTCAATAAATCTCTAACCTGTTTTTGATTAACTTCTGCTGAGTGTTGTGATGAGATTACAACAGATTTAACTTTTATCGGTTTACCATCCATATATTCAAATGTTACCTGACTTTTGCTATCAGGTTCAATATTCTTCAATTTTCCTGACTTTCTATCTTCAGCCATTAACCTTAAAATTTTATGTGAGTAATGAATAGGTGCTGGCATTAAAACATCTGTCTCATTACATGCATAACCGAACATGATACCTTGGTCACCTGCTCCCTCATCTTTATTTCCTGTGGAGTCTACTCCCTTAGCAATATCAACAGACTGGGAATGTAAGTGAGTGTCAATTTTAGTCGCTTCTTTCCACGTAAAGCCGTCTTGATCATAACCAATATCCTTTATACATTTTCTAACTTTTTCAATTAGTTCGTCTTTTTCAATTTTGGGACCTCTTACTTCTCCTGCTAGCACAACTTTGTTTGTAGTCGTTAAAGTTTCGCAGGCAACTCTAGAAAAAGGGTCTGCCTTTAGGTAACTATCTACTACCATATCTGAAATTCTGTCTGAAACTTTATCTGGATGCCCTTCAGATACTGACTCGCTAGTAAATAGATAATTTTTAAGATTACTCATTTTTATTTCTATTAAATGAAAATATTAAAAAAATATACAATAAAATTAATAGTCCAAAAGTTTTGTTTCCATAAATGGAAAATACTGTTGGTTGTATTTTTCTACTAGCTTTAAAATCCAGATATCCAGCTTGTCCAAGATCAATCTTTTGTTCTACAAATCCTGTTGGATTTATAATTGCAGAAATTCCATTATTTGATGAACGAAGCACATATTTGCCACTCTCTATTGCCCTAAAAATACTATGAACAAAATGTTGTTTTGGCCCAATAGAAGAACCAAACCATCCATCCTCTGAAATATTTATAATTAAATCAAAATCAGAGTCATTGAATAATCTTCCAGAATAAATTATTTCGTAACAAATTAATGGTAAAATTTTTAATGAAAATTTTTCTTTTTTTATTTCTATAATATTTCTTTCTCCACCAGCAGAAAAAGATTGGTAATTATTAGTCAAAGACCTTAAACCTAAAAATTTTAGGGTTTTTTCAAAAGGCAAAAATTCTCCAAATGGTACCAATTTAATTTTATTATATGAATCTAATAAATCTAAATTGTTATTATAAACAGATAATGAATTAAAAAATTTTGTAGGACCATTTTCTTTATCAAGATAATTTATACCTATTATAAATAAATGATTTTTATTAAATTTTTTTTCAAACAACCAATAATATTCTTTTAATTCTTTCTGAGAAATTTCTGGAAGAATGCCCTCTGGCCAAACAAAAATTGTTTTATCATTTTTATTAGGATCACTTATCTTTATCAATTCTTCAATAACCAACACAGAATTTACATTCGAATAAAATCTATCTATGCTAATATTAGACCCAATTAACCTTATATAATGATCAAAATTCTTTTTTTCAGCATTATAAAACCTTTCTTTATTAAAAGATCCATAGATGAAAGAAAATAAAGTTACAAAAACAAAAAAAATGCAGAACAGATAATTTTTATTCTTATTATTAAGAAAAAACAATGATGGACTCGTGAATAAGGAAATACAAAACAAATTAAATCCATAAGTTCCTATTATTGATAATATACTAATTATTTCTAATTGATTTGAAAAAGAATAAGCGATTAGATTCCATGGAAAACCTGTAAAAAATAAACCTCTTATAAATTCAACAATTCCAAATATTAGTGAGAACAATAATATTGAATTCACATCTCCTTTTGTTTTCAAAATTGCAAACAAATAAGTAACCAAACCATAAAATAATGATAGAAAGGAGGGAATTAAAATTGTTGCGATAGGAATTAGAAATTTAAAATTTTCGTCAAAAGTTAATGAAATTGGTATCCAATATAAATTAGAAATAAAATAACCAAAGCCAAATAACCATCCATAAAAAAAGAAATTCCAAAAATTCTTAGAATCATCTAATTTTTTTAGTATGAATAAATAAAATAAAGAAAAAGTGAAAAAATTTAATAAAAAATAATTAAATGGTGGCAGACTTAAAGAGGTTGCCAATCCTAAAATGATTAACAAGATTGACTCTGTATAAAATTTTTTTTTCAAATTATTAAAATTTTGAAATTACTGATTTATAAATTCGATCTTCTTCTTTGAGCATCATTTTATATTCATAAATCTTTTTATGATTAAAACCCAGTAAATGAAGGAAGCCATGAATAAATATTTTAATCAATTTTTCTTTAAAAATTTTCAAATTTTGTGATTTAGGTTTATTTATAAAATTATAACTTATGATTATATCTCCAATATAGGTATCTTTTTGTATTTTAGTGACATCAGTAAAAGGGAAAGATAAAATATCTGTAGATTTATTTTTATTTCTAAATTTTTTATTCAATTTTTTAAGTTTTTTATTGTTTGAAAGCATCAATGTAAAACTGACTTTTTTTTTTAAAAATTTATATTTTTTAGGAAAAGCTTTACAAATTTTATCAAAAAATACTTGTTTATTCTTTAATTTCTTTGACCAAGCCTTCTCCTCAGAGAAGACAAAAACATTAATCATTTTTTGAGTAAGCTTTTACTATTTTTGAAACTAGGGGATGCCTTACCACATCGGAATGATCAAAATCTATCACTGAAATTTCATTTAAATGACCTAATAATTCTTTTGATTTCACTAGACCGGACATAGCTTTATTTGGTAAATCTATTTGAGTTGGATCTCCATTAACTACAATTTTTGAATTTTCCCCAATACGAGTCAAAAACATTTTTATTTGAGTATCAGTTGCATTTTGCGCTTCATCTAAAATAGCAAAAGAATTTTTTAATGTTCTCCCTCTCATAAATGCTAGGGGTGCTATCTCAATATCACCTATTTCTATCATTCTTTGTATTTTTTCAAAATCAAAAAGGTCATAAAGAGAGTCGTATAAAGGTCTTAAATAAGGGTCTACTTTTTCTTTCATATCTCCTGGTAAGAATCCTAAACGTTCACCGGCCTCAACTGCTGGTCGTGATAAAATTATTCTTTCAATTTTTTTTTCAAGCAACATCGTTAACCCTACTGCAACAGCTAAAAATGTTTTGCCAGTTCCTGCTGGACCAGCAGATATTATTATATCGTTTTGTCTAAGAGCCCTCACATAGTTTTTTTGTTTTTCAGATCTTGGAATAATTGATTTTTTTGGAGTTTTTATGATATCAGTTACATTGTTATTTTTAACTTTTTCATTAATCATAAATTTGTCAACTGATGAGATTATATCCTTATTTTCTACACTTCCATTGTTAATAAATTGATTGACTAAAAATTGAATAGCATTTTTTACTATTTCATTATTTTGAGGACTAGATTTTATAAGAATAGAGTTTCCTCTAGAATATAAATTTGAATTAGTGATTTTTTCTAGCTCTTTTAAATTTCTGTTAAATTCTCCGACTACACCCATCAATAATTCGTTGTCATGAAAAATAACGCTTAAAGAGTCATTCTCTGAGTAAACAAATTTAAGTGACGTATCAATATTTTTTTTTATTAGACCACTCAATACTTAAGCTACCTTTTGATTAAATTTATTTACTACTTTGCCAAATAAACTACTTCTGTTGCTTTGTTTAATTTTAACTTGAATGATTTTTCCAATATCCTCTTTTTTACCGCTAAATATAACGGATGTCATATACTCTGAACGACCAAAAAGCTGCGTTTTATCTTCTGTGGGATTTTCTACTAGAACATTTATAATTTTGTTTTCCATTGAACTATTCACCTTTAATTGATTTTCAAATAATAGATTTTGAATTTTTTCTAATCTTTTAGTTGAAATTTTCTTATCAATCAATTCTAATTCAGAAGCGACTGTTCCTGGTCTTGGGCTAAAAATAAATGAATAAGAATTTATGAATCTTATCTTTTTAATTAGTTCAATAGTCTGTTCAAAATCTTCATCTTTTTCACCTGGGTAACCAATAATAAAGTCACTAGAAAATTTGATAAAAGGATTTATATTTTTTAATCTTTCATAAACTTCTATGTAATCTTTAATAACATGTTTTCTATTCATCAAACTTAGAACTTTATCTGATCCACTCTGAACAGGAAGATGAACCAAAGGCATTAATTTTTTTGACGCTCCATAAGCCTCAATTAAATCATCAGTCATATCTCTTGGGTGTGAAGTTGTGTATCTTATTCTTTTAATTTCAGGAATTTTTTCTATCTCAAGAATTAAATTTGATAATCTATAATTTTTATTCCTATAGGCATTAACATTTTGACCTAGTAATACAATTTCTTTTACCCCGTTATCTGCAAGAACTTTTGTTTCATTGATAATTTCATTAAATGGTCTAGAATATTCAGGTCCTCTAGTAAAAGGCACTACACAAAAGTGGCAAAACTTATCACAACCTTCTTGTATTGTTATAAAAGATGAAACTTTATTAGAAGAATTTTTTACATTACCCAAATAATTAAATTTTGAAACTGCATCAAATTCTGTTTCTTCAATTCTTTTTTGATCATCAAAAAATTTTTCGATTTTATCATTTAACTTGTGATATGCTTGAGGTCCAATTACTAAATCGATGTAAGGTTCTCTTTTTAACATCTCTTGATTTTCTGCTTGTGCAACACATCCAGCAACTATTACAAAAGGTTTTTTTTTGAGCCTAAAATTTTTTTTTACTCTTCCAATCTCGTGATAAACTTTTTCTTTTGCCTTATTTCGTATATGGCACGTATTTAATAAGTAACAATTAGCTTCATTAAGTTTTTCAGTTTTATTGAAGCCAATTTTTTTTATTATATCAAACAAACGATTGGAATCATACACGTTCATCTGACAGCCAAAAGTTTTAATAAAGATTTTTTTATTCATCTTTAGACTTTACTTTGATCCCATATAATTCTAATTTGTGATCAACTAAAGAGTATCCATACTTTTCAGCAACTTTTTTTTGGAGTTTTTCAATTTCATCATCAACAAACTCAATTATTTCTCCAGTCTTAATATCAATTAAATGATCATGATGTCCCTCATTTAATTCTTCATATCTAGCTTTACCACCCTTAAACTCGTGTTTCGTCAAAATACCAGACTCTTCAAAAAGTTTTACTGTACGATATACAGTGGCAATACTAATTTTAGGATCAATTTTTGATACTCTTTTGTAAAGTTCATCAACATCTGGATGATCTGACTCACCATACTCTTCTTTGGACTCGGAAATTACCTTTGCAATAATACGTCTTTGATCAGTAAGCTTAACCCCTTTTGATAAGCACTTTTGTTCGATAGTTTCTGACATATTAGATTTTAACCTAAATAAATGGGATTAATCAAATTTTTTTCAACTTTCAATTTTTCGCATAATTTGGGTATATTTTCATATTTAATATCAATTTTTTTTCCTAAATCATCAAAACTGAAACAATAATAGTCAGTTTTGTTAGCTAAATGAAAGGCTTTAACAATTGTTATGGAATTTCGAATTCCAGCAAAGCTTCCGGGACCATTATTAACATAAATTTGAGAAATCTTTTTTAAATCTAAATTTTGCATTTTTAAAAAATCTCTTATCAATAAGGTTAATTTTTCATAATTCATTTTGGTATTTTCATATTTAATACTATAGTTAGTTTCATTATTAATGATCATTAAGAAAATCTTATCTTTAGCTGCGTCAATTATAAGTTTATTCATTTTACAATTATTCTTTTTAATTAATCCTAATTCACAAGAAAATAATAGCAAATATTATTCAAATGATAATGGTGTTTTATCGTTGATGTATCATCGATTTAACGAAAACAAGTATCCATCAACAAATGTACGAATGGATATTTTCATCGAACAAATGACAATTATAAAGAATATTGATTATATTTTTTATGATCCTAAAGATTTTTTAAAAGAATTTAATAAGCCAAAAAAAGAAAAAAAAATTTTAATAACTATCGATGATGGTTTTAAATCATTTTATAATGAGGCTTGGCCATATCTAAAAAAAAATAAGATCCCCTTTATTCTATTTATATCAACTGAACCTGTGGGAAAAAGAGGATATATGTCTTGGGATGAAATTAAAGAAATAGATCAATCTGAATTTGGATACATAGGCCATCATTCCCACACACATAAATATTTGATTGATATGACAGAAGCTGAGTTTGTGAAAGACATTGAAACATCGTCAAAAATATTTAAAGATAAATTAGGTTATATACCTTCAATTTTTTCTTATCCTTTTGGAGAATATTCTCTTAATATGAGAAACTATATTTCAAAAAATTTTGAAATGGCTTTTGGTCAGCACTCAGGAATAATTGATATTAATAAAAATAAATTTGAATTACCTAGATTTCCTATAAACGAAAAATATGGTGAATTAAAAAGATTTAAAGCTTTGATAAACTACTATCCTCTTGAGTACAAGTCTCTTAAACCTGACGAAAAAAAATTAGATAGTGAAAAGAATCCACCAAAATTAATTATTGAATTTTTTGATAACCAGCCAAATATTCGAAATATAAATTGTTACTCTAATGATGGTGGTAATTGGAAAAAATCAAATTTACAAATTGAAGCGAATACTCTTACTATTAATTTTATAGAACCATTTGTTCCGAGGAGAGGTAGGGTAAATTGTTCTTTAAATGATGATGGTAAGTGGCGTTGGTTCGGAACACAATTCGTAATTAGAGATAACTAAATTAAACTCTCTAATTCGATACTTGATGGTAACAATTTAGCATCATCAAAATCCTTAAGACTATTTTGCATAATAATCTTTTTTAAAACATCTACATATTGATCTCCTGTTTCCGCATATTTGTCCAGATACTCTGCAAGAATAATACTATCCAATGGTTGCCCCCTGTCTCTTAATTCTGCCCTTGCTTTTCTAAAATTTTTATATGAGGAATGAGTATTAATATTTCTTTGATAAGCTCTTACTGAAGCTTGCAAAACATTAAACTTCATTACTTTATGTCCCTCATTTTTATCTGACTCTTTAGGCTTCAATCCTTCACCTGACCAAGTCCATTGTCCAAATAAAGCATTTCCCTCTTGAGCAAACCTAGAAGTTCCCCATCCAGTCTCTTTAGCAGCTTGAGCTAAAGCTAATGAAACAGGAACTTCATCCATTCTAATTTTTAAAATTGATAAATCTTTAGAAGGAACCCCATATTGTTTATATTTTTTTTCTAACCATTTTTTTTCAAGATCAGAGTTATTACTCTTATTAATTATATTAAATAATCTTTTTCTATCTATCTTAATATTATTATTTTCTTTTAAAACTAAAGGTAAAACTATTTGAATAAAAAATTCTTTCCTTTTTTTAACATTTTCAATCATTTTTATCTCATTTGGCAATAAAGTAAGAGCGACTGGTTTTACTAATTTTTTTTCTCTAACATCATCTAGCTTGTACTTAGTATCTTCAAATAACTGCTTAATCGTGGAAGCATTCAGTCTAACTGTGTCTGTTTCTAGCTCATTTAAACTAAAAATATCTATTAAAAGATCTCTTTCATCTAAAACTTCGCTTTTATTATCAGTCCCCTCGTTTTTTAATGTATAAGCCAATACTGCTTTTGAATTGTTTTGGAACTCTTGAGCATCTTCATTTAAAATCTTAAAAAAAATCGGGGTAACGTAAAAAAATGAAATAACAAATAATGATGACAAAAAAATTCTTGGTAAGGAGCCAATCTTATTTTGATCAAAAAACTTTAAAAATAAAAAATTATAATTTTTTCTTTTCATTTAAATTGCCTCTACTTCTTTTACTTCGGGAATATAATGACACAAAAGATTTTGAACTCCTTGCTTCAATGTTGCTTTAGAACTTGGACACCCTGAACAACTTCCTTGTAATTGAACTTTTACAATTCCATTATTAAATTCTTTAAATTTAATATCACCACCATCTTTTGCAACTGCAGGTCTAATCTTTTGATCTAATATTTTAACAATTTTTTCCTCTATCTCTGCTAGATTTTCTGTTTTATTTAATAAGTTCTTTTCTATTACACATTCCTTACCACTTGAATAAAAGTCATTTATCAATGAAGTAACGATGTGCTTTATGTCTTCCCAAGAAAAATCTTTAGATTTGTTTATAGATATAAAGTCTTTTCCTAAAAATATTCCCTCCACTCCATTTATGGACAACAAATTTTTAACTAATTCATTATTTGTTTCATCTTTATTTGTCACTTCAAAAGATTCATGTTCTGAAACCATTTTACCAGGTAGAAATTTTATTGAATTTGGATTTGGTGTAATTTCTGTTTGCACAAACATTAATTATATATAGTCATAAATATCGAAATTGAAACCAGTTAATAAAATATTTTTAAAAACCAACAATTTCGTGAATTTTTTTGATTTTTTTGGATGCCTGAGAGTTTGCTTTATCACATCCATCTAAAAGAATTTTATCAAGATAGCTTTTATCATTTAGTAATTTTTTAATTTCAATTGATATTGGACTAATTTTTTCAATTATAACTTGAGTAAGACTTTCTTTAAATACAGAAAAATTTTTTCCAGAAAATTCCTTTACAACTTTGTCAATTGTAAGCTCAGATAAGCTGGCATATATTCCAATCAAATTTTTTGCTTCAGGTCTTTTATCAAATTCTTCTATTGATGAGGGTAAAGGCAATGGATCTGTTTTTGCTTTTTTAACTTTATTCAAAATTTGATCTTTATCGTCAGTTAAATTGATTCTGCTTGAGTCTGACAATTCCGATTTACTCATTTTTTTAGTGCCATCTTTAAGACTCATTATTCTTGAAAATTGTTTTTGGATTAATGGCTCAGGTAATTTGAAAAAGTCAAACACATTGAAATCATTATTAAACTTTTGAGCAATATCTCTACAAAGTTCTAAATGTTGTTTCTGATCGTCACCAACTGGGACATGCGTTGCATCATATAATAATATATCTGCCGCCATCAAAACTGGATAAGAATAAAGTCCAATACTTGCCTTTTCCTTATCCTTTCCTGCTTTTTCTTTAAACTGAGTCATTCTATTTAACCAGCCCATTCTGGCAACACAGCTTAATATCCAAGCAGCCTCTGAATGTGCACTTACCATTGATTGATTAAAGATAATGCTTTTTTTTGAGTCGATTCCACTAGCTAAAAATGTTGCTACAGTTTCACGTATATTATTTTTTAGTTGTCTTGGATCTTGGTCCACAGTTATTGCATGAAGATCAACTACACAGAATACACATTTGTTATTTTTGTCATTATTAAGCTCGACAAAATTTTTTATTGCACCTAGATAATTTCCTAAATGTAAATTGCCAGTAGGCTGCACACCTGAAAAAATTTTTTTAACCATAAATTATTACTTTAATTGAAGATCTTTATAATTAAAAGCTTTGATAAAAAATGATAAGAATAAATAGAAAAACAAACCTAATAAAACAGAGGAAATCAAATAGAATGATTTAAAATCATTGGCATATATAAGCTGATTTTCAAATATCGAAATTATATAATTAAAAAATATACCCATCACAATTGACGAAAATATAATTTTAAAAAATCTTACAAAAAAAATTAACTCAAAATTAAATAAGTTTTTGTTTCTAAGGCAGATCAATAATAAAATTGAATTAAACCATGATGATATAGTTGTGGCAATTGGAATAATTATAAAGCCAATACTTTGAAAATAATAAACGCTTATAATAACATTTAAAATTACAGAAATAAGAGAAATATAAAACGGAGTCTTTGTATCATTGTTTGCAAAAAAGAAAGTCGAAAAAACTTTTATTAGTGCAAAAGCTGGTAATCCTAGGCCGAAATAGTAAAGTGCTTTTGCAGAATTTGATACTGCTTCCTCATCAAATGATCCATATCCAAACAACGCAGAAATAATTTGTTCAGATCCAACAAATATAGCAACTGAAGCAGGTAAGCTTAAAAATATACTTAATTCTAATGCTTTATTTTGAATTTTTAAAATTTTATTTTTACTTTTTAAATAAACACTTTTAGATAGTTGTGGTAAAATCACTACGCCTATCGCTATTCCAGCAATAGCTAAGTTAATTTGATAAATTCTATCAGCATAATATAGATATGACACTGCACTTGCCTGAAAAGATGCAATAATTGTGCCAATTAGTATGTTTATTTGAGTTACTCCTGATGAAAAGATGCTTGGTAAAAGTTTCTTAAAAAATATTTTAACTTTTTTTTTTATTCTAAATCTTAATTTAAATTTGATTGAATAAAATTTTTTAACAAATTTATATAAAAAAAAAAGTTGTAATAAGCCTGATAATGACACTCCAAAAGATAAATAATAAACTAAATTATCATTTAAATATTTTCCAAATAATAAAACTACTATTAAGATAATATTCAAAATAATCGGGGCAGCAGATGCAGCAGCAAATTTATTATGTGAATTCAATATCGCCCCAAAAAAAGATGACAAACTCACAAATAATAAGAAAGGGAAAGTTATCCTAGTTAATTCTACGGCAAGTTTAATTTTATCGGAGTCATTTGAAAACCCAGGGGCTATCAAACTCACAAAAATTGGCATAAAAATTTCTATAATCAAAATCAAAAATAACAATCCACAAAAAAGTAAATTAAAAATTTCGTTTGCAAATTTTTTTGAGTTTAATTTACTTTTTACTAATTCTGATGTGTAGCTAGGTACAAAAGCAGCATTAAAAGTTCCTTCTGCAAATAATCTTCTAAAAGTGTTTGGAATTCTGAATGCTACAAAAAAAGCGTCTGCTATAAAACCTGTTCCAAGAAAAATCGCAATCAATACATCTCTGAAATACCCAAGTAATCTGCTAATTATAGTATAAAAACCAAAAGTCCCTGTTGACTTAACTAAATTCATAAATCATATTAGTCTTAATTTTACCCCATTTGTACACCTAATTAACAGAAATGAAAAAAACAAAAATTGACCATTACACAGATAAAGAGGCATTAGATTTTCATAGTCATAAAAAACCAGGTAAGATTGAAATATCATCCTCAAAAAACATGACCACTAAAAGAGATCTTGCTTTAGCATACTCTCCTGGTGTAGCTGCCCCAGTAAGAGCAATAAGCAAAAATCCTGACGCTGCATTTGATTATACTAGTAAAGGCAATCTTGTAGCTGTTATCAGCAATGGTTCAGCAATACTTGGTATGGGAAATTTAGGAGCTTTAGCCTC
>TARA_B100001057_G_scaffold497503_1_pt1 | contig 16167 bp, 11 predicted proteins | sample TARA_B100001057 | Tara Oceans TARA_B100001057 (sample SAMEA2621839) | marine metagenome | biome: marine biome (ENVO:00000447); feature: surface water layer (ENVO:00002042); material: "saline water (ENVO:00002010), including plankton (ENVO:xxxxxxxx)" | depth 5 m
AGCCAGAGCCCGAGTCTGAACCAGAGCCCGAACCTTTAATAATTACTATATCAGGTGAAAATCCTCTAATTCTTGAAAAAGATTCTACATATATTGAATATGGTGCAACGCCCCCAAATACTTATGTTATGGTAATCAACAATACAAGTGTAAATACATCGCAAGTAGGAAGTTATAATGTAGAATATAGAGCAACCGATACATATAACAGTATTATTACAGCTACAAGAGTTGTCTTAGTAAAAGATCGAACACCTCCTATTATTTCTATTTCAGGAGAAAATCCAAAAATTGTATTATTAGATACATCATATAATGATGCAGGAGCTACATCTATTGATTCTTCGTCTGTAAATATTTCATATAATAATGTAAATACACAAGTTATTGGAGATTATGTAGTTTTATACACCACTACAGATTTATGCGGAAATGTGGCAACTGCCTCGAGAAATGTTTTTGTTAGAGACCCAAACAATATGGTAATTACAAATAGTGGAGAAACAGGTGCCGTAGGTGACCCATATGTAACAACTATATATGGCGATATCTATAAAATAGATAATATTTCTGGAAATATTAGACTCCTACAAGGTTATTATGATAATAAATTATTTACATTTAATGCAGAACTTGCACTTTTAAATGATAATGAATTTAATAAACTATTAAAATGGAGAAAAAATAAATTAAAAAATCGTTCTTTTTCAGACAACTTTTTATATGAAGAAAAACCTGCATATTTTTCAAAATTTTATATTTCATGGGGAAATGAATATTTTATTTTAGATTCCAAAAAGCTTAAAATATTAGAAAGTAATTATAAAAAAAAATATACAAAAGATAAGTTACAATCTAAAGAATATCCTTGGTCTAACAAATATTCTAAAACAAAACGACTATTAGTTAATTTTAATGATATACTAATTACATTTAAAAGTTATAAAAATAAGGATATTAATAACGGATTTTCTATTAACAACGCTACATTATTAAAAAATAGATCGGGAATATTAGAACATACATTACATTCAAATGATGCCTTATTGGATAATATTAAAAATATAGAACCTTTAAAAAGAAAAAAAAATAGGAAACATAAAAAATATGTAAAAGAAGAATTTCTTGAAAATGGTTCGGAACGCAAAACAATTAAATTTAAGGTATATTAATTAAATATAAAACCAACCTTTTTTAAAATACATTTTATTTCACTAAATTCATAATTATTATTTTTCAATACAATATAAGGACACGAATTTAATACTTCAGAACAATTAATATTATAATTTTTTCTAATATTATTAATTATTTCAATATCATTCATATTTATTTTTTTTTCATTAAATAACCATTCCAAAAATTTAATTTTTCTTTCAGTCTGTTTATATTTTGAAAGATATTTTTTATTACAAAATATATTTCCAGTTATTTCTTTATTATAATCAGTCCCACTTAAAATACTAATATCTAATAATTCATCCATTGTTATATTCAAATTTTTCATAATTTGGTTTAAATCATACAATAAACATGTATGATTTAATAAACTTATATGTTTAATTACTCTTTGACAACCATATACAAATAAATCACTGTCTTCTGTCAAACAGGCGTATGCTTTATTAGATTTAACAAAAGAATAACATAAAATATCTGCTTCTCCTTTAGCTACTATATATTTCATACCACACGCTTTTATTAAATTTTTAACATCCTTAATATTTTCCTTTGTAATTGTAACAAATTCACTTTTTAACTTTTTCATCTCTTCTTTAATATCTTCATTATCTGTTTCCTTATAATTTTCTAATAGTAATTCATATTTTTCTCGTGCTTCTAATTTATGTTGTTTTCTTTTAATTAGCTCTTCTTTCTTATTTATATTAATATCATACCCATCAAATACAAATAATGGTGTTATATTATATTTACGAAATATAAAACACATCAAATATATATTTTCTAACAATCTTTCTTCTTTCAAATATTTATATAAATAAATAAATATATCTACTACTATTTTTTTACCACTAAGTTTTTCCAATGTAATTTCAGTTATTCCGTTATTTACATTGTATTTCTTAAATAATGACGTTAATAACTTTATACCCATTTGCTGTTTATAATAACAGATTAAAACTGTTTAATCAATTTTTTATTCAAGTTCAATAGCGGTTAATCGCATACTTTTGCGTATTGAATTTGGAATATTTTTTTTATTTAGTTCTTCAAAAATTTTATTGATATCACTAATGAATAAAACACTATTATGCTTTTTACTTATAAAATTATATAACTTATCCATATTATCTTCATTATGTAAAAAATTTATTATATTTTTATTATTATTTTTACAAAAATGTAAAAAATCTGTGCTATTGTATAAAAGTAAAGTTTTTAAAATATAATACATAAATATATTTGTATTTTCTTTATACATATAGTTTCTTAATTGTTTGCTTGTAGTATTATTTTGATAAAGATTAACGTAGTTAACATTCATAAAATTTAAAATTTTAGATACTTGATATAACGAATAAAATTTTTCAAATTGCAAAAAATATTCTACAAATACAAGATATTCATCAATATTTTTATCACTTAAATAATAACTTGCAAAACAAGAATTTAATATACAAGCCCAAAACTCTGCATAAGCTTCGGGTGTTTCCATATTACTTTTTATTTTAAATAATTTTTTCATTTTCTGCTTTAATTTTGTAACAGGTAATTCGTTCCAATCTAATCCAAGCGCATGAATCATTTCATGAATACATGTTTTAAACATTTCTTCTTTTCTAAAAATTAATATACTATTATCCTTTTCACAATGATATGTAACAGCTGTATTTGCATTTATTGGACCAATTGTTAAATAATTGTATTTGGGTAGTTGTTTTTTTAAAGGCGTTCTAAAAAATGATATTCTTAATTTTTTACTACATTTACTTTCAGAAATACTTGACAAATATTTATATAATATTAAAATTTTTTTTGCAAACTTTTTTATTATCTCTAATTCATTTAATAATTCATACTCTGTTAAATAAAAATCTAGAATAATCTCCTTTTTATTAATAGTTGTTGAAAAAGAAATCTTACTTTTAGTATATGTTTCTATATATTTTTTAACATTATCTGGAACAAATCGACTATTGAATAAATCAATGTTTTTAATTTCACTTTTATTTATTGTTTCTTTAATTTCTGTCTTAATTAAAGATAATTCTTCCATTAAATCTACATCTATTGCCGAACGATTAATGTTATAATAAATTGTTGAAAATATACTATCATTTATTTTTTGATTTTTTGCTGATTGTTTTTTATAATGATTTTTAAATAATTTTATTAACATTTCAATTATTTTTTGTGATTCATCTGTAAAATTCATTACTTATATATATATAAATTTATTAAAATTAGTTTTAAATTTATTATTTTTAAAACTAATCAGTTTGTTTTAAAAAATCTCGTATCATCATAGTTGTATAAAATACTACCGGTTTATCACCCCGCACATAATGAACTAATTTTGCATTCTTTGTTTCCATAAGAACCTTATTTGCTAATTCATCATTTTTATATTTTGATAACTGAGCCGAATACATAACCTTTTCATTTGTTTTGCTCGAAAAGAAGTCTTCATCCATCTTAACAGATTTAGGTCTAACTAATATATTTTTGTATTTTCCTGTTTTACCCCCAGCACCCTTCGCCATTACTGGATCTTTGGATAATTCCGATTCTGAATCTAGAGAGAATTGATTGTAAAAATCCAAACTATTCTTTTTGAATTTATTTGCATGATAATAATGCTCTACGGATGTCCATTTTTTCCCATCTATTATCATTGGATTTTTTGTGATATAAAAATTTGATAAAACTCTTCTCCAATTATTTATCTTATTTAATTCATAAAATCTTTTTTCATTATCTAACGAAATTTTTTCTCCAGAACCCTTGCCTGGTTTTGAATCTTTTGATTTTGAATAAAACTGAAATACAATATCTTCATCAAAATTAGCTTTGATTTTATCTTTTACAGATTGTTCACTTACAAAAGATTCTTGCATTAATTCAGGACCCTGTTTACTTTCTAATTCCTTTTTGTTATCTTTATTAGTATCTTTTAATTTTTTAAAATCTGGAATATAATCATAAATTCCATTGTCTTTTTCCATGCATTTTGTAACTATCATATCTTTGATTGTTTGTGGTAAATTGTCAAATTTAAATATTCTTGTTTGATTATAAGTTATCAATTTATAGTGATCTCCTGTGTATGAAACTATTATATAGTATTCTGGATCAAATATTTTTTTTTGTACAATATCATCATCTACAAAGTCACCACACTGTAAAACATTGTCTAAATCACCATAGTCATAATTAGAAGAAGAGAGAATAATTAATTTAATATTTAATGCTTTTTCTAATACATTAATTGCCCAGCTATCTGCCCAAAAATCACACGTTTTTATTTTTTCTTTTAATTCTTCTAAATTTTTAACATTTTTCATCCATTTAAATTCTTCTAACATTTCCTTGACATTTTCCTTATCTTTTTCTATACCTTTGAATTTATTATATAAAGTTTTTGCCTTCTGTGTTTGTACTAACTTTTCATTTCTATCTTTTAATTCCTTTAAATTTTTTTTTATTTCCGCTATTTCATTCTTAATACTAAGCTGTTCTTGTCTTAATCTAACTAATTCATTATTATACATATCATAATGTTCCTTAAAGTCATTGAAATTTTTTTGTTTTGTAGAATTACTTACTATATTTCTTAAATTATCAACTGATAATTCTCTAATATCTTTAAAACCATCTCGTATAACTGCAAATAAACAGTCTCCGCCACCTTCATTGTCAATTAATGAATAATTCCCATTTTTCATATATCTTTTTATCCATTCATCTCCTTGTTGTTCTTTATAAGATATTTTCTCTCTTATTTCTTTCTCTAACTCTAAATCTTTATTTGATGTTTCTTCTTTTTTATCTATTTTCTCTTTTAAAAATTTCTCATTAAAAAATGAATAATAGTTTGGTAACGGATTATCCAATTTAGATATATCTAAATAACCATCATCATCTAATAATGATTGATATTTATCTGAAAATATTTCATATATACCAATTTTTGATACAACAAAACCATTATTAATTAAGTAAACAGGAAAAGATAATATATTTTTATCAACATGTTCATAAGAAACATTACCTAAAGCTATTTTCCCATCATATCCTTTAAATAATTCTAATTCATATAGAACTGTTTTATAATTTACATCTTGTTCCTCTAATAAAGGATTTTCTTTATAATTTAATGCAGAATTTAAATTTGATTTTATCATATATATCTTAATCAAATATTAAATATCTACTTAAATACTTATCATTCTTTATTTCTTCAATATAGTTCCATAATCTTTTTCGTTTTGAAACAATATCCCTATTACCAAAATCATGTTCAAATTCGACCAATTCATCTATTAATTCTATTTTTTTTTGCCTCTTGTTTATTTCATAATATTCTGCTATTTTTTCCAAATCTTTCTTTGTATAATTTGTTTGATAATGCAGTTGTAATGCAATAATATCATTTTCATCAAAATCAACATCACTAGGATTGATATCATCTAAATTAATATCATTACATTCGTCATTTAATTTATTGACCTCATTTACTAGTTCTTCATATGTAGGGATTTCTTTTTTTATATTTTTATCATTTTTTTCATGTAATAAAAAATTAAGACCTTTACTCATATTAATAATATTAAATATAGTTATTTTTTTATATATTTAATATTAAAGACTTTGTTCTATGAAACTTATTCTAATATATCGAGAAACTTAAATATTATTTTACTCGTAAGCCCTGGATGTATTTTATTACTTGAATCGGAAATATTTTTGATAAAATCATTAATTTCCTGAAAATTTTTATATGAAGATTCTAGTTTATCTCCGCCCTCCAGAACAAATATACATATATTTTCGCCCAACTCGTTAATAATTTCCTTTTTATCCACATTATCCATATCATTTTTAAATTTATTTACTAATTTCAAAATAATGTCTCCTATAATATCGATACCCAATAGACCGTTATTCATTAAATGAACAAAGAAACTACTCAAAGATCTACGCTTTTCATTTTCTTTATTAATTAAACAAAATTTATCATAATTTTCTTCTGATGATATAAAACGGATATTATCAAAGAATATCATAAAATTGTCAAGACTTTTATTATAAATTATTTTCATTATTGGAAAAATTTCAATAATATCCTTCAATAGCTTGGCATACAATTTAGACCAAAATTTATTCATTGAACCAATTTCAAATATCGAATTTCCTATTTTTAACATATCTTCTTCTTTCGGCTCTCTACTGATAACATTTTTTAACAGCTCAATTACCTTTTTATGCATATCATCGTAGTTTTTACTTGTAATTTTATTTAACAATACTCTTATTTCATTTATTTCTTTATCTATATCTTCTTCGCTCTTTGCTAAAACAGTAGGTTTAAAATTACGCATAGCTTCCCAATCTTCTACGGTTGTTGATTGTGTATTTGGCCTTCTTTTAAATTTATCATCTTTCTTAAATATAGGTGTTCTTTGATATTCGGGAGCACCAACATGTTGTGCTAAATTATTAATTATATCAATTGTTTTATCAGAAAGTATATTTTGTAAATTTTCTACATTTTTTTCACGTTCTTTAAAATATTTTAGTGGATATCTTTTGATCATTTCTGTTGCCATACCTCTTATAAATATTTAAATAGTCCTTATATCAATTTTTTATCTAGAAAAAATTGATGGTATATTAAAATAATATACTTAAAAGCTATCTCACAGTATATTTATGACACACAAACTCGAAAATCAGATTCTGAATGAATGGGATGATACGGATGTTTTAAAAAAAAATGTTTTGCGGGGTATTTACGCATATGGTTTTGAAAAACCTAGCCCCATACAAAAGAAAGGTATTATACCAATGATTACACCTATTGGGGAAAGGCGCCCCGATATTATCGCACAAGCACAATCCGGAACTGGAAAAACAGGATGCTTTTCTGTAGGCGTATTAAATATTATAAATCCTGATATTAAAAAAACTCAAGCTATCATTTTAGCCCCAACACATGAACTAGCTAATCAAATTAAAAGTGTTATTACGGATATTGGAACATTTTGTAATATTACTATTCAACTTTTGGTAGGAGGAACTTCGGTAGATGAAGATAAAAAGTTACTTGATAATGATACACCACATATTGTTGTTGGAACGCCTGGCCGAATTCATGACATGATTCGTAGAAAATTTCTAAAAACAGATAACGTAGAGGTTATCGTATTGGACGAATCAGATGAGATGTTGTCACAAGGTTTTAAAGATCAGATGTATAAAATATTTCAATATATGCCTAATAATGTTCAAATTGCATTATTTTCAGCAACTATGCCACCTGAACTTGAAAATTTAACGAAAGCATTTATGGAAAATCCTATTAAAATTTTAGTTAAGGCTGAAATGTTAACTTTACAAGGCATTTCTCAATGGTATATTAGTGTTGAAAATGATGAACAAAAATACCTTACACTTAAAGATTTATTTGCTGGAATTAGCATTTCACAAGCAATTATCTATTGTAACAGCACTCGTAGAGTTGATGACCTTCACGAAGCAATGGTCACCGAAGATTTTCCAGTTAAAAAAATTCATGGTAAAATGGATGAAAAAGAAAGAAAGAATAACCACAATGATTTTAGAAGTGGATCCTCAAGGGTGTTAATTACATCTGATTTGTTTGCACGAGGCATTGATGTTCAGCAAGTTAGTGTGGTTATTAATTTTGATTTGCCAAAAAGTGAACACACATATCTACATAGAATCGGACGCTCAGGTAGATGGGGTAGAAAGGGTGTTGCAATTAATTTTATAACAAAGCATGATTCTAATAAAATTAAACATTTTGAGGAATATTATTCTACACAAATTAGCGAAATGCCGGCTGATTGGACAACCCGAATTAGTATGTAATTCATTAATATCTAATTGATTAGTATCTAATTCGTTACTATTTTACTGTTTTAATATTTTCATTATTTAATTATGTTAAAACAAAAAATAAATGATCATTTTAAATTACCTATTTTTTTTTCAAATAATTCACAAAGTGTTTCTGATAATATTATTAAAGAACTTGAATTAATTGAAAATAAATCAATCGATAATAGTAACAATATTAACAAACTTGATATAAGTAATAATTCTATTTATCACAAGCTTTTAAATAGTAAAGGAGATTTTAGTAATCTTATAATGGACCAATGGTCTAAAACATATACTACCGATATTACTTATCTAAAAGATACTCAAAAACTTTTGAAATTTATTTCAAGTAATGATAATACAAATTTAAAAACCAATGAAAAAACATTAAAATGTTGGGAAAGTTTTAAAAATATAAAAGAAGATGAAAATTTTATTGAAAAATATCAGTATATTAATTGGGACCAACTTAAATTTCTAAATTATTCTGTTATTTTTCTTACCATTCTTTCTATATATAGTATTTTATCACCAGCACTAAATGTTATTGCTCCATTTTTTATACTCATTATTCCGTTTCTAATTCTTAAAATTAAAAAAATTCCAATAACATTATCAAAATATACATCAATATTGTTAGTATCTATAAAAAATAATACTTTTGGACGTCTTATAACACAGTGGGATAGCATTCCTTGGAATCAACGTATTTACATGATCATTATGATGGGAATGTATGTTTATAATATTTATCAAAATATATTATCTTGTTTATCCTTTTATAAAAATACATCTAATATTAATAAAAACATATCAAATATTAACAACTTCACAAAACAATCAATAGATAAAATAAAAAATTTCCAAAATATTATTAAAAATTATTCATCATATCAAAAATACAATGAATATTTAGATGAAAAAGTTAAAGAACTTGAAATATTACAAACCGCTTTAAACTCAATACCAAAGGCGAGTTTTAGTATAAAAAAAATACCATATTTAGGTTACACTTTAAAGCAATATTTTACAATATATGATTCATTAAAAATAGAAGAATTAATGCTGTTTTCTTTTGGGTTTGATAATTATTTAGATAAATTAACTAATTTATCTCTTTTAATTAAAAATAATAAGATTAATAAAGCTAATTTCATCGATTCAAATAAACCTGTCTTGAAATTTAAAAAGATTTATGACCCATGTATTAAAAATAAAACAATTATTAAAAACTCTTTTAATCTCTCTAAAAATAAACTAATAACTGGTCCAAATGCATCTGGAAAAACAACACTTTTAAAAACAACCTTAATAAATTTAATAATTTCCCAACAAATAGGTTTTGGATTCTACCATACAGCTGATATTACTCCTTTTGATACATTTCACTGTTATATTAATATCCCAGATACTTCTTCTAGAGATAGTCTATTCCAAGCAGAAGCAAGACGTTGTTTAAATATAATTAATCATATATCTCAAAATAAAGATAAAAAACATTTTTGTATATTTGATGAATTATTTTCTGGAACAAATCCATATGAAGCTGTTAGTAGCGCACAATCTTATTTAGATTACATTTCTAATTTTAAAACTGTCAAATTTATGTTAACAACTCATTTTATTAAACTATGTAATAATTTAAAATCAAATAAAAGAATTTCAAATATTAACATGGAAACAATCATTAATGATAATACACCGATTTATAAATATAAAATAAAAAAAGGAATTTCTCACGCTAAAGGTGGTATATCCGTTTTAAAACAACTTAATTATCCCGATAAAATAGTTAATAATACAATTGATAACCTTACAAAACTTTAGCGTTCGTTCTATTACATTTTTTTAAATATTATTTCAATATAATAATGCTAGAGCATATCGTACCTATTATATTTGCAATATTAATTAGTGGAGTTGTTTTCTATCTTTTAAGAAAAAAAATAACTAGTATTGAAAACAAAGTTAATTTAATGTTTCAATTAATACAAGAACATGAAAAAAAAGAACAATTAAGGAATACCATGCATCAAAACAATGTACCAACAAGTAAAAATACCCATGAAAATACCAATGAAGAAGAGTATGATGATAGCGATGATGAACTTATAAATGTTTCAGATAATGAAGATACAAATAAAATAATAATAAATAACGATTCAAAATATTATAATACTGCAAAACAGGACGATGAATCCGATGATTATAATTCAGACGATTCAGAGTCTTCTAATGAAGAAACAGATAATGATAAGTTAAATATTGAGGAAGTAATAAATGAAGATTCAAAAAATAAAATTATTAATTTAGAAGTTGAAAATAGTAAAGATGCTGAAGATACAATATCTTTAAAAGAAATAACAAAAGTTGATAATCTAGAAGATTCTGATAAAGATAATTTAGATAATATCGACTTATCTGATAAAGATATTGAACAAAAATCAGATATGTTTCTCAATAGTAATAGTAACAATAAAAATAGCGATAACACTAGCGACCAAGATAGTGAAGAAGATAGCGATGAAGATAGTGAAGATAATAACGAAAATACCGAAAATATGGATAACCAAACTAAACAAGAAATTAATCAAAAAAATAAAGAATCTCATTTTAAAAGCTTCACAGTTTCTGAACTTAAACAAGAATGTGAGAAAAGAAATTTAGAAGGATTTAAATCTTTAAAAAAAACAGCTTTAATTGACCTTTTGCAAAATTCTTAAAAATAATTTCTAACTCTATATTATTATGGATTGGAGCTATATTGTTAAAGCCAAAAATAATATTCATTCAAATTTCCCACCACTAATGAACGATTCAAGACTTTTTACAAATTGGGATACCTCATGCAAAAGTAATGATAAAATAAAATATATTGCTGGTATTGATGATAACTACAATTATCGTCAGTGGTTGATAAATAATGGTAATTTTATTACCCAAACTAATAAACTTAATGCATATAATAATGCAAATGTTACAAATAACTTTGGTAATCTCTTTCAAAAAACAGATAAATATATATTCTCTGGCGCAAATGATTCTAAAAAACCATTCGGTTATGAAACAAGCGATCTTAAAGAAATCTATCTTTCAAAACAACAGCTCAATGAAAGATTATCTGCTCCTATGATGACACAATATGATTTACTTAAAAACGGTCTTTCTAATTATTTTTAAGATTACTTATTCTTAAGATTACTTATTCTTAAGATTACTTATTCTTAATTAAATTGAAAATCTTAATTAAATATTAAACAGTATAATATCTAATTAAGAAAATGAGTAAGATACTCGAATTCAGATTACTAGATTTCAAGTCCTATGATATACGAGGTGATAATGGTAAAGATTTTATAGTCCAGATGTTTGGTAAAAATGAAAAAAAAGAAAGCGCATCTATTATCGTGAAAAATATAGAACCATTCTTTTATATAAAGGTTGGAGCAAACTGGAATCCAACTACTGCGCGTGGATTTTTAAAAGAAATTAAACAAACTCTTTCACAAAAAGAACTAACAGATAACTATAATCGATATATTAATGGTCTCCAAACACATATTACCCCCAAACTTAGTGACGACAAAGAATCTCTTATAGAATATGTTAGAAATAATTATAAATCTTACCAATCTTATGCAGGAAAAGGTATAGTAAGCTTTGATATTATTGAAAAACATAAACTTTATGGTTTTGATAACCACTCTTCTTATAATTTTGTTAAAGTTACGGTTACTAGCACATACTGTTTTAATAAACTTAAAAATTTGTGGTTCAACAGATACGAAGACCCTACAAGTCGTTTTGGTTTCTCACAAACTTTAAAGACTGTTAATTATCGTGGATTTGAAACAGAATTATATGAAGCTAAACTCCCCCCTCTTTTGAGATTCTTCCATATTAATAATATTAGTCCATCCGGTTGGATTCAGATTAAAAAATTTAAAACGGTTAAAAATAAACAAACTAGATGTGATTTTGAATTGGAAACTAGTTTTGAAAATATTATTCCACTCCGTGAAAAAGAAACACACGTTCCTTTTAATATTTGTAGTTTTGATATAGAAGCCTCTTCTAGTCATGGTGATTTTCCAGCAGCTATTAAAACATACAAAAAACTAGCCGGTGAATTACAAACATACTGGTGTAAATTTAAACCTGAACTTGCAAAATTAACCCGCGCCGAACAGACTAATCTATTGAAATGTCAAATTAAAACTTGTTTCGGTATTAATAAAACACCGTGCGATGGTATTAGTCTAGTTTATACAAAAGACCCTGAGAGTTCAAAAGATGAAGATTATATTGATCTTTTATTTAATAAACTTGTCAATACCCCACTCAAATATCTTATAGCTGAAAAAAAAGAACTATCGAGGGATGACACTGATGATAATAATGAGTATTACGATGAAGAGTTTTTAAAGAAGAAAAATATATGGGGACTTTATGTTAAAAATAGCAATCAATCGGGTGGTAAATATAGAATCATAGATGCCCTTGTTGATAATATAGATGGTTCTAAACTTGTTGATATTTTAGATAAAGCGTTAACACACGTTTTCTCTGGTAGGGATAATAATAAACCAACAGCACTCGAAGGTGATAAGGTAACATTTATTGGTTCAACATTCTTGTTAGCAGGTGAAACTATTCCATATTTAAACCACGGTGTTTGTTTAGGAGATTGTGATGCAGTTGAAATGAAAAATAGTGAAGTTGAAATTGTATGTTGTGAAGATGAAAAAGATCTACTTCTTGAATGGCGCGATATTATTAATAGAGAAAAACCCGATATTATTATCGGATATAATATATTTGGTTTTGATTATAAGTTTATATGCAACAGAGTTGATGAAATTGGTTGTAAGAGCGAATTTTATAAAATTGGTAAAAATATTAATGAACCTTGCAAAAAAGAAGAAAAAGAACTTAAAATTGCAAGTGGTTCACACGAACTAACATATTTAAATATTGACGGCATTGTTCAACTTGATTTATATAACTATTTTCGTAGGGAAATTAATTTGCCTTCATATAAATTACAAGATGTTGCTTCACATTTTATTGGAGATAATATTATTAGCACCGAACCTACTAGTGATGGGGAATCTAAAACAAATATGACAACAATTATTAAAAGTAAAAATCTTACTGGGCTTCAAGAAGGAAATTATGTAATATTTGAAGTAATAGGACATTCCCTTGATTCTTACAATGGTGGCAAAAAATATAGAGTATTAGATGTTGATGAAAAAAATTCAACTTTTATTGTAGAAGATATAGTTCAAATACCAGATAGTAAAAAAATGAGATGGGGATTGGGTAAAGATGATGTCACACCTGCTGATTTATTTCACGCATTTTCTAAAAATGGTACAATTGATGACAGAACAAGAGTAGGTATGTATTGTTTTCAAGATTGCAACTTACTACATAATCTATTAAGAAAGAATGATATTTTAACTGGTATGACAGAGATTGCTTCTATTTGTTATGTTCCTATTGATTTCATTATTATGCGAGGTCAGGGTATTAAACTATTGAGTTTTATTGCAAAAAAATGCAGTGAAAAAAATACATTAATGCCTGTTTTAGAGAAAAAGATGGATGGTGGTTATGAAGGTGCCATTTGTTTACCTCCTAAATGTGCATTTTATCCAGACGATTATGTAGCAGTTGTAGATTATTCTTCTCTATATCCAAGTTGTATGATTAGTGAAAATATATCACACGATAGCAAAGTTTGGACTAAAGAGTACAACCTTGAAGGTGAACTTATTAAAGAAACGGGAAGTGATAAATATGATAATCTAGAAGGATTCGAATATGTTGATGTAGAATATGACGCATATGATTATATAGCACCACCTGGTAAAACAAAATTAGAGAAGGTTAAAGTTGGAACAAAGGTATGTAGATATGCACAGTTTCCAAATAACGAAAAGGCTATTATGCCAAGCATTTTACAAGAATTACTTGGTGCTAGAAAAGCAACAAGAACATTAATTAAATATAAAACCGTAGAGTTAAAATCTGGAGAAAAGCACAGTGGGCTTTTAAATATATCAGAAGATACTGGAACTATTAAAAATAAATACGGTAAGACAACCTTTAATAAAAATGATATTATTAAAACATATGATACGTATAATGATTTTATGAAAAATGTATTTAACCAACGACAACTTGGGTTAAAGGTCACGGCAAATTCACTATATGGTCAATGTGGAGCTAAAACAAGTGCCTTTTATGAAAAAGATGCAGCCGCATCTACAACCGCCACTGGACGCAAACTATTAATTTATGCAAAAGATGTTATAGAAGGAGTATTTAATGACCGTGTATTTGATACAAAACATGGTAAGATAAAATGTAAAGGCGATGTTGTTTATGGTGATACAGATAGTTGCTTCTTTACATTTAATCCACACGATTTAGAAGGAAATAAAATACTCGGAGTAAAAGCTCTTGAAATTACAATTGAATTGGCTGTATTAGCTGGTAAAGTTGCTACTAAGTTTTTGAAAGCACCACATGATTTAGAATATGAAAAAACATTTGGACAATATCTATTAATGTCTAAGAAACGGTATATTGGAATGCTATATGAATTTAATCCACATAAAGGTAAAAGAAAAGCAATGGGAATTGTTTTAAAACGACGAGATAATGCTGATATCGTAAAGGATATTTATGGTGGTGTTATTGATATTTTAATGCAAACGGGTGATATTGGTAAAGCTGTAAAATTCACTAAAAAATTCTTACAGGACACTATTGACGGAAAAGTAGATATTAAAAAATTAATTATATCAAAATCATTGCGAGATTGGTATAAAGTTCCCGAAAGTATTGCTCATAAAGTTCTTGCCGATAGAATGGGAAAGCGTGATCCCGGAAATAAACCAGCAGTAGGCTCCAGAGTCCCTTATATTTACATAGAAACGGATGATAAGGTAAAGTTACAAGGGGATAGAATAGAAAATCCTGATTTTATAAGAGAAAATAATTTGAAACCCGATTATGGATTTTATATTACAAACCAAATAATGAAACCTTTACAACAAATATACGCACTTGTATTAGAAAACATTCCTGAATTTAGACTTAAGGCTATCAGATTTAGAAAACAAATAAAAACATTAAAAGTAAAATATAAAGATGACCCTGAAAAGTTGAAAAAAGAAGAAGATAAATTAAGAAACGCCGAGGTTAAAAAAATAATATTTGAAGACGTATTACGCCAAGCAAATAATATTAAAAAAAAACAAAAAACTATTGAAAGTTTCTTTTGCTAAATTTAACGTCTTCTTTGTTTTTTAGATTTTCTATGTTTTTTAGATTTTTTCTTTTTTGTTTTTCTTGTTTTTCTCTTTTTTCCACTTGCTACTTCTCTTAATAATATCGATTTATATAAACTTTTTATTGTTTCGTCTTTTTGTAATTTCATTTGTTCAAGTATAAAATTACAAAGGGATTTATTATGTCTTAATTCTTTTTCGGTATCTTTTTTCATTAATTTACGAATTTCGTTTGCACTTAAATTTTCAAGAATAGAATTAACATCTGCTTCGCTTTTTGGAGTTTTTGGTGTTTGGGGCGTTTTGGGACTTTTTGATTTTTGTTCTGACATTTTTGTATACTGGTAATATTAAAAATAATATTTATTTATATTATGAATGAAAATATTAATAATATGATGGAATGGTTAATCAATAATAATAGTAAAACTAGTAATATATATTTTAAAAATAATTCAGGCAATAGATCTGTATATTCTAGTAAAAAAATTAATAAAAATAGTAAAGTTATTAGCATACCATTAAAATGCCTAATCCATGAAGGACTGGTTGAAAATACTAAAATAGGTATGGATTTTTTACGCGCTAACCATAGTGGTTGTAGTAATATAAAACTTACTTTAATTGTTATTTATATGTTAGTTACTATGAAAGAAAAAGGATTTTATAAACCGTATTATAATATATTACCAAATAAATTAGATAATTTTCCTATATTTTGGCAAACAACAACGTTAAAAATATTAAAAGGTTCACATATTTTAAACGATATTAT
>TARA_B100001057_G_scaffold91138_1_pt1 | contig 16158 bp, 11 predicted proteins | sample TARA_B100001057 | Tara Oceans TARA_B100001057 (sample SAMEA2621839) | marine metagenome | biome: marine biome (ENVO:00000447); feature: surface water layer (ENVO:00002042); material: "saline water (ENVO:00002010), including plankton (ENVO:xxxxxxxx)" | depth 5 m
TAGAGAGGCATAAAAATGGCTAGAGAAAAATTCGAGAGAACCTTACCCCACGTAAATGTGGGTACTGTTGGTCACGTTGACCATGGTAAAACTACTCTTACTGCTGCTTTAACTAAAGTAGCTGCAGAGGTTTATGGTGGTGATGCAGTTGATTTTGCTAATATCGATAATGCTCCAGAAGAAAGAGAGAGAGGGATAACAATCGCTACTTCTCACGTAGAGTATGTATCAACAGCAAGACACTATGCTCACGTTGACTGTCCGGGTCACGCTGATTATGTTAAAAACATGATTACTGGTGCCGCACAGATGGACGGGGCAATACTTGTTGTAAGTGCTGCTGATGGACCAATGCCTCAAACAAGAGAACACATTCTTCTTGCAAGACAGGTTGGTGTGCCATATATCGTTGTCTACATGAACAAAGCTGATCAAAATGATGATGCAGAAATGATTGAATTAGTTGAAATGGAAATTAGAGAGCTGCTTAATGAATATGATTTCCCTGGAGATGATACTCCAATTATTGTTGGTAGTGCTTTAAAAGCACTCGAAGGAGATACCTCAGACATTGGTGTTCCTTCAGTACAAAAATTAATTGAGACTTTAGATACATACGTACCTGAGCCTGAAAGACCAGTTGATGGTAATTTCTTGATGCCTATTGAGGACGTTTTCACTATCTCTGGAAGAGGTACTGTAGTAACAGGAAGAATTGAAACTGGAATTGTTAATACTGGAGATCCTCTTGAGATCGTTGGTATTAAAGAAACAACTGATACAACTTGTACTGGTGTTGAAATGTTCAGAAAATCACTCGACGAAGGAAGAGCCGGTGAGAATTGCGGTATTCTTTTAAGAGGCGTCGAAAGAGATGCAGTTGAGAGAGGACAAGTTTTAGCTAAACCTAAATCAATTTCACCTCATACAAAATTTGAAGCTGAAATATATGTTTTAAGCAAAGATGAGGGCGGAAGACATACACCATTTATGAATAATTACAGACCTCAGTTCTATTTCAGAACAACTGATGTAACAGGTGCTTGTGAATTACCTGAAGGTACTGAAATGGTTATGCCTGGAGATAACATCAAAATGGTTGTTTCATTAATTGCTCCAATTGCTATGGACGAAGGTTTGAAATTTGCGATTAGAGAAGGTGGAAGAACTGTTGGTGCTGGCGTAGTATCAAAAATAGTAGAGTAACATAAGACTTTTTGGCCGAGGATTTATGCCTCGGCCTGTTTGTCTTTGAGTAAAATGAAAAATTATAGGCCAGTGGCTCAATTGGTAGAGCATCGGTCTCCAAAACCGGGGGTTGGGGGTTCGAGTCCCTCCTGGCCTGCCATGAGGAACGAGCTGGTAGAGAGTTGAATTATGAATAAAGGGTCTACTTCAAAAACTCTTGATAACCTTAAGTGGTTATTAGCTATGGTTGTATTTGCTGCAGCTGTTGTTGGTAATAGCTATTTTGTAGAGGTTGCATTCTTATACAGAGTTCTTGGTGTATTATTTCTTTTTATCATCGGACTTGGAATAATTGCTATTACAAGTTTTGGCATCAATGCTATCAAGCTAATGAGAGAATCTAGAACAGAAATAAGAAAAGTTGTTTGGCCAACAAGAATGGAAACAACACAAACTTTCATGATCGTTTTTGGTGCTATTGTAGTTTTGTGTTTATTCTTTTGGGGACTTGAATCTCTATTAAGTTTTTTAACAGGTTTAGTTTTAGGATAATAAATGGATTGGTATGTGATACAAGCTTACTCAGGCTATGAGCAAAAAGTAAAAGCTGCTCTTGAAGAGAGAATTGCGTTAAATAATTTATCTGAAAAGTTTGGAGAAATCCTAATACCAACTGAGCAAATTGTAGAGTTAAAGGGTGGTGCAAAAAAAACAACTGAAAGAAAGTTTTTTCCAGGCTATATATTAGTTCAGATGAATTTAGAAGATGATTCATGGCAGTTAGTTCAATCTACTCCACGTGTTTCAGGTTTTGTTGGTGGTACTAGAGACAAACCACTACCTATATCTGAAGAAGATGTTAGTAACATTATTAATAGAATAGAAGTTGGTGAAGATGCTCCTGCGCCAAAAACAATTTATGAGCCTGGCGAGGTTATAAGAGTTTGTGATGGACCTTTTAATGATTTTAATGGAGTTGTTGAAAACGTTGATTATGAGAGAAATATGGTAAAAGTTTCTGTCCAAATACTTGGAAGAGCAACTCCAGTTGAGTTAGATTTTATGCAAATTGAGAAAACATAATGGCAAAAAAAGTAGTTAATGTATTAAAATTACAAATTCCAGCTGGAGGAGCAAATCCGAGTCCGCCAGTAGGTCCTGCCTTAGGCCAAGTTGGCCTTAATATTATGGACTTTTGTAATGCCTTTAATTCTGCAACACAAGAGTCTGAAAAAGGTATTCCACTTCCAGTGGTTATTAATGTATATGAAGATAAATCGTTTGACTTTGTTGTAAAAACTCCACCAGCAGCAGTTTTAATTAGAAAAGCTTTAAATATTCAAAAAGGAAGTGGAGAGCCGAATAGAGAAAAAGTTGGGAAATTAACAAGAGCACAACTAGAGGACATAGCAAAAGCCAAAGAACCCGATTTAAATGCAAATGATATGGATGCAGCAGTAAAAATTATTGCTGGAACAGCAAGAAGTATGGGCGTTGAAACAGATTTATGAGTAGCATAACTAAAAAACAAAAAATTATTCAGGAAAAACTTGATCCTGAAAAAACTTATTCTGTAATTGAAGCAATGGAAATTATTCAATCTGTAAAGTCTGAAAAGTTTGATGAGTCGATTGATATATCAGTCAAACTTGGAGTGGATCCAAATAAATCTGATCAAAATGTCAGAGGAGCCGTAACTTTACCTAATAGCCTTGGAAAAGAGGTAAAAGTTGCAGTATTTGCTGATGGTGATCATGCCAGTCAAGCTGAAAAAGCTGGAGCTGATTATATTGGAATGGATGATTTAGCAGAGAAGTTCCAAAAAGAAGAAATTAATGTAGATGTTGTAATTTCATCAAATGCAGCAATGAAAGTTGTAGGCAAATTGGGTCAGGTACTTGGTCCAAAAGGACTTATGCCGAATCCAAAAACTGGCACTGTTTCTGATGATGTTGAAACTGCTATTAAAAATGTAAAAGCTGGGCAAGTAAGATTTAGAACGGATAAGAATGGAATTATTCATGGAAGTATAGGAAAGGCATCTTTTGATGGAGATAAAATAAAGGCTAATGCTTCAGCTTTATTAGAAGAATTAAAAAAATTAAAACCAGCATCAGCTAAAGGTGTATACATTGGCAATATTGCTTTAAGTAGCACCATGGGACCAGGTATAAAAATAAATCCTGGTGAGTTGGGATAAGTTTTAGTTTTGCAGAAATGCAAAACTAGATAGTTGCGTTATACGCAGCCGTCGAAGACCGTAGGTGTCGAAAGACTTAATTGCCTACGTAGGTGGTGTTCAAATTGTAATTTTGCAATTTGTCGCCCAAATAGCCGAAAGGCTTTAATTGGAGAATTGCTGTGGCATTATCTAAGAGTGAAAAAGAAAAAATAGTTCAGGATGTCAAAGAAGTTGCATCAAATGCATCTTCACTTGTTATTTCTGATGCTAGAGGCTTAAAAGTATCTGAACTTTCTGAGATCAGGACTAAAGCAAATCAGTCAGGTATTCATATCCAAGTAATTAAGAATTCGTTGGCTAAATTAGCTTTTGAAGGAACTGATTTTGGATGCTCTGACGAAGTTCTTTTTGGACCTTCATTGTTTGCTTTTTCTTTCGAGGAACCAGGTGCAGCTGCTAAATTGCTCAAGACTTACGCCAAAAATTTTGATGAACTTGAAATTAAGGCTTTAGTAGTTGAGGGGCAATTATTAGATGGAAGTCAAATTGATATTTTGGCAAAACTTCCATCTAAAGAAGAAGCATATGGACTTATTGCCAACGTATTACAGGCTCCAGTAGGTAAGTTTGCAACTTTGTTAAATGAAGTTCCAAGCAAGCTTGCAAGAGTTCTAACAGCAGTTCGAGACAACAAAGAGGCGTCAGCCTAAATTATAAGGAGAATAAAATGGCAACTAATAAAGATGATATCTTAAAAGCAATAGAGGAAATGTCAGTTATGGATCTAGTAGATCTTATTTCAGCTATTGAAGAAAAGTTTGGTGTTACAGCAGCAGCAGCTGTTGCAGCAGCACCAGCTGCAGCAGGTGGAGATGGTGACGCTCCAGCAGCTGAGGAAAAAGATGCATTTGATGTTGTTTTAGCAGCAGCAGGTGATCAAAAAGTTCAAGTTATTAAAGCTGTAAGAGCTATAACTGGACTTGGTTTAAAAGAAGCAAAAGATATGGTTGATGGAGCACCTAGTACTTTAAAAGAGGGTGTTAAAAAAGAGGAAGCCGAAGAGATGTTAGCTAAGCTTACTGAAGCTGGAGCTACCGGTGAACTTAAGTAAAACAATTATATTAAATTAATAAGGAAGCATTTATGCCATATAGCTATACAGAAAAGAAAAGAATAAGAAAGAATTTTGGAACCTTCGCTCAAGTGATGGATTTACCAAACTTGATTGAAACTCAAACTAACTCTTATGCTGAATTTTTGCAAGCTGATGTGGCGCCTGAGTCGAGAAAGAAACAGGGGCTTGAGGATGTTTTTCAATCCCTATTTCCGATTAAAAGTGTTTCAGGTAATGCTGCCTTAGAATATGTTTCTTATGAACTTGGTAAGAATACTTATGATGTTCAAGAATGTTTAATACAAGGATTGACATACTCAGCACCGCTCAGAATAAAAGTTAAATTAGTTTTATTTGATAGAGACTCAAATTTTGAAGAAGTAAAAGATATTAAAGAAGGCGAAGTATTTATGGGAGAAGTCCCATTAATGACTGACGATGCTTCCTTTATTATCAATGGAACTGAAAGGGTTGTAGTATCTCAATTACATAGATCTCCTGGTGTATTTTATGATCATGACAAGGGTAAAACACATTCTTCAGGAAAAGTTTTATATTCTGCAAGAATTATTCCCTACAGAGGTTCATGGCTAGATTTTGAATTTGATCCAAAAGATATTTTATTTAGCAGAATAGATAGAAGAAGAAAAATTCCAGCCACAATTATGCTAAGAGCTCTTGATATGGGTACCGAAGAAATATTATCAGAGTTTTACGAAGAAGATCTTTTTAATCTTGATAAAGATAATGTGAAGGTTGCACTAGTGCCTGAGAGACTTCGTGGTGAAACTTTATCAGTAGACATTAAAGTTAAAAGTAAAGTTTATGTAGAGGCCGGTAAGAGAATAACAGCTCGACACATTAAAGAGCTCACAAGCTCGAAAGCATCTGAAATATCTTTAGCTCAAGAATTTCTTTACGGAAAAGTTCTTTCAAAAGATATCTTTAATAAAGAAACTGGCGAAGTTTTGTTTGCTGCAAATACCGAAATTGATGAAACTATTTTAGAAGAGATCAAAAAAAATGACATTAACCAAATCAAGTGCCTATATATCAATGAATTAGATAAAGGTCCTTATATTTCAAATACATTAAAAGCTGACCCTACAACTAACAAATTAGAAGCTTTGGTAGAAATATACAGAATGATGAGACCTGGTGAACCGCCAACAAAGGACTCTGCAGAAACGCTATTCAATAATTTGTTTTTTAATGAAGAAAGATATGATTTGTCTGAAGTCGGCAGGATGAAATTTGATAGAAGACTTAAGCTTGACGTAAAAAAAGATAATCCTCACGTTTTAGACAAGCAGGACATAATTGAGGTTATGAAAGGTATCGTGAACATCCGTGATGGTCATGATATTGTTGATGATATAGATCATCTTGGAAATAGAAGGGTTAGATCTGTTGGTGAAATGACTGCTAATCAGTTTAGAGTTGGGCTAATTAGGGTTGAAAGAGCAGTGAGAGAAAGATTGAGTATGGCTGAGGCTGACGAGCTGGGACCACAAGACTTAATAAATGCAAAACCTGTTACGGCTGCAATTAAAGAATTCTTTGGTTCTAGTCAATTATCACAATTTATGGATCAAAATAACCCATTATCAGAGATTACTCATAAAAGAAGGGTTTCTGCACTTGGGCCTGGTGGACTCACTAGAGAAAGAGCTGGATTTGAAGTTAGGGACGTACATCCAACCCACTATGGAAGAGTTTGTCCAATTGAAACTCCTGAGGGGCCAAATATTGGGCTAATAAATTCCTTTGCATCATATTCGAGAACTAATCAATATGGGTTTATTGAAACCCCATATAGAAAAGTATCAAAGGGTAAAGTAACAGACGAAATTATTTATTTGTCAGCTATTGATGAGGCTGAGCATGTTATTGCACAGGCAAATGTAATGTTAGACAAAAATAATAAATTTGTAGATGATTTAGTTGCGGTAAGACATGCTAACGAGTTTGAGTTAATGTCGCCTGACAGAATTGACTTAATGGATGTATCGCCACAGCAGGTTGTTTCAATTGCTGCATCATTAATACCTTTTCTGGAACACGACGATGCCAACAGAGCTCTAATGGGCTCCAATATGCAAAGACAAGCGGTACCTGTTTTGAGGGCAGAAAAGCCTTTAGTTGGAACTGGTTTAGAAACGGTTGTGGCAAGAGACTCAGGTGTATGCATAGTTGCTAAAAACTCAGGAGTTGTTGAAAGTGTTGATGCTTCAAGAATAGTTGTTCGTGTAACTGATAAGAAGTCGAAAACAGCTTCAGATGTTTATAACTTAATTAAATATACGAGGTCTAACCAAAATACTTGTATAAATCAACGTCCTATTGTTAAAGCTGGTGATGTTGTTAAAAAAGATGATATTCTTGCTGATGGTCCATCTGTTGATAATGGCGAGTTAGCGCTTGGACAAAACATTAGAATTGCTTTCATGCCATGGAATGGATACAACTTTGAGGATTCTATTTTAATTTCTGAAAAAGTTGCCAGAGAAGATAGGTTTACTTCAATTCATATTCAAGAAATAGTTTGTATTGCGAGAGATACTAAGCTTGGTTCAGAAGAAATTACGGCGGACATTCCAAATGTTGGAGAGGGCTCATTAAACAAGCTAGACGAATGCGGAATAGTTTACGTTGGTGCTGAAGTGGAGCCTGGAGACATACTTGTTGGAAAAATAACTCCAAAAGGTGAGACCCAACTATCACCAGAAGAAAAGTTATTGAGAGCAATATTTGGAGAAAAAGCATCAGATGTAAAAGACACTTCACAAAGATCAAGTTCAAAAGGAACAGTTATTGGTGTTGAAGTTTTTACAAGAGACGGAGTTGAGAAAGATGAAAGAACTCAAGCTATTGAGCAGGATCATCTTGATCAATCAAAAAAAGATGCTGATGATGAGGCAGGGGTCGTTGAACAAGCCACTAAAACAAGATTATGCGAGTTATTAAAATCTAAAAAAGTTGTAAAAGGAAATGGTGTTAAAAAAGGTGAAGTTTTAACTTCTGAAAAATTAGAGTCCTTTAAATTAAATGATATTTTCTCAATTAGAACCAAAGAAGATTCCATTAATAGTGTTATTGAAGAGACTGAAACTTCTTACAAACAATACATCAAGGATATCAAGTCTAGATATGAAGAAAAAGTTGCAAAAATATCTAGAGGTCACGATTTAGCTCCTGGAGTAATTAAAATTGTTAAAGTTTTTTTAGCAATTAAAAGAAGAATCCAGCCTGGAGATAAGATGGCAGGAAGGCATGGTAACAAAGGGGTCATATCTGAAATAATGCCTGTTGAAGATATGCCATATGACGAAAATGGAAATCCGGTAGATATTGTTTTAAATCCATTGGGAGTTCCTTCTAGAATGAATGTAGGACAGATACTTGAAACGCATATGGGCTCTGCTGCAAAGGGCATAGGAAGTAAGATTGATGAAATGGTAAGAGAAAATGCAAAACCTGCAGAACTTAAGACCTATTTAGATAAACTATATAACCAAAATGCTGCAAACAAAGAAGATATTCAATCACTAAATAATTCTGAAATTAATGAGCTCGCTGAAAACCTAAGAAATGGGTTGCCTATTGCCACTCCTGTTTTTGACGGAGCAAAAGAAAGTGAAATCAAAGACCTTCTGAAACTTGCTGATCTTCCTGAGTCCGGACAGATTGATCTATATGATGGAAGGACAGGATCAAAATTTGATAGACCTGTTACTGTTGGATACATGTATATGATTAAATTGAATCATTTAGTCGATGACAAGATGCATGCCAGATCAACTGGATCATATAGCCTGGTAACTCAGCAACCATTGGGTGGTAAGGCTCAATTTGGAGGCCAAAGATTTGGTGAAATGGAAGTTTGGGCGCTTGAGGCTTATGGAGCTTCATATACTCTTCAAGAAATGCTTACTGTTAAATCTGATGATGTTTCTGGAAGAACAAAAATGTACAAAAATATCGTAGACGGAAGTTACGAAATGGATGCTAATGTCCCTGAATCATTTAATGTCTTAAGCAAAGAAATCAAATCTTTAGGAATTAACATCGAGTTAGATTTAGAAAACTAGGAGAATAAATTGAAAGACTTATTAAATTCTTTAAAAACTGGTCAAGAGGACTTTACAACAATTTCAGCAGGCCTAGCCTCTCCTCAAGTAATTAAATCTTGGTCCTTTGGCGAGGTCAAGAAGCCTGAAACCATTAATTACAGAACATTTAAACCTGAGAGAGATGGTCTTTTTTGCTCTAAAATTTTTGGACCTGTTAAAGACTACGAATGCATCTGTGGCAAATATAAGAGAATGAAACACAGAGGTGTTGTATGCGAAAAATGTGGTGTTGAAGTAACTTTAGCAAAAGTTAGAAGAGAAAGAATGGGACATATAGATCTCGCTGCGCCTGTTGCGCACATATGGTTCCTTAAATCGTTACCATCACGAATTGGATTGCTTTTAAATGTAACTCTAAGGGAAATAGAAAGAGTTTTATATTTTGAAAGCTATATAGTAACTGATCCTGGACTAACTGAACTTGAAAAAGGACAAATCCTTACCGAAGAGGAATGGATTGAAAAATATGAAGAATTTGGAGATGAATTCTCAGCTGGGATGGGTGCTGAAGCAGTTCAAATTTTATTAGAAGAGCTTGATATAGATGATGAAATAAGAATTATTAGAGAAGAAATTCCACAGACAAATTCAGAAACTAAACTTAAGAAGTTCTCAAAAAGATTAAAGTTATTAGAAGCATTCAATAATTCTGGTAATAAGCCTGAATGGATGATTATGAACGTTCTTCCTGTTTTACCTCCAGATCTAAGGCCATTAGTTCCTCTTGAAGGTGGAAGATTTGCTACTTCTGATTTAAATGATTTGTACAGAAGAGTTATAAATCGAAACAATAGATTAAAAAGATTGCTTGAGTTGAATGCACCTGAAATTATAGTAAGAAATGAAAAAAGAATGTTGCAAGAATCTGTTGACGCACTTCTTGATAATGGAAGGCGTGGCAGAGTCATAACAGGCACAAATAAAAGACCTTTAAAATCTCTTGCTGATATGATCAAAGGTAAGGGCGGAAGATTTAGACAAAACTTGCTTGGAAAGAGAGTTGATTATTCAGGAAGGTCCGTTATTGTTGCTGGCCCTAATTTGAAATTACATCAGTGCGGACTTCCAAAAAAGATGGCGCTAGAATTATTTAAACCCTTTGTTTATGGAAAATTAGAAAATAGAGAACTTGCTACCACAATCAAAGCTGCAAAGAAACTTGTTGAGAGAGAAACTCCAGAAGTTTGGGAGGTCCTTGAAGAGGTAATTAGAGAGCACCCAGTCTTACTTAATAGAGCACCAACTCTTCATAGACTTGGTCTTCAAGCCTTTGAACCAAAATTAATTGAAGGTAAAGCAATTCAGTTACATCCTTTAGTGTGTGTTGCTTTTAATGCTGACTTTGATGGTGATCAGATGGCTGTCCATGTGCCATTAACATTAGAAGCACAACTTGAAGCCAGAGCATTGATGATGTCAACAAACAATATTCTTTCTCCTGCTGACGGATCTCCAATTATTAACCCCACTCAAGATGTAGTTCTTGGGCTTTATTACATGACTAGAGATAATGCTAACGCAACTGGTGGCGGAAGAACATTTAGTAATCCTGATGAAGTTCTTAGAGCATATGAAACAGAGAGTTTAAAGATTCACTCACCAGTCAAAGTAAGAATTACTCACGAAAGTGGCGAAACGACTATTGAAGAAACCACTGTTGGACGTGTTCTTATTTGGAGAATAACACCTGCTGAAGTCGGTTTCAAAAACATAAATACGGTCTTAAATAAGAAGACGGTTTCAAAATTAGTTGACACTTCCTACAGAAAAGCTGGCCTTAAGAAAACAGTTATTTTTGCTGATCAGTTAATGTACCTTGGCTTTGATTTTTCAACTAGATCAGGGTCATCAATAGGTGTAAACGATTTTGTTATACCGGAAGAGAAGGCAAGTATTATTGATTCATCTGAAAAAGAAGTTAAAGCAATTGAAAAACAATTTGATTCAGGATTGGTAACAAGAGGTGAGAGATATAACAAGGTTATCGATATTTGGTCTAGAGCAAATGAGCAAGTCGCAAAAGCAATGATGGAGAAAATAAGTTCAGAAACTGTCAAAAATCCAGATGGTGACAATGTGGATCAATCTTCATTTAATTCTGTATACATCTATGCAGATTCTGGAGCTAGAGGTTCACCAGCACAAATTAGACAACTCTCAGGTATGAGAGGGCTTATGTCAAAGCCTGATGGCTCGATTATCGAAACTCCTATAACTGCAAACTTTAGAGAAGGTTTGTCTGTTCTTCAATATTTCATATCAACACATGGAGCTAGAAAAGGATTAGCAGATACTGCTTTAAAGACAGCTAATTCCGGATACTTAACTAGAAGATTGTGTGATGTTTCAATGGATTCTGTAATTAATATCGATGATTGTGGAACAGCTGACTCAATAACAGTAACATCGATTATAGATGGTGGAGAAATCATTCAACCCCTAACAGACAGGATATTAGGACGAGTTATTGCAGAACCTATAGTCGATTCTGATGGTAAAGAGATTTTTGCAATAGATACAATGTTAGATGAGGATGCACTTGATGTTATAGATGAGCTAAATCTGTCAAGTTTGAAAGTTAGATCTCCAATGACATGTGATGCTTCTATTGGTGTATGTGCTAAGTGCTATGGAAGAGATTTAGCAAGAGGACACTTAGTTCACCGTGGAGAGGCTGTAGGTGTTGTTGCAGCTCAGTCTATTGGAGAACCGGGAACTCAATTAACTATGAGAACTTTCCATATAGGAGGTGCCGCCTCGAGCTCATCTGAAGAAAACGCTATTTTTAATAAAAACTCTGGAGTTGTAACTTTTTCAGATGACATCAAAACAGTAACTAACAAAGATAAACTTGAAGTTGTTGTCTCAAGGAATGCTATGTGTTCAATATCCGATGCAAACGGAAAGATTATTGAACAATATAAAGTTCCTTACGGTGCCGTCTTAGAGGTTGCTAACTCAAATGATCTTGAAGAAGGAGTCAGAATTGCTTCATGGGATCCATACACCAGGCCAATAATTTCTGAAACATCTGGAAAGGTAAAATTTACAGACATACAAGATGGTATTACTGTTAGAGAGCAACTTGACGAATTAACAGGTTTATCAAGTGTTGAAATTATTGAAGTCGCTGATAGAACCTCGGCGGGTAGAGATATGAGTCCAACAATTGAAATTGTTGACTCAAAAGGGAAACCAGTTTTAATTGGTGAATTCAAACAACCTGCTGTATATCCATTACCTGCAGGCGGACTTGTTAATCTTGTTAATGGTCAAAAAATTACTGCCGGTGAGGTCATTGCTAGAATGCCTTTGGTTGCTTCAAAGACTAAAGACATTACAGGTGGACTGCCTAGAGTTGCTGATTTATTTGAGGCTAGAACTCCAAAAGATGCTGCAGTTCTTTCAGAAGAATCTGGAGTTGTATCTTTTGGTAAAGAAACAAAAGGTAAAGTTAGACTTGTGATTACACCTGAAGGAGCGACAAAAAAGAATCAAAACAAAGAAATGCTTATTCCAAAACACAGAACTTTGAATGTTTTTGAGGGTGAAAGAGTTAACAAAGGTGACGTAATTTCGGAAGGACCTCTAAGTCCACATGATATCTTAAGGCTTAAAGGAATACCTGAATTAACAAATTTTATTGTTAATGAAATTCAAGATGTGTATAGGCTTCAAGGTGTATCAATCAATGATAAGCATATTGAAACTATATTAAGACAAATGTTAAGAAAGGCCTTAGTGATTGATGGGAGTGACACTAAGTTTATCCAAGGAGATCAAGTAAGTTATGCAGAGCTGAAAGAAGAAAATTCTAAAGTTGAAGCAGATGGTAAGAATCCAGCTGAGTATGAAAGAGTTTTACTTGGTATAACAAAGGCATCCTTGGCAACAGATTCATTTATATCTGCTGCCTCTTTCCAAGAAACTACTAGAGTTTTAACTGAAGCTGCTGTAACAGGGAAAAAGGATCATTTAAGAGGGCTTAAAGAAAATGTTGTTGTTGGTAGACTTATACCTGCTGGAACTGGTATGGAATTCCATGACAAGCTGAGAGATAAAAAACAAGGTGATTTTGATGACAGCACATTATCAGATGAAGACATTGAAGCAGCTCTAAGACAAGAGCTTCAAGAAAATGATGAAGAATAATGTTGACCATTAACCTCATGCTCTATAAAATCGCGGCGTATAAAGGAAATTAATATGGCAACAGTTAATCAGTTAATAAAAAAATCTAGAAAACCAAAGGTTAAGAAAACTGATGTGCCTGCATTAAATTCATGTCCTCAAAGACGGGGAGTTTGTACAAGGGTTTATACAACAACTCCTAAAAAACCTAACTCAGCTCTAAGGAAAGTATGTAGGGTTCGTCTAACTAGTGGTTATGAAGTCACATCATACATTGGTGGAGAGGGACACAATCTTCAAGAACACTCCTTAGTGTTAATAAGAGGTGGAAGAGTGAAAGATTTACCCGGTGTTCGATACCATACAATAAGGGGTACCCTAGATACATCTGGTGTTGCAAGCAGAAAACAAAGACGCTCAAAATACGGAGCTAAAAAGGGTAAATAATGCCAAGAAGACGAAGTCCAGAAAAAAGAAAAGTTCTCCCAGATCCAAAGTATAAGGATGTAGTTCTTGCAAAATTCATGAATAATCTCATGAAAGACGGTAAAAAATCAGTAGCAGAAAAAATTGTTTATGGAGCATTTGACGAAATAAATAAAAATTCTAAAGAAGATCCATTAGAAGTTTTTATGAAAGCCTTAGAAGAGGTTAGTCCAGTTGTTGAAGTTAAGTCTAGAAGAGTAGGTGGGGCTAATTATCAGGTGCCTGTTGAAATAAGACCTTCAAGAAGACAAGCTCTAGCAATGAGATGGATTGTTGAGGCAGCTAGAAGCAGAAACGAAAAATCAATGGATTTGAGATTAGCCGGAGAACTTCAAGATGCTTCTCAAAAAAAGGGTTCAGCCTATAGAAAAAGAGAAGATGTTCATAAGATGGCTGAAGCAAACAAAGCATTTTCACATTTTAGATTCTAATTAAAGATAATTATGGCTAGAGATACTGTTTTAAACAAATATAGAAATGTTGGTATTTGCGCTCACGTAGACGCAGGTAAAACAACTACTACTGAAAGAGTATTATTTTACACAGGACTTTCTCATAAAATTGGTGAAGTACATGACGGCGCTGCTGTTATGGACTGGATGGAACAGGAGCAGGAGAGAGGAATAACAATTACTTCTGCAGCCACCACTTGTTTTTGGAGTGGAATGGAGCAGCAATATCCTCAACATAGAATAAACATCATTGATACTCCTGGTCACGTAGATTTCACTATTGAGGTAGAAAGGTCCTTAAGAGTCCTTGATGGCGCTGTTGTAGTTTTTTGTGGAACTTCCGGAGTCGAACCTCAATCAGAAACAGTATGGAGACAAGCTAATAGATATGAGGTTCCAAGAATTGTTTTTGTTAACAAGATGGATAGAGCAGGTGCTGACTTTGAGAGAGTAGTTGATCAAATTAAAGATAGATTGCAAGCAAATGTAATTCCAATTCAATATAACATTGGAGCTGAGGATGATTTTAAGGGTGTTGTTGACCTTATAAACATGAGAGCTATTTATTGGAACGAAGATGATCAAGGACTTACATTCGATTCACAGGAAATCCCTGATGATTTAATAGATAAATGTTCTAAATTAAGAGAAGAAATGCTAGAAGCTGCAGCAGAAGCTAGTGAAGATCTTATGGATGCATATTTAGAGTCTGGAGATTTGACTGCTGATCAAATAAAAGAAGGATTAAGAATAAGATCTCTTGCTAATGAAGTAATATTAGCGCTATGTGGCTCTGCATTTAAAAACAAAGGCGTTCAAGCTGTTTTAGATGCAGTAATTGACTTTCTTCCAGCGCCTGACGAGGTTAAAGCTATAGAGGGCATTATTCCAAACAATTCAGATGAAGATGATGAGGTTGACTCAAGATCCTCTTCAGACGATGAGCCTTTTTCTGCATTAGCATTTAAGATCGCAACTGATCCATTTGTGGGAACTCTTACTTTTATTAGAGTATATTCTGGCGTTCTAAATGTTGGTGATGGTGTTATGAATACAACTAAGTCTAAAAAAGAACGTGTTGGAAGAATGGTACAGATGCATTCAAATAATAGAGAAGAGATCAAAGAGGTAAGGGCTGGAGACATTGCTGCATGTATTGGACTAAAAGATATTACAACTGGAGATACTCTATCTGATACAAATAAACCTATTATTCTTGAAAAAATGGATTTTCCAGAGCCGGTTATCTCAGTTGCTGTAGAACCAAAATCAAAACAAGATCAAGAAAAAATGTCGTTGGCTCTTGGTAAGCTTGCTCAAGAGGATCCTTCATTCCGGGTTGCTAGTGACGAGGAGTCTGGGCAAACAATTATTTCAGGAATGGGTGAGCTTCATTTAGATGTTCTTGTTGATAGAATGAAAAGAGAATTCTCAGTAGAAGCAAATATAGGAAAACCTCAAGTAGCTTATAGAGAAACCATAAAAGAAACTGTGGAAATCGAAGGTAAATTTGTCAGACAAAGTGGTGGTAAGGGTCAATATGGTCATGTATGGCTGAAGTTGGAGCCATTAGGATTAGATGACGAGTACGAATTTGTTGATAAAATCGTTGGTGGAGTTATTCCAAAAGAATACATACCTGCAGTCAATAAAGGAATTCAAGAACAAATGCAAAATGGTGTAATTGCTGGATATCCTTTATTAGCCTTGAGGGCAACCTTATATGATGGTTCCTTTCATGATGTCGACTCAAACGAAATGGCATTTAAAATTGCAGGTTCTATGGCTCTAAAAGATGGGGCTTCAAAGGCTAAACCAGCTTTACTCGAACCAATAATGAAAGTTGTAGTTGTTACACCTGAAGAACATATGGGTGATGTTGTAGGTGATTTAAATAGAAGAAGAGGAATAATTCTTGGCATGGATGATATCACTTCTGGTAAAGAAGTTTCCTCTGAGGTGCCTCTTGCTGAAATGTTTGGATATGCAACTGACTTAAGATCACAGACACAAGGCAGAGCAACTTTCACCATGGAATTTACAAAATATGGCGAAGTTCCAAATAATATCGCTGAGCAGCTAAAAACATCCTAAAAACATTATAAATAAAACTGTTCAATTAAGTTGACAGTACTGCTCTTAGGAGCTTAGAATACGCCACATTTTGCGATTTGTAAGATGTTTAAGTTTTAAATAAAAAGGTATAAAAATAGGGTAAATGGAGAATCAATCAATAAGAATTAGGCTAAAAGCCTTCGATTACAGATTAATTGATGCTTCGGCAAAACTAATTGTTGAAACTGTAAAAAAAACAGGCGCAGTAATTAACGGACCTATCCCATTGCCAGTTAAAAAAGAGAGAACAACAGTATTGATATCTCCTCATAAAGATAAAGATGCAAGAGATCAGTATGAAATTGTTACATATAAAAGATTGATGGACATTGTCAAACCAACTGATAAAACAGTTGA
>TARA_B100001057_G_scaffold269547_1_pt1 | contig 16133 bp, 17 predicted proteins | sample TARA_B100001057 | Tara Oceans TARA_B100001057 (sample SAMEA2621839) | marine metagenome | biome: marine biome (ENVO:00000447); feature: surface water layer (ENVO:00002042); material: "saline water (ENVO:00002010), including plankton (ENVO:xxxxxxxx)" | depth 5 m
CACCCACATGACAGACTTCCTCAGGCTGTAGTTGCATTATTTCTAGAGCTTCTTCAAACATCTTCGCGCCTGGTTTACTATCGTTTACCATTTCGGCATTCAGATAAAAATCAAATAAATGATCAATCTTTAAAGTTTCAATGCTGGCATTTCCATTGGTCAAAACACCCAATGTGTATTTATTTTTTAATGATTCAAGAACTTCTATAGTTCCATCGAAATATGTAATATCGTGACGAAGTTTTAAAAAAATATCGAAAGCATCTTTTGACGTAGCTTTTGCATCTTCATCAGGGACACCATTTTCTAACAATAAAGTCTCTATAACTTTTATGCGTAGTTCAGATAAGCGATGTCTGAGAGAATTATCTTTAGCGATGAGTTTTTGCCACATTTTTTGTTCCTGCTCTGAGAACAACACTTTGGACATATTTGGAAATTTATCGATGATCCAGTTATTGGATTCTTTATGCGCATGGATGATGACTTCACGAAGGGGCCATAAGGTATCGTCGAGATCAAAAGTTACTGCTTTAATTTTCATTTTTTATTTTTTGCATGAGGGTGGCTTTTATCATAAACCTTAGCCAAATGCTGGAAATCCAATTTTGTATATATTTGAGTTGTACTTAGATTAGCATGTCCTAATAATTCTTGAACAGCTCTCAGGTCTCCACTGGATTCCAAAATATGGGTTGCGAAAGAATGTCTCAACATGTGGGGATGAATGTAAGGCAAGCCTCTGTCTTGACTAATTTTTTTAAGTCTAATTTGCACTGTCCTTGGACCTAGTCGATTACCCTCTTTATTAACAAAGACTGAAGTTTCATCTTGATTGGCTATGGTTGTTCTATGTATGAACCATTTTTCCAAAGCCTCAATTGCCTTAGAGCCAACAGGACAAAGCCTTTCTTTATTACCTTTACCTAGGACTCGGCACATTTGTTCTTCCAGTAAAAGATCTTTTAAGTTTAAGGAACAAAGTTCTGAGAGTCTTAATCCTGAAGAGTAAATCAATTCCATCATCGCTTTATCTCGATGTTCTATCCAACTTTTTGGTTCAAAATTCAAGAGTTTATCGATCATGTCGGTATCTAAGGCTTTAGGTAGAAGGGCATCTTGCTTAGGTGCGCTGATACCAACTGTTGGATCGTTTATGAACTTGCCTTCTGATTTAAGAAATTTAAAAAAACTTCTTAGGGTAGATAAAATTCTAGCTAGACTTTTCGGATTAAGTCCCTTTCTTCTGTGCAGACCTAAAAAATTTCTTAAGAGGTGATTATTAACTTTGGTAATATTTATAATTTTATTTTCAGCCAGAAAGACTTCAAATTTATTTAAATCATTTTTGTAACTCTTAAGAGTATGTTCTGAATAATTACGATTATCTTTAAGAAAGCTTAAAAAAGATTCTATTAATTTACTAATCTCGGTTTTCAATTAATCTGTCTATTTGATGGCTTAAAACTTCAACTATAAAACTTAGAAACAAAGTATCTTGTTCGGGAGTGTATTTTTCATCTTCCGAAGAACCTAGTATGAAAATTCCTGCAATTTTTTCAGAGTTCAGTTTTGCGATAACTGCTTCTTTGATATTAGATTCTCCACCGAAAGTAAGTGAGGTGATTTCATGAGAAATCTTCCCTAAGAAAACATCTACTTCTTTAAAAATATTAGAAAAAATCTCAGTAGCTATCTCCGGCTCAATTATTCTTTTTTCAGGTACTCGATATAGTTCTTCTTGAGTAAAGAATAATAATTTACACTTTTCCGTACCAAGCTCTTTAGTAAAAAAACTTTCTGTAGCTGTTAACAAATTTTCTAAGTCTTCGGAATTCAGAATGATGCTTATCAGTTTTCTAACCTTTGCAAAAAGTAGCTCATTCACATTTGCGTTGAAAATAAAATCCTTGAGTTGTGTGCTGGTTGCTAAATTCTTGGATTTTATGAATTCAACTTGCTTTTCAATAAAGCTTACTGCTTCACCGGATTCGTGTCTTATCTCAAGGTATTCTATAGCTTCTGGATGATCTATAAAAAACTCAGGATTTTCTTTCAAGAAGTTTACGACCTCTTCGGGTTTTAGAGATTTATTAAAAAGTTTCATTTTTAAAAATTCAATAAAACATCTTGTTTTCTGTATTCAGCACTTCCTTGAAGTAGAACTTTTGATTCATCTAAATCCACTTTAGTGAATACCTGTCCTTGATGAAAGTTTATTTTTAACTCTGAGCTGAGTTTTTTTTGAATGGCACACGCAACAGCTGCCGCACAAGCGCCGCTGCCACAAGCTTGAGTTTCACCAACTCCTCTCTCAAAGACTCTTAAATTTATTTCATTTGAGTTTTTTATTTGAATAAAGCCAACATTGATGCCATTTATGAAAAAAGTACTTTCTTGCAAAAATGTTCCAAACTTTTTCACATCCACGTCAAATTCATCATTAAAAATTACAGCATGTGGATTGCCTATAGAAACTGTGAAACATGAAATTTTTTTATTTTCAAATTCAACTTCGAATATTTGCTCATTGTTATTGAGACCAATTTCTTGAGGGGAGAGTGAAAATATATTTTCCACCACAAAATCATTTTTATTTCTTTTAACTGAAACAAGATTTGTACCTATAAGAAGCTTCACATCTTCATTGATAGATATTTCTTTATCGGCTAAATATCTGGCAACACATCTCATCCCATTGACACAATTTTCTGCTTCACTTCCATCTTGGTTAAATATTTTTACTGAAAAATCTGCAATTTCTTTTTCTGGAGGTTCTATAACCAGCACTTGGTCAAACTCAAGGAAATCATCCTTATCAATAAATTTAGAGATGCTTTTTTTGGAGAAAGAGAAATTTTGCGTTACTGAATCTACAACTATGAAGTTATTTCCTAAAGCCTCCATAAACTGGATTAATGGCATTAAATTTCCTCTTCTTTAATAAGGTCATCAAAAGTCTCAGCTTTTCTAATGACTTTATGATTTTCTTCATCAACTAGTATTTCAGCAGGTTTGAGACGGGTATTATAATTAGAACCCATACTCGAGCCATATGCGCCAGCTGAATATATTGCTAAAAAATCTCCGCTAGTTGCATTCACTTCAAATCCCGCACCAAAACTGTCAGCTGTCTCACAGACAGGACCAACAACAGAATAAAGATCTTTTTTTTCAGAAGATTCCAATAGATTATCTATTTTGTGCCTTGCGCTATAAAGCGAAGGTCTCATCAAATCATTCATGCCAGCATCGACAATAAGAAACTTTTGACTACCATTCTCTTTAATGCCCAGTACTTTAGTTATCAAAACTCCAGCTTGAGCAACAATGGAGCGTCCTGGCTCTAGTGTTAAGTTATATTTTGAAGAAAAGTTCTTTAATTTTTTTATGAGTTCGTCAGGTGAAAAATTCTTTTCTAATTCATAGTCAATAGCTAAGCCACCGCCTACATCTATGTGATCTATCTCAAATCCTAAAGAAGTCAATTGATCCGCTAATTTTTCAAGCTTTTCATATGCTTCAACAAGTAAGTCTGAATTAGTTATTTGAGATCCAATATGAGCTGACACACCTACTAAATTAATTTTTTCAACTCCATACCTTTTTGCCAAGATTAGAGCCTCTTCTTCAGAAATACCAAATTTGCAATCGGCCTTACCAGTTTCAATATAAGGATGAGATTCCGCAGCAATATCTGGGTTTATCCTAAAAGAGATTCTTGGTCTTTTTTTAAGTTCCTCCAGCAGTTCCAATTCATATTCAGATTCTACGTTGATGGAAAATATTTCTTGATCACAGGCCAGTTTTAATTCTTCTTTGGTTTTACCCACTCCAGAAAAAACAATTTTCTTTGGATCTGCACCAATTTTCAGAACTCTTTTCAATTCACCCCCAGAGACCACGTCAAAACCCAAGCCTTCATCTTTTATCAAAGATAAAATACTTAAATTACTGTTAGCTTTTACTGCATAACAAGCAAGGTCAGAGGAAGATAAGTTTTTTTTATAAGAGCGACAATTTTCTCTAATTGATTCAACAGAATAAACGTAAAAGGGCGTTTCTAAGCTTTCACTGAGCTCAAGTAAATTCGTATCTTCTATATATAAGATACCTTCCTTAAAATTAAAATGCTTCAAATTCATTGATTTCTTTTTCTTCAGGTAAATATAAAGGACCTTTTATGCCACATGAGCTAAAAAAGCCGAAACACATTAGACATAACCCAAGTAAAAAAATTTTCATTTCTTTAAATAGTTTTTTGCTCTTTTAATTTCTTTTTTTATTTGTTGCAAAGCAGTACCTCCGATTGAAGTTTTTGCTTGTACAGAGTCATTGGGATCAATGTAATCAAAAACGTCTCGAGAGATCTTATTTGAAATTTTCTTAAATTCATCGAGCGACATTTCAAATAATAAAAGATCATTTTCTTCTGCATATTTCACTGCGCTCCCAGTAATCTCATGAGCTTCTCTAAATGGCACTCCTTTGATTACCAAATACTCAGCAAGATCTGTTGCAGTTAAGAAATCATCATAAACATCAGCGAGCATTTGATCATTGTTGAAAGACACTCCTTTTATCATTTCATTCATGATGCTCAATGCTTCATTAGCAAATTCTATAGAATTAATTATAGGTTCCTTATCCTCTTGATTATCTCTGTTATAAGCCAAAGGTTGATTCTTCATTAAGCTTAATAACGTCATTAAATTACCTATGGTTTTAGCAGATCCTCCTCTCACTAATTCAGCCATATCAGGATTTTTCTTTTGCGGCATTATCGAAGAACCTGTGCACAATTCTTCAGGCAATTGAGCATAATTGAACTGAGTTGAAGACCAAATAATCAGTTCTTCACATATTCTTGAAAAATGAATTGCCATCACACTTACATTGAAAGCAACTTCTAAAGCAAAATCTCTATCGGAAACAGCATCTATAGAATTTCTTGTAACCGAATCGAATCCCAAAGACTTAGCTAGTTTTTGCCTATCTAATTTAAATCTGTTGCCAGATAAAGCTCCAGAACCCAGCGGACTGATCTTAAGTTGTTTTTTTGTTATTAAAAATCTTTCTAGATCTCTTTTCATCATTTCATGCCAAGACATAAGATAATGAGCCAAACTAATCGGTTGAGCATTTTGCAGATGGGTAAAACCTGGCATTAGAGTTTCTAATTCTCCTTCTGCTCTTAGAATCAAGTTTTTCATTAAACTTTTTAATAATGATTCAATCTCATTACTTCTTTCCAATAAGTACAATTTAAAATCAGTTACAACTTGATCGTTTCTAGATCTTCCCGTATGAAGTTTTTTTGCAGTTACTCCAATTTCTTTTTCTAGGGCTGCTTCTATATTCATGTGAACATCTTCCAAAGCAGGATTCCATTTGAAATTATCTGATTCTATTTTTTTTTCTATTTTTTTAAGACCAGTCTTAATCTTATTGTATTCATTTTTAGAAAGAACTTTTGCTTCCATCAATGCCTCTGCATAAGCAATAGAACCCTGGATATCTTGGCTATAGAGGACTTGATCTACATCAACAGAGGATGAAAAATTCTGAGCAATTTGGGAAGGTTTTTTGGAAAATCTGCCTCCCCACGAGGGATTTTTTTTTGACATTAATACTTATAGTAATCAGGTTTATAAGGTCCATCAACTTCTACATTTATGTAGTCAGCTTGATCTTTTGTAAGCTTTGTAATGACTCCTCCAAAACCTTCTACCATATAAGATGCAACTTCTTCGTCTAGTTCCATAGGTAAAACTTGAACTTTTAACATTTCTTGCTTTGAAGTTTCATCATTAATTGATGCGAAACCTTGTTTGTATAAAAGTATTTGTGCAAGAACTTGATTGGCAAAGGAACCATCCATAATTCTTGAAGGATGACCAGTTGCATTACCAAGATTTACTAATCTACCTTCTGCTAAAAGAAGCAGATAATCTCTGTTATCTTTAGGACCTCTATAAATCTTATGCACTTGAGGTTTAATCTCTTCCCAAGTCCATTCGTCCCTCATATATTGTGTATCTATCTCATTGTCAAAGTGACCGATATTACTGACAATTGCTCCAGATTTTAAATTGTTCAAGATATGTTTGTCACAAACGTTGAAGTTACCGGTAGCCGTTACAACAAGATCTATATCACTGAGGAGGACCTTATTAATGGAAGCATCATTGTTTAAGTTTTCACCATTTAGATAGGGCGAAACAACTTCATAACCGTCCATACAAGCTTGCATAGCACAAATAGGATCAATTTCTGTAATTTTAACTACCATTCCTTCTTGTCTGAGGCTCATAGCAGAACCTTTTCCAACATCACCATAACCAAAAACAAGAGCTTTTCTTCCAGAGAGCAACATATCTGTTCCACGTTTAATGGCATCATTCAAACTATGTCTACATCCATACTTGTTATCGTTTTTAGATTTTGTTACTGAGTCGTTAACATTGATAGCTGGTACCTTAAGTGTACCTTTTTCTAGCATCTCATATAATCTCAAAACCCCAGTCGTAGTTTCTTCAGAAATACCATTAATACTTTCTAACATTTCTGGATATTTTTCATGCACCATAGCAGTCAGGTCACCACCATCATCCAAAATCATATTTGCATCCCAAGGCTTGCCATCTGACAGGATGGTTTGCTCTATACACCAATCAAACTCTTCCTCATTCATACCTTTCCAGGCAAAAACTGGAATTCCTTTTTGTGCAATAGCTGCTGCAGCATGATCTTGGGTAGAAAAAATATTACAAGATGACCATCTCACAGACGCTCCTAATTCAACCAAAGTTTCTATAAGAACTGCAGTTTGGATAGTCATGTGTATGCAGCCCATAATTTTCGCACCTTGCAAAGGTTTATCCTTTCCGTACCTTTCCCTTAGTTTAATCAAAGCTGGCATTTCAGATTCGGCTAGTTCTATTTCTTTTCTTCCAAACTCTGCAAGAGAGATATCTTTTACTTTGTAGTCTTTAAATTCCATAATTATTTAAGTTGTTCTATTTTATCAGTAGATTCCCAAGAAAAACTTCCTTCTTCTCTTCCAAAATGACCGTATGAAGCAGTTAGTTGATAGATAGGCTTTTTGAGATCTAACATTTCGATAAGTTTTTTTGGCTTTAGTTCAAAATTCTCTTCTATCAATTCTACAATTTTTGGTTCTTCTATTTTATTTGTATCAAACGTATTGATACTGATGGAGGTAGGCTCAGCCACTCCAATAGCATAGGAAACTTGAATTTCACATTTATCTGCAAGACCGGCAGCAACAATATTTTTAGCTACATATCTTCCAGCATAAGCAGCAGATCGATCTACTTTGGAAGGGTCTTTACCAGAAAAAGCACCTCCACCATGTCTAGCCATGCCACCATAAGTATCTACAATTATTTTTCTTCCCGTTAATCCACAATCTCCCACAGGACCGCCTATCACAAAGCTTCCTGTTGGATTAATGTAAATTTTGGTATCTTTATTAAGCCATGTATCTGGAATAACAGGCTTAATAATTTCTTCCATAACTCCTTCTTCAATGGCTTTTGCATTTACATCTGGTACATGCTGAGTTGATAAGACTATTGCCGAAACGCTTAATGGGTTCCCCTCATCATCATATAAAAAACTCAACTGACTTTTTGCATCCGGCCTCAGCCAATCCAACTTTCCATTTTTTCTAACTTCGGATTGTTTTTTAACTAGCAGATGGGAATAGTGAATAGGAGCAGGCATAAGAACATCAGTCTCGTTGGTTGCGTAACCAAACATTAAACCTTGGTCACCCGCTCCTTGATCTAAATCGGTTCCAGAACCTTCGTCTACCCCTGCAGCTATATCTACTGACTGTTGTCCAATGGCATTTATTATTTCAACGTTATTACCATTGAATCCTAAGTCATCATTATCATAGCCAATTTCATTGATTACTTCTCGAATAACTTTTTCTAGATTTGGTTTGGCAAAGGAAGTTATTTCTCCTGCGATTACAACCAAATCTGTTTTAACTAAGGTCTCGCAAGCTACTCTAGCCTCTGGATCTTCTTTTAAATATGCATCTAGAATCGCATCAGAGATTTGATCACACATTTTATCAGGGTGACCTTCAGATACAGATTCAGATGTGAAAGTTTTATACTCAGACATGACAACAATAAAGTCAGCAATTCTACTATGAACTCATCATGAAATAGTAGAAAATAACATTCTAATTTCATGACTGATCAACAAAACCTAGCAAATGCTATAAGAGCTTTATCAATGGATGCAGTTCAAAAAGCAGGATGTGGGCATCCTGGAATGCCTATGGGAATGGCAGATATTGCACAAGTTTTGTGGACCAAACATCTAAAATATAATCCTTCAAATCCTGATTGGTTTGATAGAGATAGATTTGTTTTATCCAATGGTCATGGATCTATGCTTCTTTATTCGCTTCTTCATTTGACAGGTTATGACCTTTCCATGGACGAATTGAAGAATTTCCGACAACTAGGATCAAAAACTCCAGGACATCCTGAATGTGATGTGACTCCGGGAGTGGAAACAACGACCGGTCCACTTGGTCAAGGCATAGCTAACGCAGTCGGTATGGCAATGGCAGAAAAAATTCTTGCCAAGAGGTTCAATAAAAAAGATCACTCAATAATTGATCATTACACTTACGTTTTTTGTGGCGATGGTTGTTTGATGGAGGGTATCTCTCACGAGGTTTGTTCTTTAGCTGGCACTCATAAACTTAATAAATTAATCGTCTTGTATGATGACAACAAAATAAGTATTGATGGCAAAGTTGAGGGCTGGTTTACAGACAACACTCCCGAAAGATTTAAAAGTTATGGATGGAATGTAGTTGCTGATGTGGATGGGCATGATTTTAAAAGCATAGATAATGCTTTGGAAAATGCAAAATCATCTAATTTTCCAACACTCATTTGTTGTAAAACAGAAATTGGAAAAGGATCTCCTAATAAGTCAGGTTCAGCAGATGCTCATGGAGCAGCACTTGGAGAAGAAGAAATTAAACTCACAAGAGAAAACCTACAATGGCAACACGAACCATTTGAAATTCCTGAAGAAATTTACGAGGCTTGGGATCACAAAAAAGAAGGAAATAAAAAGGAAGAAGAATGGCAAAAAACTCTCTCTGGTTTTGAAAAAAACTATCCTGGAGATTTCAAAGAGCTACATAGATTAATTACCGGAAGCTTACCAAGTAACTTTGAGTCTACAATTGAAAATCTAATCAAGAATTTTTCTGAAGATGAAAATTCATATGCTAGTAGAAAGTGTTCTGGCATGTGTTTGGATGCTATTGGTCCAATCATGCCTGAGTTGATTGGCGGATCAGCAGATCTTTCACCTTCAAATAATACTGAATGGAAGGGTACTTCTCATCTTGCGGAAGACGGTTCAGGAAATTATCTAAATTATGGCGTTCGAGAATTTGGTATGTCGGCAATCATGAATGGCATGATCTTACATGGCGGTATTAGACCTTATGCAGGAACCTTTCTTACTTTTCTAGATTATGCAAGAAATGCTGTAAGAATGTCAGCCTTGATGAAATTACCTGTAATTTACGTCTATACACACGACTCTATTGGGGTCGGTGAAGATGGTCCAACCCATCAGCCAGTAGAACATATTTCAATGCTCAGAATAACACCTGGAATTTACACTTGGCGTCCTTGTGATGGCATAGAAACAACTTTTGCATGGAAATTTGCACTAGAAGCAAAAGCTGCACCTTCAGCACTGATATTATCTAGACAGTCATTGGACGCTCAGCGAAGAGAAAAAAATGATTTAATTCTGCAAGGTGGATATGAACTTGCATCAGATCAAGATCCTAAAATAACCTTGGTTGCCTCTGGCTCAGAAGTGAGTTTGGCAATGAAGGTCAGAAATCAACTTATAGAGCAAAAAATTTCATCAAGGGTTGTCTCAATGCCATGTACTGAAGTATTTGATGAACAATCACTTGAATATCAAAAAGAAACTTTAGGAGAGTTGCCAAAGATTTTTATCGAAGCAGGTCAAAGCGACTTTTGGAAAAAGTATTGTGAGGGAGATGATCAGGTAGTTGGCATCGATAAATTTGGTGAATCTGCTCCAATAGATGATTTGATGAACCACTTCGGTTTTACAGTCGAAAATATAATCAAACAAATTAATAAAATAATTTAAGTGGATTTAACAAATTCAAAATTACCCTCTTTTGATTTTGCAGGAAAAAGAGTTCTCCTCAGAGTAGATTTCAACATTCCAATTAGAGGCGAAGAGGTACTTAATGATGAGAGAATGGTTAGGGCTTTGCCAACCATTAATTATTTATTAGAAAAATCAAAATCTCTCAGGATCATAACGCATCGTGGAAGACCTTCGGAATCAGGAGAAATTGAGCCTGAATTTTCTGTCAAACCAATTGCAAATAGACTTTCAGAATTGATAAATATTCCTGTTCCAATTGCTGATTCTTTAGAGGACTTAGAACAAGACAAAAAAATTATCATGTTAGAAAACATAAGGTTTTTTCAAGGCGAAAAAGATAATTCTGAAGATCTTGCAAAAGCATTAGGTAAACATGGAGATGTTTATATCATGGATGCTTTTGGGACAGCCCATCGTAAGCAATCGTCAACTTTTAGCGTAATCGACTCAGTAGCTGAAGCAGGAGTTGGTTTCTTGGTTGAAGATGAACTGGAGGCTTTGAAAAAGATTTTGGTAAACCCAAAAAAACCTCTAATTGGTATTATTGGAGGATCAAAGATCTCAACCAAAATCGATGTTATTGATTCACTTACTTCTTATGTAGATAAATTAATAATTGGCGGCGCTCTTGCAAATACCTGTTATAAAGCAATGGGAAAAAACATAGGAAAATCCTTATTTGAAGAAGATTATTTAGGTGTGGCAGAAAAATTAGTTGGAAATAAGAAAATAGTTTTACCAGAAAATGTAGTAGTTTTAGATACGTCTAATGATTCTGTTCTTGAAAAGCATATTGACGACATAGCTAGTCATGAGGCCATCTGTGATGTGGGTAAAAGATCTTTAGATTATTTCCAAAAACATATAGCTTCGGCTAAAACAATCTTTTGGAACGGTCCTTTGGGAAAATTTGAGGATCCTAGATTTTCTGAAGGAACTTCTGAGGTAGCAAAAATAATGTCTGAATGCGAAGCGTATAGCATTATTGGCGGCGGAGAGACTATAACCTCTTTTGCAAATATTAATTTAATGGATTCTGTAGATTATGCTTCCACTGCGGGAGGAGCTTTCTTAGAATATATAGAAAAAAATTCTTTACCCTGTATAGATAAGATCATAATTAAAAATAAAGGATAGAAATATGAAATCACTGGAAGAAATTGCAACTTATATCGTTTCCGATGGAAAGGGCATATTAGCTGCGGATGAGAGCACTCCTACAATTGGAAAAAGATTTGCAGCAATAAATGCTGAGTCTACAGAAAACTCTAGAAGAGATTATCGTGAGATGCTTTTTCGAGCTGATGGAATGAAAAATAATATTGGTGGAGTTATTTTATTTGATGAAACGTTGCGACAAGACGCTAAAGACGGTACTCCTTTAAGAGATGTAATTTCTGATCAAGGCGCTCTTCCAGGTATCAAAGTAGACAAGGGTATAAGTCCGCTTGATTCTTCTCCTGAAGAAAATATTACTGGAGGTTTGGATGGTCTAAACGAGAGGTGTAGTGAGTATTTTAATCTCGGAGCTAAATTTACCAAATGGCGAGCAGTTATAAAAATTGGCGATGGCTTGCCCTCGCAGGAGGCCATCAAGGCAAATATGGATGCTCTTGCCGATTATGCAAAAATAGTTCAAGAAAATAATATGGTTCCAATTGTGGAACCTGAAGTTTTAATGGATGGCAGTCACACTATAGAATCTTGCGAAGATGCAACAAAAAGATGTTTGAGAACTCTTTTTGAATCTTTGGCAGAGAAAAATGTTTTGGTCGAAGGAACGATTTTGAAACCCAATATGGTGGTCTCAGGAAATGAATGTCCTGAGCAAGCTGGAATCCAACAAGTAGCGGAAATGACACTTAATTGTTTATTGGAAAATGTACCCAGCAATTTACCAGGGATTACATTCCTTTCTGGGGGACAATCCGATATTGATGCCACTGCTCACTTAGACGCAATGAATAAAATTGGTGGAAATCCATGGAAACTTAGTTTTTCTTATGGCCGTGCTTTGCAACAGGCTGCTCTAAAAACATGGAGCGGTAAGCAGGACAACGAACAAGCAGCTCAAAAAGCCCTAAGCCATAGAGCTAAAATGAATATGTTGGCTGCTAAAGGCGAGTGGTCAGAAAATTTAGAAGAATAATCTTTTATTTTTTTATAAAAAATCTACTAGCTATAAGCCCTATTTCATATAGAAGCCAGACAGGAAGAGCCAAAAGCGTTTGTGAAAAAATGTCGGGAGGAGTAAGAAACATTCCCACAACAAAACATCCTATGATCACGTAAGGTCTGGCACTTGAGAGTTGTTGAGCATTTGTCACTCCTGACCAAATCATCAACATCAAAACAATTGGCACCTCAAAAGCAAACCCAAAGACAAAAAGAATTCTGACAATAAAATCAATGTATTCATTGATATCGGTCATTACTAAGACTTCCGAAGGAGAGGCCTGAACAAAAAAAGTGAAAATCAATGGAAAGATTATAAAAAAAGCAAAACAAATACCTGCAAGAAACAAAACTATGCTGGAGAACAAAACTGCAAAAAAACCTATCTTTTCTTCTTTATATAAGCCTGGTGCGATGAAATTCCATAATTCAAAAAGTAAATATGGAATTGCTACAAATGTCGCTACATAGAAAGTAAGTCTCAAAGGAGTCAAAAAAGGCGACACCACTCCTGTCGCAATCATTGAAGAATTGGCAGGCAAGACTTCAGTTAAGGGATTAGAAAAAATGAGAAAAATTTCATTTCTAAAAAAAACTAAAATAAAAAAGATTAAGGCAATTGCTCCAAGGCTTCTTAAAAGAACATTGCGTAGAGAGTTTAAATGTTCAAGATAACTTTTTTCAGTCATCTTTGTTTTCTTTGTTATTTTGGAAGTCTTCCGAATATATTTCTTGTTTTATCTCTTGTGAGATCGAAGAGCTTTTTGAGCGAATTAATTTCACATACTCTTCTAATTTAGTGAGAAATCCTGGCAATCTTTTAGGACCTAAAATAAGTAAAGAAATGATTCCTATTAATAAGATTTCAAAGAATCCTATGTCGAACATTTAATCTTCTTTTTTGTCGTCTAAACTTTTATCTTCTTCTTTGACGGCCTTTTTAAACCCTTTTACAAAAGAACCTAAATCTCCACCGAGATTTCTAATTCTTTTGGTGCCGAAGATTAAAATAATAATTGCAAGAATGATTAGCAATTGCCAAATACTTATTCCACCAAAACCCATTTATTCTTTCCTTCCTTTTTTTTCTTCTATTCCAGAAAGACCCTCTCTACTTTCAAGTTCTTTTAAAACATCAGTCGGATCGATTCCGTTATTCGTCAATAATACCATGACGTGAAACCATAAATCTGCTGCTTCATGAATAACCTTGTTTTTCTCTATATCTTCAGTTATTTCGGCAATTAGCTCGTCAGTCTCTTCAGCTATTTTTTCAATAATCTTCTCATTTCCCTTAGCATACAAACTCGCTACATAAGATGAAGAAGGATCAGCATCTTTACGCTCACTCAGTAATACACTTAATCTTTCTACGATGTTTTTCATTGGCTAACTATTATGGCAATTAAAAGCAATGTAGTAATCCCTATGTATATAAATTTATTATTGTTTTTAGATTGCTTGATCTCTTTTTTTAAGTTTTTTATTTCCGAGTTGTACTCTTCTAATCTAGACAAGTTATCTAATATGATTTCAATTTTTTCAGGAAGTTCATAAGCTTTTTCTGCTAAAGCAAAAGAATCATTTTTAAATCTTTCAAACATTGCTTTGGGGCTGTATTTTTTTGCAACCCAAGATTGAATAAAAGGTTTGGCCGTTGTCCACAAATCCAATTCTGGATAAATTTGTCTTCCTAACCCTTCAATGTTGATCAAGGTTTTGTTGAGCAATAACAATGAAGTCGGCAGGGATAAATCAAATTTTCTTGTAGCATCAAATAAATAGAGCAACATTTCTCCAAATTTAATTTCATCAAAGGGCTTCTCGAAAATTGGATCCAAAACCGTTCTTATCACAACTTCTAGTTCAACTTCTTTTGTATCTTTGCCAACCCAACCCGCATTTATCATGGTCTTGGCAACCCCAGAATAATTTTTGTTGAACATTTCCGAAAGCATCTTGCCGATGATGAGTTGTTCTTTCTCGGTTAAGGAACCGCAAATAGCATAATCAACAGCGACATAGGTTGGATTTTCAGGATTGGAATTGTTTACAAAAATATTTCCTGGATGCATATCGGCATGGAAAAAATTATCATCAAAAAGTTGTTTGAAAAAAATCTTCACTCCTGTTTCGGCTAGGGCTTTTAAATTTATGTTTTCTTTTTTTAGTACCTCTATGTCTGTTACAGGTATTCCAGAAATTTTTTCCATGGTCATAACTTTTTTTGAAGAGAAACTTTCATAAACCTCTGGAATATACAAAAGAGAATTTTCTTTGAAAAAGTTTTTTGTTTGAATGGCATTCGCTGCTTCTTTTTTTAGATCGGTTTCAGCAGTAATAACCAATTCATATTCTCTTATCAAATCCATCAGTTTTAATCTTCGAGCATCGGAGAGGATTAATTCAGCTAAACCGCCTAAAAATTTTATTGAGTTAACATCAGCAGAAATTCTTTTATCCAAACCGGGTCGAACAATTTTTACAACCACCGATTCACCGTTCTTTAAAATTGCATCGTGCACTTGAGCAATAGATGCTGCAGCAAGTGGCTTTTCACTAAATGAATTGAAGATTTCATCTATTGGACTCTCCAAATCTTGCTCAATAATTTTGATAGCCTCTCTTGTTGAGAAAGGTTTTAAGTTGTTTTGAAATTTTTTTAAGACGCTTGCTTGTTTTTCACCAACAAGATCCGGTCTGGTTGATAAAAGCTGACCAAATTTTATAAAGAGCGGGCCCATTTCTTCTAATGCATCGCTTAAACGATGCTCTATTCCCTTTCTTTTTCTAAAGAAGATTCTTGGGAAAAAAAATAAAACAGATAAAAGTATTTTATTTACTAAAGGATCAAATAATTCATCCAATCTATATTTGCAGAAAATATAAGAAATACGAATCAGACTGAAAATAGCCATTTTACTTTTCCGCAATATGAAGAGTTACGATGCCTGCTGTCATGATGTCATAGGAAACATTTTTAAAATTTACTGACTCAAGCATTTGTTTAAATTCTTCTTGCGATGGGTGCACCCTTATTGATTCTGCAAGATATTGATAACTTTCCTCATCTTGAGTAAAAAATTTTCCAAGTTTAGGCAAAATCTTAAATGAATAGAAATCGTATAAGTCAGATATAAAAGGAGCTTCAGGCTTTGAAAATTCCAAGACTAAAAGTCTACCTCCAGGTTTTAAACATCTGTAAAAGTTTTTTAAGGCTTCAAGTTTATTCGTTACGTTTCTAATTCCAAAACCTATGGTTATGCAATTGAATCTGCTATCAGGAAAAGGGAGGTTTTCAGCATCAGCAACGGCAGTTTTTATATTCAATTTATTTTTATCACGACTTCTTGCTTTACCTAGTTTTAACATTTTCTCATTGATATCACTGAGGATGATTTCACCTGACTCTCCTACCAAATCTGACATTAAAATGGATAGGTCTCCCGTTCCTCCGGCGACATCCAAAACCGAATCTCCTTGCTTTAAATTAGTGAGTTCAATTGTGCCTCGTTTCCATAAGCGATGAATTCCTAAAGACATTAGGTCATTCATAAGATCATAGTTTTCTGCAACAGAATCAAAAACACCCTTAACCATTTCCGGCTTTTCTGCTTTATTTATGTTCTTAAAACCAAAGTTGGTTTTGTTATTTTCGTTTTTACTCATTTCTATGGAATCTGTTAGTATTGTAGATTATTCATATGGAAAACAAATTAATTTGGCTAGAC
>TARA_B100001057_G_scaffold58098_1_pt1 | contig 16109 bp, 15 predicted proteins | sample TARA_B100001057 | Tara Oceans TARA_B100001057 (sample SAMEA2621839) | marine metagenome | biome: marine biome (ENVO:00000447); feature: surface water layer (ENVO:00002042); material: "saline water (ENVO:00002010), including plankton (ENVO:xxxxxxxx)" | depth 5 m
TTTGAAAGAGTAGACTTGCATTTGACTAATGAACTTAAAAATAAAGTTATTGAAAATTGTAAAAATAATGTTTACACATCTTTTGGGGATTATAAAATATTAAGAACAGAAAAAATTGACGGTTTTAAGTATTTCTTTGAAAACGATGCTTGGCTTTTGATTCGACCATCAGGCACAGAACCAGTTTTAAGGACATATGCTGAAAGTTCATCAAGCGAAAAAGCATTAGACATTTTAAATAATGTAAAGTCTGTTATAGAGTCTTAAAATGAGGTTTATTTTAATCTTATTTGTATTTTTCAAAAGTTTCACTCTTTTTTCTACAAACTTGCAAGATCAAGAAATGTTTAAGAATAAAAAATTAAATAGTCTTGTATTGTTTAAAGTTGGTACGTACTCGGCTGGAATTTATGCTATGAACGAATTATGGTATAAAAATTACCCAAAGTCAAATTTTCATTTTATTAATGACAATTCCTCTTGGCTACAAATGGATAAAATGGGCCATGCTGCAACTTCTTATTATTTTGGAGTTAATGGGATCAAACTTTATAAATGGGCAGGTTTAGAGGAAAAAAAAGCTATATGGGTAGGAGGGTTAACAGGTACTTTTTATAATACTATAATTGAAATTTTAGATGGATATTCTGCCAACTGGGGAGCCTCGGTTGGAGATTTAGTTGCTAATTCGTTTGGTTCCATTTTTGCAATTTCTCAAGAACTGTATTGGAGCCAACAAAAAATATTAATTAAGTACAGTTATTCAAAATCAGATATATCATCAGAAAATATAAGTCTTTTTGGTGAAAATTATTTTGAAAGAATTTTTAAAGATTATAATGGACAAACATATTGGTTATCATTAAATATCAATTCTTTATTTGCTAATCAAAGCACAGATATTCCAAATTGGTTAAATTTAGCTATTGGACATAGTGCTAAAAACATGTTAAATCCAAGCAACAGTACAAATGATGGAAGATACAGACAATTTTTACTTTCTTTAGATATTGATATAATGAGAATAAAAAATAAAAATAAATTTTTTAATGTGATGTCAAATTTTTTTGGATACGTAAAAATCCCTTTTCCCACAATTGAATTAAGTAAAAAAAAATTTAGATTTCATCCACTATATTTTTGATGAACAAAGAATTTAAAATAGGAGATAAAATTAAGTTTATTAGATCAAATGATTTTGGTGTTATTAAAGAAATTATTTCTGATAGAAAGGTTAGGGTTGAAAATAGTTCAAACTTTATTATTCAGGTTAATAAAGATGAAATTATATTACATGATGATTCAACAAATTCGGTTAGTTCCTACGGTGATTTATCTAAAATCAAAGATGATTCTTATGTTCAAAGAAAAAAAGAAAAAAAAGTTAGTAATCTGAATGTCATGAAAGTTGATTTACATATAGAAAATTTAATTACAGATTATCACCTAATGACAAATCAAGAAATTATTCATATTCAAATTAAGAGATGTGAAGATGTTTTGATGGAGTCACTCAATTCAAATGTTCAAAAATTAGTTATAGTTCATGGAATAGGAGAGGGTGTTCTCAAAAAAGAAGTACATCATTTATTAAACAAATATGAAATGAGATATTTTGAGTCATTAAATGGAGGCTCAACAGAAGTTATGATATAATTACTTTCTGGTAATAATATCTGCAAATTGATTGTGGGTAATTCTTTTTGCAACTATTTTTTTCTCTTTATCTAAAAGATATACAACAGGAGTAGAGTAAATATCATATTTATCTCTCCAGTCGCTACTGGCCAAAGGGTTTCCTTCCTTATCATGACTAATATCGGCAACATTAATCCAAGATTCAGTTTTTTGTTCTGTTATAAATTTTTTCCACTCATCTACATCAAATTCTGTAGCAACAGCAAAAGTTTTTATATCATACTTCAAATTAATTAAAGAGTCAATAGTATTTTTAATCTTTGGAATCTCAGTTTTGCAATGACCACAAGTAGGCCCGTAAAAAACTAGAAGAGTATGTTCAGCATCGACAGACTGTAATGTATGTAATTTGCCATTTAGATCTTTCATGAAAGGTCTGCCATAAAAATCAACAAATTCTGAAGCAACTTTTCCAATAAGGTTTGGGGCAATTTTTTCTGCTCTTTCTATAATTTTTTTAAGTTGTTCTTCTTCAACCCATGTACACATTTTTGTTATGTAATAATTTTCTACCATATTTACAAAAACAGCATCCATTCCCATAATTTTTGATCTTTCATATTTAGAGGTTATGTGAGAAACAACGTATCTAAAAATTTCTTTATTTTCTTTTGTTTTTTCAACTAAAATATTTGCAGAAACAATAATAGAGTCAGGATTTTTTGCTGTCATTTTATCTAGGTATTGTTCCATTTTGGAATGAAATAAAGGTGTTCTCAATATTCTTTCGTCGGAGAAATCTACATTATCCCAAAAACGTTTTTTGTAGTATCTGAAAGCAAATGTCTCATCAATTTTTCCATTTTTGTCCTTTGGAGCTTCAGGAATTACAGGATCAATAGTTGCTTTAATAATTTTACTGAAGAAAATATCAGGATTTTCTTTTAAAAAATTTTCTCTGTATCCCATTACTTCTTTGTCGATATTTTCTTGTTTAGCTTTAAGCTTAACAGTTTCTTCTGCAGAAGCAGTTTTTAGTTTTTCTCTAAGAGGTGATATTTCTTGTTGTTTTACGTTTATGAAATTTAAATATTTGTAAAAAGGGGTGTTTTCTTTTGAATTTATAAAAGTCATATCACTTACTAGATTGTTTAGTGATGTTTTAAATTTAAATTTTTGTTCGGAAATTATTATGTCAAACCACTTTTGATCAGGAAGAACTACTAAGTACATGCCACCCTCTAGTTCCTCGCTTCCAAAGAAAGTAAATTTACCATTGTTGGAAATAGCCGTGTCTTTGGCATATTGTTTACCACCAAAATAATATGCTAAAATAACTTCAGTGTCTTCAAGTCCTGTTACTTCACCTTCGATCTTGTATTTTGATGTTTGTGCTGTTGATGAATAGCTTAAAGCTAATGATATTAATAAAAGTAAGTAAGTTTTTTTCATAACTAAAAGAGTTTTTGCAAAATTATAAATCATTCTTTAATGAATAAATTATTTTTTATTTTTAATATAACCATCTAAAAAAACAATAAATAAAATTATTGAACTACCAATGTAGAACGATAAATTCATAATTTCAGTATCACTAAAAATTATTATTCCAATTATAATGCTGTAAATAGGTTCTAAATTTATTGCCATAATGAGAGCATAGGGTGTAATGTGTCTCATAATTTCAGTCATCCAAACAAATATTCCAGCAGTACAAATGGTACCTAATAAAATTAAATAAATTATGTCTTTACTAATTAGAGGAGTTGTGTAAACGCTAAAATCACCGATAATCAAAAAATAAATACTTATTACTATTACCCCACCTAACATCTCAAGCATTGTGATTTTGGCAGCATCAACTTTATTTATGTATTTTGCGTTAAACATTGTAAATAATGTTCCAAGAAAGGCGCTAGCAATTCCATAGATATATCCTAAAAAATAATTGATTTCTGTATTTTGTGGTTTTTCATAAAGCATGAAAGATAAAGTAGCAAATACAATAGTTCCAAAAATTAGCTCATACAGCAATAATTTTCGTTTAAAAAAAATAGGTTCCATAAAAGCAGAAAATAAAGATGCTGTTGCAAGGCATATTACAGCTACTGAAATATTAGCAACTTTTATTGCTCCAAAGAAAAAGAACCAATGTAATGCTACAATAGCACCAACTCCAATAAGTGGGAGTATATCATTTTTATTGATATTCTTTATTTGTTTTTTAAATAGTAAAAAAAAGAAAAGAGTAATAAAAGCTATAAACATTCTGTGCCATACAAGATAAGGTGTTTCAAGTGAAATTAGTTTTCCCAAAACCCCAGTAAATCCCAAAAAAATTACCATTATGTGTAATGATAATAATTTGTTTTTTTTTAGAATTTGATACATGAATAAATTTGAATAAATTTGCACAAAAATACAACTACATTATGAAAGTAATCATTTCTCCGGCAAAGAAATTAAATGAAAAAAAATGTGATTTTATATCAAAAAGTTCAATTCCTTTTTCTAAAGAATCCGAAGATTTAGTGAAGGAATTAAAAAACTTTTCCCAAGACGAAATTATATCTTTAATGGGAGTTAGTCCAAGTATTGCAAGTCTAAACAAGCAACGTTTTAATAATTGGTCTTATCCGTTTAATGGTTTTTCTAAGCCAGCTGTTTTTATGTTTGATGGTGCAGTTTACAATGAACTTGATGTTGAAACTCTTAAACAGTCTGACATTCTATACATGCAAGATAATTTAAGAATACTTTCTGGTCTTTATGGAATTTTAAAGCCTTTAGACAAAATAATGCCTTACAGATTAGAAATGGGCACAAAATTAGCAGTTAACGGACACAAAAATTTGTATGAATTTTGGGGAGATAAAATAACAAAACAGTTATTATCAGAATGTTCACAAGGTGATATTATCTTAAATCTAGCATCCAATGAATACAGTAAGGCATTAGATTTAAAAAGTTTTTCTAATGTAATTACTCCAGTATTTAAAGATTATAAAAATGATAAACTTAAAGTCATATCATTCTTTGCCAAAAAGGCAAGAGGTGCTTTTGCTCGTTTTGTCATGACTGAAAAGCCAAAAAAAATTGATGATCTTTTAAATTTTAATGGATTGGGTTATCAATTTTCAGAAAGGAATTCCAAAAATGAAATCATTTATACCAGATAATGGTATAAGTTTCTGCAATACTATATTTTGTTTATAATTTTCTGATTTTTTATATTTACATAAATATATTTCTATGAAGAAAATTTTAACGATTTTAATTATTATTTTTTGTTTAAATAATGATGTTAAATCTCAATGTATTGATTCCAGCTTAATAAATCCTTTTTGTTTATGTCCGATGATTTTTGCACCTGTTTGTGCCTGCAATGGAATAGTTTACTCAAATGATTGTTTAGCGCAATGTGATGGCAATACACTTTGGGGACCAGTTGATCCGAACCTTGTTCCGGGAATGCCTTGTTCAATTTCTGCTTGTAATGTCAGCATTGTGGGAGATTCAATTGCTTGTAGTTTCCCCACTGTAATAGAAGCTATTTTTACCTCAACAGCACCTTTAACATCAATTGTTTGGACGGATACTCAAGGAAATACAATTTCTAATGGAAATTTATTAACTGTCAGTGGTCCGGGTTTATATTATGTTTCAGTTATTGATTCAAGTGGCTGCACTGATTCAGCTGTAATAAATATGCAATACATGTCAATGACAATATATTCGATTCCAAACCCACCCAACATTTGTTTAGGTGATTCTATCTATTTAGTTCATGACACATCATATGTAAATACTGTTTGGACAGGTGCACCTCAATTATCTAATCCCGCAACATTCTTCCCTTCAACTGATACTAAATATTTTGCTCAGGCAAATGATCCAAATGGTTGTGTAAGAATGGGAGAGATATTTGTTGATGTTGACACTTGTGCTTCCAACATAAGATATTTAGACCAGGTTTTTTCAATTTACCCCAACCCATCAAATAGATATTTAAATATTGAAAATAATTTTAATTATACATATGACATTTCATTTATTGATATTGCAGGAAAATCTATTTATGAAAAAGATAATAATAGGGGGTCAATCAAATTAAGTATCCCAAGTGTAAAAAAAGGTATATATATCTTAAAGATAGAATCTTATTACAAATCCTTTTTCAAAAAAATTATAATTGAATAAAAAATATATACATATAATTTTATGTGTTTTACTGCTCATAGCATGTAAAAAAGATGTTGTAATTATTCCAAATAATAATGCCCCAAATTATAGTGAAATACCTACAATTCTTTTAGAAAATTATGTTAATAGGCTTTATATAGATTTAATTGGTAGAGAGCCATTAGATGATGAAATGGAAAATGATGTTCAATTCTTGAGAGATAATGATGTTACTTTTCAAAGCAGGGATTCTTTAATAACAAAACTTCAATTCGATACAACTTTTATTACTGGTGATATCTCATATAAAAATGCCTATTTTCATAAATTATATGAAATGGTAAAAGTTAGGTTGATCGAAGGGGTTTCAAATTCATACATTCAAAATGAGATGGGTATATTTCTTTTTTTCTATGAAGTTGATTCAATTGCAGGAAATTTAATAGGAGCTCACAATAACTTAATTAGTTACTACAGATTGAAAAGCATAATTGATTCAGAATCAAGCTATTATTATGACTCAATAAGTATAAAAGAAATGCATAAAAGAATGATAAATAGTTCAATATATGATCAAATAAATATGAATACGTTTAATTTTGTTAATGCAGCATTTGATAATTTACTATTCAGATATCCTACTCAAAATGAGTTTAATAATACTTATTCAATGATTGAAGATCAAATTCCTCAAATAGTTCTAGGGTCTTCAGGAGCAAATAAAGAAGATTTTATTAGTATAATTACCGATACTCGCGAATTTTATGAGGGAATGATTCACTGGTCTTATATAACTTTACTTGCAAGAACTCCATCTTCGCAAGAAACTGACTTTTTAATGAATGATTTTTTTATTACATGTGATTTTCATAAATTACAGCGTTACATAATGAAAACTGATGAATATGCACATTTTTAAAAGAGTTATTATTTTTTTACTAATTGTTTTTGTAATCTCATCTTGTCAAAAAGATGATGTAGTTTATGATATAAATCAACTTCAATCTAGTTCATATAATGCTAATAAAAATAAACTTAAATCAGTTAGTCAATACATTTCTATTGTATATGCTAATCTTTTTCAAAAAGCTCTGTCATCTAATGAGCTTGTTGAGATTACTAGATGCATCGAATCAATAGGGGATAAACAGGTTGCTCATGAAATTGTACTAAGTAATTTCATGAATAAACCAGATGTAATTATTCCCTCTGATTCTCTTATGCGTGCTGATTTAGACTTTTTTCTTGAAGAAACATATAAAAGGTTTTTTGTTAGAGATATTACAGAGGCTGAACGTGAATTTTTCTTAAATTATTTAAATGCTAATCCAAATGTTTCTAGTGAGATGGTTTACATGTCATTTGCATTATCAAATGAATATCAATTTTATTAATTATGAAAAGAAGATCATTTATAAAAAAAGCATCTCTTGTTAGTGCTGCAATAACAACTCCATTTATTTTGCCCTCTGGTCGACTTTTTGCTGCATCTGGGATGAGAATGTCAGATCATGTTGTTTTGGTTGCATTTGCTGGAGGTGTAAGACAGCAAGAGTCAATACTTCAGCGTTATTTAGATGATAGTCAATCCTACCCAAGTGCTGGAAATATTCTTTATAATTTGTTTGATGGTTCTGCCCCAACGGATAAAATTGTATATGGAACAAAAAATATTATTAATGGAGACACACCAATTCCTAAAATATTATCACAAACAATACAAAATCAAGGAACAACCTTCAGAGAAGTCAATGCGTCAGCTGTTGGTCACTATGCAGGTGTAAATGCTATGATAACTGGAAATTATATGTACACACAAGGTTTAAGAAATAAACCAACTATGCCTACTATTTTTGAGTACCTTAGAAGACATCAAGGAGAAAAAGCTACAAAAACATGGTTCATAGGCAATGGTATTGGAAATTCAATTCCATTGCTTGATTACAGTACTCATTCAGAATATGGTGCAAGCTATGGTGCTAATTTTCTTGCCCCAATTATAACTTTTGGTTCTGATGGAGAGAAACATTTAAAGAATGCTAAAGTTTATCATCCTGAGGATGAACTTGATCCTATGTATAAGATGAAATATTTTTTAGATAATGTATGGTATTCTCAAGGAAAAAAATTACCCAATATTGGAAATACAGATGAGGAAAAAGCTGAAATTAAAACTTTTGTAAAGGATATGTTTGATAAAACTGAAGCTGGAACTATTGCACATCCACCAGTATCTGATAATGGTGATCTGAGAACAATTGGTTATGCCTGTGAAGTTATGAAAAGGTTTAAGCCAACTCTTACTGTTGTTTATCTATCAAATGTTGATAGTTGTCATGGAAACTTTACAAGCTATTTAGAGAGCTTACATCGAGCCGACCATGGTGTTGGTCATATTTGGGACTACATTCAAAACAACATACCTGAAATGGCAAATAACACAACAATGATGGTTGTTCCAGAGCATGGAAGAAATTTAAATTCTAATAATATTGAAGATGGTAATGCTTTTTCTGGATATGATCATTCTGATGCCAACAGTAGAAGGATTTTCTCAAGCATTGTTGGTCCAGGAATCGACAGTAATCTTTCAGTAGGTGGTGAAAATAATCAGATTGGAGACATTGTTAATATAACTCCAACTATAGCTGAAATTCTTGGATGTAAAAATGATGTTGTTGGATCAGGCTTAGTAGCATCTGGTAAATCATTATTTGACTTAATATGATTTATGAAAAATATTCTTTTTTTTCTTTTATTACTTTTATGCTTTTCGTGTAAGGAAGAGATAAATCCTTTTGAATTTGAAAATAATTCTAATACTAATAATGACACATTATATTTTACTGATCCAACTTCTTTTTCTGCTTTACATAACAATATTTTTTCTACAACATGTGCTAACTCTGGTTGCCATGATGGTACATTTGAACCTGATTTTAGAACAATTGAAAGTTCTTATAATTCTTTAATCTATCAACCACCAATTAAAAATGATGCTAACAATTCATTTGATTATCGAGTTGTCCCTGGTAATTCATTACAATCTGTTTTATTTCATAGATTAATAGTAGATATTGATGGAATTTCAGGAATTATGCCTCTAGAATCAGAAGATGATTGGGATAACAATAGAGATGAATATATTCAGAATATAAAAGATTGGATAGATCAAGGTGCAAAAGATATGTTTGGAAATTCTCCCTCATTACCCAATGATATTCCCCTTGGCAGGGGTATGGTTGTATTTAATACAGGGCAAACAAACAATCCGTTTAGTAGAGACGCATCAGGATCTGTGCTAGTCTCAAACTCACTAAATTCGGTTGACATATGGTTTAGTGTTGTTGATGATCTTCTACAACCAAATAATCTTCAATATAATAAGCTAAAGAAATCAACTAGCTTGTTCAATTTTGATAATATAGTTGAGGAAGATTTGCAAATTTATAATACTCCGATAAATCACTTAGGATATTTTTCAAGCTTTACAAATGAAGAATATTATCATAAATACACACTTGACTTAACCAGTTATAATGTAGGAGAAATTGTGTATCTTAAGTTTTATGTAAAAGATGATGTGAATCCGGTTACAGAAATTCCAAATAATGGTTCTCCATTTACTTTCTTAAGATACTTTACTATTAAAATAATTTAATGAAGATGAAAAAAATATATGTATTATCATTTTATCTTCTAATTCTTTCAGCATGTTCAAAAGATGAAGATGAGGTTAGTTTCAATATTAGTTTAATAAATACATATCCTACAGAAATTATTGAGTTTCAAGAAAATATTTATGTTAGATTATTTTATCAACATCCTGAAGGCTTTATTGGATTTTATGACCCTGATTATCTCTCCCTTGAGGTTAAAGATAGTCGTTTGACTAAAGCAGATTATTATCATATTATTCCAGTTACCCCTACAGAAAATTCATTATCAGTAACAGGGGAAATACTAGTGGAAATAGATTCTCCTTTTTTGTTTGGAAATGGCTCTTTAGAAATAGTAAACTTTACTATTAGAATTCAAGATCAAAATTTAAACTGGAGTAATTCAATCACCACTCCAAATATTACTGTTAACAAACAATGAGATTAATTGTTTTTATTCTTTTTATAATTATTTCTTCTTCAGTGAATGGTCAGTATTCAATGTCTAATCAAACAGTAACAGATTGTTTTGGTACTTTAAGTGATAGTGAAGCAAATAGTCAACAAGCAGGTTGGTATGATCACAATGAAAATTTTACATTTACTATATGCCCAAATGGAGCCGCATCTATAGTTATTGACTTCAGTTTTTTTAATACAGAACCAATTAATGATTATCTTTTAATTTATGATGGTCCTAATTCTACTTATCCAATCTTAGCAGGTCCTTTTTCTGGAGTAAATACTCCACCTCAGATTGTGTCAAATGGGTGTGTTGCTCTTGTTTTTATTTCTGATTTGAATGTAGCAGCTGAAGGTTTTAATCTTAGTTGGGAAACCATAATTGATGTTCCGGATCCACCAGTTCTAAGTTTACCTAATAACCCAACTTGTAGTATAACCACTTTAAATGTACAATTAGATCAAAATATACATTGTGATTCTGTATTCACAGCAAATATTAATGTTGGTGGTCAGATTAATCAAACTGTAAATGCGATTCCTTTATCGTGTTTCAACGATTCTACTAATTTAATTCAATTAAACTTATCGCCAGGCATTAATGAAAGTGGTACTTATAGTGTTTATTTTCAATCTTTTTTTAAAGATGTTTGTGATAGTTTATGGTCACTTTCTTCTTCATTGTCTTTTGATGTTCTTGATTGTCCATTACAAGTTGATTTATATGCTGATAAAGATACTATTTGTCTTGGTGAGTGTGCTGATTTAAATGTATCTGTAACGGGAGGTGATGCATCTTCATATAATTATTCTTGGATTCCAATACTTCCAAATAGTTCCGGACCACATAATGTATGTCCTAATGTAACAACTCAATATATAGTTTCAGTTAGTGATTTAGGACCTGCAAATTCTCAATCTGATACTGTCACCGTAGTGGTTGTTCCACCAACAACAACTCAAGCTGACTTTTCAATTTGTAATACTGCAGCTCCAGTAACACTTTCTGGCAGCCCTGCTGGCGGATGGTGGTCAGGAAATAGTATTTCTAATGGTATTAATCCAATATTTGAACCTTCAAACTTATCTCCAGGGACATATAATTTAAATTATGAGATTAATGGATGTGATGACGATTTAGAAATTACAGTTTTGGAAATCTATGCTGGAGATGATATTTCGGCATGTATTAATGCGCCAACTTTTAATCTTAATTCCCCTTTAACTACAGTTGGTGGTATTTGGTCTGGTAGCACATTAATTCAACCAAATGGAGATATAGGCGTTGGCCCTTTTGCAACAACAGTTGAAGCAATTTATACACTCCCAAATGGATGTTCTGATACTTTAACAGTAAATGTTGTTAATAGTATAAATATGCCCAGTAATTTAGTTATATGTCAAAATTCCCAAGACACATCATTAATTGCCACGCCATTAGGAGGTATATGGTCTTCAAATACAACTAATACTTTATTACCAAGTTCATGCTTTTTTTCAATTGAAAATTTTCCATATACAGAAAGTTTTGAGTTTGGACTATCAGACTGGACTAATGCTTTGAATAATGATTTTGACTGGGTCACTAATGTAAATGGCACACCTTCAAATAATACTGGACCCACCTCTGCTTATGATCTTAATACCTATTTATATACCGAATCATCAAATGCTAATCATCCATTTAAAAACTCAGCTATAATTAGTCCATGTATTAATCTATCTCAATATAGTAATCCGATTTTGAATTTTTATTATCATAAATATGGAAATGGAAATGATAATTCTATTTTATCAGTTGATATATCTTCTGATAATGGTATAACTTGGCAACTTGATGTATGGAATATTATTGGTAATCTTGGAGATCAATGGAATTCACAATCTATTGATTTAACAAATTTTATTTCTTCAGATTTAAAAGTCAGATTTAGGGTTTTAACTGGACACACATGGTCTTCTGATGTTGCAATAGATAAAATTTCAATATTGGGTGGTCCTATTAGCAGTAATGGATCAATATTAACATCCGTTATTCCATCTGGTACAAATACTTTTGAATATTCGATAGAGGGCTGTTCAGACAATGTTAATGTGAATGTAAATGAAATAGATGCAGGAGCTGATTTTACAGTTTGTCCATTTCAATCTCAATTTAATTTAACAGGATTACCACTAGCAGGTATTTGGAATGGATTAAATATTATTAATCAAAATACTGGCTTGTATGATCCATCAATAAATTTGGGAGTTGACATAGTAACTTATTCAAATAATTCTTGTATTGATACAGTTGAGATTAATGTTGTAAATACTGAACTTTTTGAGGATACATTATTTTTATGTCATAATTCACCAAACCTATTTTTAGGATTAAATACTCTTAATAGAGTTCCATATAATGGAACATTCTTTGGTAATGGAATAACAAATTCTAATTTTCCTGGAGTTTTTAGCCCTAATGTTTCAGGAACTGGTTATCATACAGTAAATTATACTGCTAATAATTGCAACGATAATATGATTTTTAGCGTGTATCAAAAACCTATTTTGTTTGATACGTTTATATGTTCAAATTCTTCACCCTTTATACTAAACATTAATACCTCGGGAGGACAGTGGAATGGAAATGGGATTATAGATAATAATACTGGACTTTTTGATCCAAGTTTAGTAGCGATCGGTAATCATTTTCTTCAACATACATCAGAAAATGGGTGTGTGGATACCTTTTTAATTGAGGTTATTGATCCACCAAATGTTTCTTTTGGAAGCTTAAATATTAATTACTGCTTTATTGATTCGTCATATAATATACTTGCCTTTCCAAGTGGAGGTGTTTTAAGTGGAAATGGAGTTGTTAATAATACGTTTAATCCATCCTTAGCTGGATCAGGTTATCACAACATTTCATATACTTTTGGCTCAGGAAACTGTATTGCTAGCATTGATACAGTTTTTTTTGTTGGTAATGAACTTATATCTTCAGTATCTACATCTAAAGATACTATCTGTGCTGGAGAAATCATTAATATCAGCATATCATCTAGTGGTGGTACAGGAAATTATCAATTTAATTGGGATAATGGTTTAAGTAATAGTTTTAATCATTTAGTTTCTCCAAACATAGCAACAAATTATATTGTAACAGTTTCAGATGGCTGTTCTGATGAAACAGTTGATACAATTCCAATCTTTGTATTTAATACATTTGATTTAACATTTATAACCTCTGAAAAGAAGTGTTTTGGAGAATATGGTTTTGCCAAAGTTACTTCTAATTCATTGTCAAACATTGATTATCAATGGAATACAAATCCTATTACCCAAGGAGATAGTATTTATGATTTAGTAAATAGAGATTATATTGTTACAGCTATTGACCAAAACACAATGTGTAGTATCGTTGATACAGTAAGAATTAGTGGCTATGAAAATCTTGTTTCCAGATTCTCTTTAAACAGGACAGAATGTTTATCGATTTTAGAATCAAATATTCAGTTTATAGATTTAAGTATTGTTAGTTCTAATGAAATCAATTCAAATAGTTTTTGGGATTTTGGAGATGGAAATACACTTCCGTACACTTTTTCTTTAAATCCAAGTCACACATATTTAGATACTGGAAATTTTAATGTAACACTCTATTTAGTTAACAATGGAGGATGCATTGACTCTTCAAACAATAATGTATGTATAATTCCCGAAAGTAAATTCTTTATTCCAAATAGTTTTACCCCAGATAATGATTTGTGTAATGATTTTTTTTATGTGAAAGCTTTAGGATTATTTTATGATTTCAAAATCAAAATTTTTGACAGATGGAATAGTACTTTAATATTTGAATCCAACAAAATAGAATTAACTAATAATTTATCAGAGAACTCAATATGTGACAACAGTAATAACAGTTCGTTTTATAAAATGGGAGAGTGGGATGGTAAATTGCAAAATGGCAGTGATGCTCAGCTAGGAACTTATGTCTTTGAAATAAGTTATAAAGAATTAAAAGATTCTGAAAGAAAAATTATTAATGGAACTGTATTATTAATTAGGTGAATATTGATTAGGTTCTTTTAGTTCATCACTTTCATAAGAAAAGTCGTATCTTAAAATTTTCCATTCAAGTTTGTCATTTTGAATCAAAAGAATATATTCGTTACATTCTTTGATATTTTTATAATTACTGATATACTCTATAAAAACATAAAAACCATCTCCAAGATTTTCTAAATTATTTTTAAACTCACTTTTAATTATTTCTCTTTTTTTAAAAGCGCCGAACTCTTTCATTAACTCATCCACGGCCTGAATCCAATATGAGGAATCAGAATTCATTTTTACCTCTTTTGAATAATCAAAGTATGCGATGCCATAATTTTTTGTTACAACATTGTCTAACCATTTATTTGCAATCTTAGTTGCGTCTTTGATGTATTTTTCTTTAAAAATTTGAGCTTTGATATTAAATGGTATCATAAAAAGAAGATATATTAAGATAGTTTTTTTCACAATTATTTTTTTAGATGACCCTAACAAAAATACAAAATCGGCTCATTAATCGATGATTTTACATTCTTTAAATCTGTAGACTTTTTGATTTATTAATTTTTTTAAAAGAAATTTTGTACTTATTAACGTATTTAACCTAGTAATATTTTACTCTTTATCTAGTATCTTATTAAGTTTTTTAAAAAAATCCTATAATGTTATAAACCATTGAAAATCAAATATTTAAAATATCCATCTCTAGAGATTATTTTATTTTTAAAATGAAATATTATAAACTCATGAGAAACACAAAAATTTAACTTATTAACAATCAATATTTCTTATCTAGTGTTTTTGTTTTATTAATGTCAATTTACTATATTAGTCAAGAATTAATTATTAATAAAAACAAATATTATGGCTTTTACACACGACAATTCAAAAGGAACTACTTATCACTTAAATTGCAAAGATGTTACTTTAAAATCAACTGGAAGAGTACAAAGAATTTACTTTTTCTCAAAAGATTCAAGAAGCACAGCATGCGATAAGCCTGATGGATACAATGTTAAAGAAAATGCAAGAACAGGACTTCCTTTCTTGACTAAAAAATAATATCTAATTGATATTTAATTAAAAAAAAAGCTCTAGAAATAGAGCTTTTTTTTATATCTTATTTTAATCTCTTAAAATAGCTAGATAATAGAGTAGATAAGCAGCGGCGGCCAGAGCAGCAACTACATATGTGCTTGCAGCCCACTTTAAAGCATCCTCTGAATATTTGATTTCTTGTTCGTTACTAATATTAGAGTTTTTAAGCCATATTAGAGCTCTTCTACTGGCATCAAACTCAACTGGTAGGGTAATTAATGTAAAAGCAGTTACAACCGCTTGTAAGATCACAAAAACTAAAATAATTGTAGTAAAAGGAAACATTTTAAGTACACCAGCTCCAATTAGACCAAGAATCATTATCATACTCATTAGTTTATTGCTGAAATTAACAGCTGGAACCATTTGGGATCTCATTTGGAGCCATTGGTATGATTTTGCATGTTGTATAGCATGACCACATTCATGAGCAGCAACAGCAGCAGCAGAAACATGCCTTCCATTGTAAACTTCAGCACTTAGATTAATTGTTCTGTCTTGAGGATTATAATGATCTGTTAATTTACCAGAAACAGAAATAATATTAACATTTTTAATATTGTGATCATCAAGCATTTTTTGGGCAATTTCTTTGCCACTTAGGCCAGAGCTAGTAGGAATTTGACTGTATTTTTTAAACTTACTTTTTAATCTGTTGCTTACAAAACCACCGACAACCATAAAAAGTATCATTATTATCCAAATCATAGTTTTTTTATTTGCAAAATTACTAAAAATGTTATTTTAATGTACAAGTAAATTATGTTAGTTTTGCTGAATATGAGTTCACCTTTGATATTAATAACTAATGATGACGGAATCTATTCTCCGGGACTACGCTATTTAATAAAAATAGCAAATAAAATTGGTAAAGTTGTAGTAGTTGCTCCTAACGGACCTCGATCTGCTCAGAGCCATGCAATTACCATAAATAAGCCTATCACATGTGAGAAAATAAAAATTGATGATGGCAAGCAACTTGAGTTTATTTGTAGTGGTACACCTGTTGATTGTGTTAAATTAGCG
>TARA_B100001057_G_scaffold173718_1_pt1 | contig 16105 bp, 18 predicted proteins | sample TARA_B100001057 | Tara Oceans TARA_B100001057 (sample SAMEA2621839) | marine metagenome | biome: marine biome (ENVO:00000447); feature: surface water layer (ENVO:00002042); material: "saline water (ENVO:00002010), including plankton (ENVO:xxxxxxxx)" | depth 5 m
ACTGTTGTGCTTGGCGCCTTGGTGTCTTGCACCAGCGCGCCCTGCGACAGATGCAAAATGCGACAGCCCTGATGCTTGATGAGATCAATATCGTGGCTGGCGACCAGCACCGTGGAACCTAGATCTTTGAACTGATGAAACAACGCCATGACCTGTCGTGACAAATAAGGATCTAAGTTCCCCGTGGGTTCATCGGCAAGAATAATCTGCGGCCTGTTCACCACCGCCCGCGCGATGCCAACCCGCTGTTGCTCACCAGTCGACAGATGCCGGGGATATAAATGTCCGCGGTCGCTGAGATCTACCGATGCCAAGGCGCCGCGTGCTCGCCGGGCAATCTCTTTCGCTCCCAAGTGGGTGACGCGCAGTGGCAGTGCGACGTTTTCAAAGACCGTCCGATCATCAAGCAAATTATGATCCTGCAGCACAATACCCAGTTGCCGCCGGTACCACGGCAAGGCACGAGGTCCCAGCCGACTGATGTCGCTGCCATCCACAACGACCCGACCACTGGTGGCCGTTTGTGCGCCAATCAACAATTTCAACAGGGTGCTCTTGCCGGCACCAGAGTGGCCGGTGAGAAAAACCATGGAGCCTTGCTCAATATCCAGCGTCACATCGGATAACCCTTCGGAACCGTTATCGAACCGTCGGGTCACTCGCTGGAGCTGCAAAAACGACACGGTTAAGCAGGCTCCTCAGCTTGCAGCAGTGCGGACACAAAGGCCTCGGGTTCAAAGGTACGTAAGTCTTCTATGCCCTCGCCGACACCGATAAAGCGCACGGGGATGCGCTGAGAACCAAAGGACTGGGACGCCAGCGCAAACAGCACACCGGCCTTCGCCGTGCCATCTAATTTAGTCACCACCAAGCCTGTGAGCGGTATGCTTTGATTGAAGAGCTTGACCTGACTCAGCGCGTTTTGCCCAACCCCGCCATCGAGCACCAAGATCACCTCATGGGGGGCCTGCTCGTCCAAGCGCTTGACCACGCGCTGAATCTTGGCCAATTCATCCATAAGTTGGCTTTTGGCCTGCAGTCGGCCCGCTGTATCCACCAGTAGCACATCCACACCCTTGGCTTGGGCACTTTGCACGGCATCAAAGGCAACAGACGCGCTGTCCGATCCCTGCGCTTGGGCGATTACAGGAATGTCCTCGCGTTGTCCCCAAGACTGCAGTTGCTCTACCGCCGCCGCACGAAACGTGTCGCCAGCCGCCAGCATCACGCTCAGACCTTGGTTTTTGAAACGCTTTGCCAACTTGCCGATGGTCGTGGTCTTACCGACACCGTTCACGCCCACGAAGAAAAATACCTTGGGCAGTGCATCAGCGGCCCTAGGCTCAACCGCCAACGGCTGCGCCACACCCTCTAAACGCTGCACCAGTAGCTCTTGTAGCGCTTGGTAGAGCGCGGCCATGTTCGCCAACTCGCGGCGACCCGCGCGCTCGGTCAGCTCGGTAATAATGGCCTGGGTCGTCTCCATCCCGACGTCGGTCATGAGCAACGCCGCCTCAAGATCTTCTAGGGCCGATTCGTCAATCTCTTTCTCACCCAGCAGCAGGTTGCCAAGCCCTTGAGCGAGCTGCTCGCGGGTTTTCGACAATCCAGTGCGGAGCCTGCCGAAAAAGCTACCGCCGGCGGCGACCGGTGATTCACCAGAAGTAAGGGGTTCGTTCTGCTCAGTCATGCTTGGATTCTCTTGCGAACACTACGAGGGATACTCATGGCTGCCCATCGTCTGCGGTGGATCGATTCTATAGCATTCGCTCTACAGCTTAGCGTGCGGGTTACCTGCTTTGAAAAAAAAAGTTCGGCAAGGCAAAAGTCAGGAAGTGCGTATAAACAGCGGCACACTGCGAGGCCGCAAACTGACCTTTCCCGATATCGAGGGTCTGCGCCCAACACTAGGGCGCACCCGGGAGACTTTGTTTAACTGGATACGCCCGACACTTACTGATGCGCGGTGCCTCGATCTGTTCGCAGGATCCGGGGTTCTTGGCCTAGAGGCAGCCTCCATCGGCGCTGGCGAGGTCGTGTTTGTAGAAAATCATGGCAGGGCGGCCAAGCATATTGATGCAGCCCTTGAGAGCTTTGATTTATCAACACGGTGCAGCCTGCACAATGGCGATGCCCTGAGTTTTCTCGACACGCCCTTAGAGCCCTTCGACTTTGTCTTTATCGACCCGCCATTTGCCGACACCCAGCTGCTGACAAACGCCGTCACCCAGCTGGTCGAACGAAACCTTGTGCAACAGGCTGTGTATCTCGAATTTGAGCAACAGCAAGAAGCCGTCGTCGAGGCGCTGATGCAGCAACACAGGCTCGAGCAGCTAAGATCAACAAAGGCCGGCAACACCCGAAGCTGGCTAATTGCGCCGAACCTAACGCGAGGTTAGCATCCGCTGACCTCGCAATAACGCGCTTTTGATTGGTAAGGAAATCACGGCATGGCTGAACGCATCGTCGTCTACCCTGGGTCATTTAACCCGATAACTAACGGTCATACCGACCTTGTCGAGCGGGCGTTGACGCTCTTTGATCATGTGGTGCTCGCCATAGGTACATCTGCGCAAAAAGACCCCGCGGTTGCGCTGAAAGATCGCATGGAGCTATGCCGCGAAGTGCTTGCAACCTACGGTGACCGCGTATCTGTAGAAGGCTTCAACAGTTTGTTGGTGGACTTCGTGCGAGCGAAAAACACGCGCTTTGTGCTGCGCGGGCTGCGCACGGTGACGGATTTTGATTACGAGTTTCAAATGGCGGAGATGAATCGCTCTCTGGACCCGCAGCTTGAGTACGTCTTTTTACCGACCTCTCGTGACTGCTCGTTCATCTCATCCACGCTGGTGCGAGAGATCTCAGCCTTGGGCGGCGACATCTCTCAGTTTGTCGATCCCGCCGTGATGGCAGCACTGGCCAAGGACTAACAGACCGGTCGCTTCCAGCCTGAGAAGGTCTGGCATGTTGGGCAGTACACTGTACTGCGCTGGCCCAAAATCTGTAGCTTCAACAATGACTGACAGACGTTGCAGGCTTCTCTCTGGCGGCCATATACATTAAGACTCTGCTTAAAATAGCCGGGCTGACCATCAGACCCGACAAAGTCCCTTAGCGTTGTGCCGCCAACGTTTATGGCATTCGCCAAGATCTCTCGAATCGCCTCTGCGAGAAAGCGATAAGCCAACCGGCTTACCTTGCATGCCGGCGTAGACGGCCGGATACCGGCTCGAAACAGCGATTCCGCTGCGTAAATGTTGCCCACACCCACCACTACCTTGCCGTCCATAATGTGATTCTTCACCGCCACCTTGCGCTTGCGCGAGGTGGCGAACAGATAATCGCCGGAGAATTCATTACCCAACGGCTCCGGCCCCAGATTTTTGAGCAGCCAGTGTTGCGCGCTGGGATGTTCGGCAAAGTGAAAACTTCCAAAACGCCGAGGGTCGTTGTAGCGCAGCCATTGGCCGTTCCTCACCTCGATGTCGATATGATCGTGCAGCCGCGGCGCATCATTGGGAGCCACCACACGCAGGCTGCCCGACATACCCAAGTGTACGATGAGCGCTCCGCTTGCTGTTTCAATCAAAATATATTTCGCGCGTCGAGCGACGCTTTTGACCATGCTACCCGACAGATGATCGGGTAGCGCTACCGGCCATCGAAGACGACTCTCGCGAACGTTAATTCGCGCAATCGTCTGGCCGCTGAGAAAGGGTTCGATTCCCCGTCGAGTCGTTTCGACTTCCGGGAGTTCAGGCATCTGTTACTTGATTTTGCCTTCTTTGTAGATCACATGCTTGCGGACGACGGGATCATACTTTTTGATCTCCATTTTATCCGGTGTGTTCTTTTTGTTTTTGTCAGTGGTGTAGTAGTGGCCGGTACCGGCACTTGAAACCAACTTGATTTTATCTCGCATGATTTAGCTCCCTATCTATGGCAACGACATATGGCAACGACGGCTTTGCGCAGCGTGGCGGTTAAACCTTGTGGCCTGCAGCGCGAACGTCCTTTAGCACCTCGTCGATGCCTTTCTTATCGATGATGCGCATCCCGTTGGATGACACGCGCAACTTCACATAGCGCTTTTCTGCCTCGACCCAGAAACGATGGGTGTGCAGATTCGGCAAAAAGCGCCGTCGAGTCTTATTCATCGCGTGGCTGACGTTGTTTCCAGCCATCGGGCGCTTGCCTGTCACTTGGCATACTTTGGACATAACCGTAGTCCCAAAAAATTTGAGGCGCGTTTATACCAAAGTGGCCCTAGCAGGGCAACTAAGATTGGGCCGTGCTCACAGCAAACCCCGCAACTGCAGCGATACCCAAGTGTTAGTGCTCACCACCACGTGATCGAGCAGCCGTATCTCAACTTTTTCGAGCAGGTCGAATAATAAGCGCGTCAAGCCTATATCAGCCTGACTGGGCTCCGCGTTGCCGGACGGGTGATTGTGACAAACGATCAGCGCTGCCGCGTTCAATTCAAGCCCCCGCTTCAACACTTCCCGCGCATGCACATGAGTGCGGTCAATGGAGCCACGGAACAAAATCTCGAAGGCAATGTGTTCGTTTTTGGCATTGAGAAACAAACAGCCAAAGGCCTCGTGACCCAGATGCCCGAGTCGCTTGCGCAAAAAGGTTGCCACTGCGGCGGGTTCGCCAAAGCTCTGCGAGCGCTTTAGCTGAGCTTCGGTTTCTCTCACGCTCAGCTCGTGGATCGCCTTCAAACGAGTGGCCTTGGCCGGACCCACACCGCGCACCGACATAAGTTGCTGGATGGGCGCAGACAACAATGCCTGCACACCGCCAAATTGTTGTAAAAGGCGCTGGGACAACAAAACCGCATTTTCGCCAGGTAAGCCGCTGCTCAAACACAGGGCGAGCAGTTCAGCAGTAGGCATTTGCGCGGCCCCGTAACGAGCCATTCTGGTCCGCGGTTGCTCGTCTTCCAACCAGTTAGCAATTACGTTGCTCGGTGCTTCGATGTTATCCTCACCACGCACTTCATCGGGGTGTTTCGCTGTCATTCACTTTCCTTATCTGGGGGTGAGTGTTGGATAAACGCTACCAACGTTGGCCCGATGTCATTTTTCGTTTTTTGCATCACACAGAGGTATGGTCGATGACAGAACACTCGACTCTGTCAGGTCAAAATATTCTGCTTGGTATTACCGGCGGGATTGCCGCCTATAAAACGCCAATGCTTGTGCGCCAACTCGTCGAAGCGGGTGCGAATATTCAGGTAGTGATGAGCGAAAATGCCCACCGCTTCGTGACGGCGACGACACTTCAGGCGGTCAGCGGCAATCCTGTACGCGACGATTTGTGGGATCCGGCGGCAGAAGCCGCCATGGGCCATATTGAGTTGGCGCGCTGGGCAGATCAGATTCTCATCGCCCCTGCCACTGCCGATGCCATTGCACGATTAGCCGCCGGGGAAGCGTCCAACCTGCTATACACCCTATGCTTGGCCAGTGCTGCACCCATCAGCCTTGCCCCGGCTATGAACCAGCAGATGTTTCAGCATTCTGCCGTCCAGCGGAATCTCGCCACGCTAACCACCGATGGTTATCAAGTGATCGGTCCAGATAGCGGAGATCAGGCCTGCGGAGATCAAGGTCCGGGACGTATGACAGAGCCAGAAGGCTTGGTTCTCGCGTTGGCGGCTACGAGACAAACAGCCATTGGGTCAAGCAGCGCTTCAGCAGGCGCGCTAGCCGGCCGCACCGTGATCGTCACCACCGGCCCCACCCGAGAGGCCATAGACCCAGTGCGCTACATCAGCAACCACAGTTCTGGCCTGCAGGGCTTGGCCGTTGCCGAAGCCGCGAGGCGAGCTGGCGCGCAGGTCGTTTTGATCGCAGGACCCGGGGTGAGCGATTCGGCTATTGATATTCAGCGCATCGACGTGACCACTGCGCTGGACATGCATGCCAAGGTACACGAGCACCTAGCCAGCGCCGACGTCTTCATTGGCGTTGCCGCTGTTGCTGACTATCGGCCCGCAAACGCAGAGGCACAAAAAATCAAACGCCACTTGCAGGCAAATCAAGACGTTGGACTATCGCTGGTGGAAAACCCGGACATCATTGCGAGTGTGGTTGCAGCAGGGCAGACCAACATCGTGATCGGTTTTGCGGCGGAAACCCATGACACTCTGCAACATGCGCGCGACAAGCGCGTGCGCAAGGGCCTCGACGCCATTGTGGTGAACGACGTGTCTGATCAAAGCATTGGTTTCAATAGCACAGACAATGCGGTGACGCTGATTCACGAGGGCGGCGAAATCAACTTTGGTAGGCAGCCAAAAACCGCCATAGGCGAGCAACTCATGCAGCAGGTCATCGAGCTCTTTGGCGAAAAACTCATTGGCGAAAAAAAATCACCATAACACACACTTTACTAACGACTATTATTAGGTTTCAAACGTTATGACGGATGCCCACCCACCCGCCGATCTCGACGCTGGCATTTTTCGAGCCTACGACATCCGCGGCATCACCACGGAGAATCTGACCGAAGCAGTGGTGTATTGGATTGGCCGCAGCTTTGCGACCGCTGCGCTGGCTCAGCAGCAGAGCACCACGGTCGTTGGTCGCGACGGGCGCCTGTCGAGTCCGGGTCTTGAAGCCTCGCTCACCCGGGGCCTGTGCGACGGCGGCATGGATGTCATCAGTGTAGGGCTGGTACCAACACCGCTTTTGTACTTTGCGACTTACGAGCTGCAAACCGGTACCGGCATCATGATCACCGGCAGCCACAATCCACCAGAATACAACGGTCTGAAGATGATGATCGGCGGGGTGACCCTGGCCGAAGCGCGCATCCAGGCCCTGCTGCAGAATCTGCAAAACAATACGCTGAGTCGGGGCAGTGGCAGCACATCCCAACAGGACATCGTTACCACCTATACGCAAAAAATGCTGCCGGTTTGCAAACTGGATCGGCCATTGAATGTGGTGGTCGACTGCGGCAACGGGGTCGCTGGCGGTATCGCACCGGACATTATCGAAGGCTTGGGCTGCACGGTAACCCCGCTTTTTTGCGAGGTAGACGGTAACTTCCCTAACCACCACCCGGATCCAGCTGAACCGAAAAACCTGCAGGATCTCATCGCCAAGGTGAAAGAGACTGGCGCTGACGTAGGTCTGGCATTCGATGGCGATGGCGACCGCTTAGGCGTGGTCACTCCGCAGGGAGAGATTATCTGGCCCGACAAGCTGATGATGTTTTTTGCCGAAGACATATGCCCTCGGCGCCCCGGCGAGACCATTATTTTCGATGTGAAGTGCAGCCGCTATCTGCCCGAAGTCGTTCGCGGCGCTGGCGGTGAACCACTGATGTGGAAAACCGGACATTCGCATATCAAGGCCAAAATCAAAGAAACGCAGTCACCGCTGGCGGGTGAATTCAGTGGCCACCTCTGCATTGTCGAGAATTGGTATGGCTTCGATGACGCGATCTTCTCGGCCGGTCGACTGCTGCAGTTGCTCAGTCAGACCACTGCTAGCGCTGATGCATGCTTTGCCAAGTATCCGGTCACCGTGACAACGCCTGAAATCAAAATCCAGACCAGCGAAGACCACAAGTTCGCGGTCATGCAACAGCTGGCACAGGTGGGCGATTTTGGCAGCGGGGCGATAACCCAAATCGACGGCATTCGTGTGGACTTCGACAACGGTTGGGGGCTGATTCGTCCTTCTAACACCAGCCCAGTGCTATCACTGCGCTTTGAGGCGGACACCGAGGCGGACCTACAGCAGATCCAAACTCTCTTCCAAACCCAGCTACAAAGAGTAGACAGTTCGTTGGCATTTCTATGAACATGCCAAGCGCCTGCACCCGAGGTGTAGGTTCATTTGAGATCGAAGGAGCATGGAGCGCGCTATGACCGCATCCAAAGACAACATCACCAGCCAAGTACTGACCGAGGCGCTGCCCTACATTCGGCGGTTTCATGGCACGACTGTGGTCATCAAATATGGCGGTAACGCCATGACCGAGGCCGCGCTCAAAGACAGCTTCGCTGCCGACGTTGTGCTGATGAAATTGGTAGGCATCAACGTGGTCGTCGTGCACGGAGGTGGGCCTCAAATCGGTGAGCTGTTGTCGCGTCTGAATATCGAATCCGAATTCGTCAACGGTATGCGCGTAACCGACTCCGCCACCATGGATGTGGTGCAAATGGTGCTCGGCGGGCTGGTCAATCCCGACATCGTCTCGCTCATCAACACTCATGGCGGTCGGGCGGTTGGTGTCACCGGCAAGGATGGCAACCTCATTCAGGCAGAAAAAATGCCCATGACCATTGCCTCGAACGATGCCGGTGCCAGCGCACCTGAGATTATTGATATCGGCCATGTCGGCAGCATCACCAGCATTCAGGTCGACGTGCTCAACACCTTGGTACAGTCCGAATTCATTCCGGTCATCGCGCCGGTGGGAGTCGGCAAAGACGGTGAGTCCTACAACATCAACGCTGACATTGTGGCCGGCGCCATCGCTCAGGCTCTAAACGCCGAGAAGCTGATATTGCTCACCAATACACCGGGCATTCTCGACGCAGATCAAGCCACCCTATCCTCATTGAACAAAGCCGACGTTGAAGCGTTGATTGCTGACGGCACCATCAGCGAAGGCATGCTGCCTAAGGTGGAATGCGCTTTGAATGCGGTATCCAGTGGGGTTAATAGCGTCACCATTGTCGATGGTCGAGTGCCTCATGCCCTGTTGCTCGAGGTGTTCACCGATTCTGGTGTTGGCACTCAAATTCTCAGCGCCCAATCAGACCATGCCTAGAGCCAGTCGCAAACCCGAAATACTGCAGGCGCTGGCGCGCATGCTGGAGTCCAACCCAGGCGGCAAAATCACCACCGCCAAACTCGCCCAAGAGGTGGGTCTGTCTGAGGCCGCCCTGTATCGCCACTTTCCCAGCAAGGCGAAAATGATCGAAGGTCTGATCGAGTTCATTGAGGACACGTTGTTCTCGCGCATGTCGATCATCGCCAAAGAGCCGCGCACTCATGAGGCCAAATGCCATGACATCGCGCTCTTGGTCTTAACCTTTGTGGAACGCAATCCAGGCTTTGCTCGACTCTTAGTCGGCGATGCACTGCAAGGAGAAACCGATCGCTTGCGCGGTCGCATGCGGCAGCTACTGCACCGCATAGAGACGCAGCAGCGGACGATTTTGCGCGAGCTAGTCCTTGAGACGGATCCCTTGCCGGGGAACCGGCCGACGGTACTGGCTAGGGTTTTAATGACCTTGGTAGAGGGCCTAATCGTTCAATTCGTGCGCAGTGACTTCAAACAAAGCCCGACGGCTGACTGGGAAGCGAGCTGGCTCATTATCCGCATAGGCGTGTTCGGCGACGTAGACTAGACGGAGCCTTCGCAGACACTTAGTCGGTGCTAAGCGAGACCTAAAAAGCGCAGTATTGCTGCGTATAGGCACCCATGGCCTGTAAGACTTCTGGCTCAGCAGCCGTGCGCTGCAAGTAGTCCAGCACATCACTCACGTGGGCAATACTGACGACTGGCGACCCCAGCTCTTCGGCCAGTTCCGCCACTGCGGTTTGTTCAGCCTCTGCCATGACCTCGGCACGATCTAATGCGATGACCACACCCGCAATCTCGGCGTCCTGTGCACGAATCAACTCAGCTGCACCACGAATGGCCTTACCCGAGGTAAGCACGTCATCGAGCATTAACACCCGACCGGTGACCGGCGCACCCACCAGCAATCCGCCTTCGCCATGATCCTTAGCTTCCTTGCGGTTATACGCCATCCCCACATCGACGCCGCGCTCGGCTAGCGCCAGCGAGGTGGCAACGGCAATGGGAATACCTTTGTAAGCCGGCCCGAAAATCAGGTCGAACTCGATCCCCGACTGCAGCACCGCGTCGGCGTATGCCGCCCCAAGCCGCGCATAGGACGCGCCCGAAGAGACCGAGCCCAGATTGAAGAAGTACGGGCTTTGGCGCCCAGAATTTAACGTGAAGGTGCCAAACTTCAGCACATCTTGGCTGACGAGGAACTCGACAAAGTTCTGCTTGTCTATCATGGAGGTTGCTCTCGATCTCTTCGCCGGCCATCGCCAGCATTCATTTCCTTAACTGCTTGCTGCCAAAGCCGCTTGCTGCAGCTGCAGTAGCTCTTCGGTGCCTTTTTCTGCCAACTCGATCAGCGCAGCCAGTTCTGTTTTGGTAAAGGGAGCGGCTTCGCCGGTGCCTTGCAGCTCGATAAAGCCATCACCAAGGCGCACCACATTCATATCCGTTTCGGCATTGGAGTCTTCGGCATAGTCGAGGTCTAAAACCGGCGTACCTTTATAGATCCCTACACTCACCGACGACACGAACCCGATCAAGGCGTCTTCGGCGGGAATCTTGCTGAGCGCATCGGCCAAGGCCACCGCGCCGCCGGTAATGGATGCGGTACGCGTGCCGCCATCTGCCTGAATCACATCGCAATCGATGCGTATGGTGCGTTCGCCAAGTTTTTTCATATCAACCATGGCGCGCAGAGACCGGCCGATAAGCCGCTGAATTTCCACTGTCCGTCCGTTTTGTTTGCCTCGAGCCGCTTCGCGATCGTTACGGGTATTCGTTGCGCCAGGCAGCATGCCGTATTCTGCGGTGACCCATCCTTCGCCACGACCGCGCAGAAATCCAGGTACGGAATTCTCTACCGACGCGGTACAGATCACCTTGGTATCGCCAAATTCCACCAGCACCGAGCCCGCCGCATGCTTGGTGAACTGACGGGTAAAGCGAATCTCTCTCAGCTCATTGTTGGCTCGGCCACTGGGTCGCATAGGATCTTCCTTATGGTTGCATACCACTGTTGTAAAATATCGCTGCCGCTGACAGCGGGAGAACGCTAAGTGACTTCGAGGGACGACACAATAGAGGTGTGGTAGATATTTGCTTCCAGCAACCCGTAGCCACCGAGCAGATGCGTTAGTATGGGCGATGCAACGATCATTTTTCGACAAGCACTGTCTTAACGACGCTTTTTTCACAAAACTGGGGCGCCATGAGCAACGTTTTTAGTATGACTGGCTTTGCCGCCGTTCAGCATAAGTCACCCGAGTTTCTGTTGGTGTGGGAACTGCGCACGGTCAACCAACGATTCTTAGAAACCTCATTTCGGCTACCCGAGGCACTTCGGGGCATTGAGCAATCGCTGCGCGACTCGGCGAGGCAGGTACTGACTCGCGGCAAGCTCGACGCCAGCCTAAAACTCGAATCTCAGGTAGCCGACCACACCTTGGCGGTGAACGAACAATTGCTCGAAGCGGTGCTGGCCAGCGCCCAGGTGCTTGCGCAAAGAGCCCCTCAGGCCACACCGCTATCGCAAAACGAGCTCCTGGCTTGGCCGGGGGTGTTGAGTCAAACCGACACAGGCAGAAACGATTTGGCCGAAGCCGCCATCGCACTCTTTGCGCAGGGCCTAGATCAACTCATCGCTGCCCGTGCTGACGAAGGTAGCAAGCTGCAGTCCATTGTGCGGGGCGCGTTACAGGATGTGAGTGCACAGCTTCAGCAACTGGAACCCCTCGCCCAGTCGCTACCTGCCATGCAGCGCCAAAAGCTACAGGATCGCGTTGACGAGCTAACAACGAAAATTGAGCCCGAGCGGCTGGCCCAAGAGGCGGTATTGCTAGCGCAAAAGGCGGATATACGCGAGGAACTGGATCGACTGCGCATTCATGTCACTCAGAGTTTGGACCTGATCAACGGGCAAGGCCCCCACGGGCGTCGACTGGACTTCTTAACCCAAGAACTTAATCGCGAAGCCAATACCTTAGGCGCAAAATCGGTTTGCGCCGAAACCTCGGCCGCCTCGATTGAGCTAAAAGTGATCATTGAGCAAATCCGCGAACAGGTGCAAAACATGGAGTGAAACGCTTCAGCAGCGCGCCAAATTATGGCGCTGCATCTGGGCAATGGGTAACCACCTCGATTACACTCAACCCAACCACAATTTCACGCCTGCACAGGCTCTGATCTGGGTGATAACTTAGAGGCGGCGCCAACAAGCATGCAAAAGAAGAATACGTAAGAGCACTATGCATACTGGCAACCTTTTCCTTGTATCAGCGCCCTCAGGGGCGGGCAAAACATCAATCGTTAACGCAGCACTGGCTGCCGATGCCAAGCTTGTTGTTGCCGTCAGTCACACCACACGGCCAGCACGAGGCGGCGAGGTTGATGGCAAGAACTATCACTTTATCAGCGACGAGCGATTTTCGCAGATGATCGATAGCGCAGAGTTTCTCGAACACGCCAATGTGTTCGGTAATCGTTACGGCACATCTAAGGCCGAGGTCACCAATAAGCGCGAGCAAGGACAAGACGTCATCCTGGAAATTGATTGGCAGGGTGCACAGCAAGTTCGGCAAGCTATGCCACAAGCTACGGGCATCTTTATTTTGCCGCCCTCGGTCGAGGCGTTGGGGGAGCGCTTAACCTCACGGGGTGAAGATACTCAAGAAAGCATCGCGAAGCGGCTCAGCGAAGCAAAGCTCGACATGTCCCAAGCCCAGCACTTTGACTACTTAGTGGTTAATCAGGACTTCGATACTGCAATACAAGATTTTGTTGCCATCGTGCGCGCAGCGCGACTGCAAAAAACCGTTCAGTTGCAGCAACCGGCCGTGCAAGCACTGGTGCATTTTGATGGATAAACATCAGCGATCTTGTACTTATATGGGGCAGTATGTATTCTCGCAGCCCGTTCCCGGCACCTAATACGAGATTCTCATGGCCCGAATTACCGTCGAAGATTGTTTAGATCATGTTGATAACCGATTTGACTTGGTCATGCTTGCGAGCCGACGCGCCAGAGCACTGCGCAACTACAATACCGAGGCGCTTGTCGATGAAGAAAATGACAAGCCAACGGTCATAGCGCTGCGAGAGATTGCCAAGGGCGTGATGAGCCACGAGCTGTTGGATAGCCAAGAAATCTCGCCTGATGATGAAGAGGTCAACACAGATTTCAGCTTCTCAAATTTGAGCGCGGGCCCGTTGGGAGACAATGAGCCTGCAGCAAACTGAGGCTCACCAAGAGTCATACTTTGTCGCCCAGCTGGCGGCTGAGGCCAAACGATCTGACGTCGCGGCCCCGGCAACCATTGAATCTCTTCTATCCAAGCTTACCTACCTGAAAGACGAGGAAATCGACCTCGTCAAAGCCGCGCACGACTACGCGCGCAAAGCGCACGAAGGGCAAATTCGCCGCACTGGGCACGAGTACATTACTCACCCCATGGCCGTTGCCCAAATCTTGGCGAATATGAATATGGACCATCAGTCGTTGATGGCCGCCTTACTCCACGACGTTATCGAAGACAGTGAAATCAACCGATCCGGCTTGACTGAGCTGTTCGGTGATTCCGTGGCAGATATGGTGGATGGCGTTTCCAAACTGAGCAAAATATTCGCTAGCCGCGACGAAGCCCAAGCTGAGAATTTTCAGAAGATGGCCATGGCCATGTCCAAGGACATTCGCGTCATCATGGTGAAGATGGCTGATCGGCTGCACAACATGCGCACCATTGGCGTGATGTCCGATGCGCAGCGCAAACGCATCGCCCGCGAGACCATCGAGTTCTATGCCCCCATCGCCAACCGCCTTGGGGTGCAAATGATCAAAAGCGAACTGGAAGAACTTGCCTTTCGCGCGCTTTATCCACTGCGCTCCCAGCGCATTGCACAGGCCGTCATGGACGCGAGAGGCAACCGCAAGGCCATGGTGGACGAAGTACAAACCACCATTGCCGCTGCCTTGAATCGCGAAGGCATTGTGGCGGAGGTCATTGGCCGGCAGAAAAACATCTATTCGATTTATCGCAAGATGAAGACACAACATAAGTCTTTCGCGGAAATTATGGATGTCTTTGGTTTTCGCATCATTGTGGATCAAGCAGATGCCTGTTACCGGGCGTTGGGGATTGTGCATAATCTCTACAGCCCGTTAGTCGCGCGCTTCAAAGACTACATAGCGATTCCCAAGGTCAACGGTTACCAATCGCTGCATACCTCACTCATGGGCCCCCAAGGCGCGCCCATCGAAGTACAAATTCGCACCAAGCAGCAGCACGCCGTTGCAGAAAACGGCATCGCCGGGCACTGGCTGTATCGCTCCAATACGGAATTCGAATCCAGTCAACAACGCGCTCGCCGGTGGGTTTCTGATTTGATGGAGCTTCAAAGTCGCGCTGGTAATCCCATGGAGTTTATCGAGAGCCTGAAGATCGACCTGTTCCCCGACGAGGTCTATGTGTTCACGCCCAAAGGCGAAATCCTCGAACTGCCGCGCGGTGCCAGTCCAGTCGATTTTGCCTACTGCGTGCATACCGACATCGGTAATCACTGCATGAGCTGTCGTATCGATGGGCAATTGGCGCCCCTGTCCCAGCAGCTGCAGAGCGGCCAGCAAGTCGAGATCCTCATCGCCGCGGACAGCACGCCGAGCCCTGCATGGCTGAACTTTGCGGTTACCTCTAAGGCGCGTTCCGCCATTCGCAGCGAGCTGAAACAGCATCAGGCCGGGCAGTCCATCGCGCTGGGGCGCAAGCTCCTCAATCGTGTGCTGGGCGCAGCCAATACCAGCATTAACGATTTGGATTTTCGGCGCCTGCGCCGAGTTTTTTCTGAGCTTGGCGTACGCAAGCTTGATGAACTGCTGCAAAGCATCGGCAATGGCGACGTCTCCGCGCACCTAGCCGCGCAAAAACTACTCTTTGCTGACAACCCCGATTATCAGTCCATCGCCGTTGAAGGTGCAGGGCCGGTGATCATCGCGGGGGGCGAAGGCCTAGTGGTCAGCTACGGCCGCTGCTGCTGCCCAATACCTGGGGATCATATCGTCGGCCACATGACGCCGGGCAAGGGCTTTGTCGTACATGTCGAAACCTGCAAAAACCTCAAGGAAGTGCGTCGTCGCAGCGCACACGAAATCACGCCGGCGCGCTGGACATCCCACGTCGAAGACGAGTTTCAAACCATGCTGCGTGTCAACGTGAAGCGCCGCAAAGGCATCATGGCAGAGATCGCCGCTGAGATATCCTCCTGCGATGTTGGTATGGAGAGTATCAATATTGAGGAGCGCAGCGCCGACATCAGCACCGTCAACGTCGGCATCACCGTGCGCAACCGCGACCATTTGGCCATGCTCATGCGGCGGCTGCGTCGGAATGCCACGGTGATCAATGCGGTAAGACACTTCAGCTGATCACAATCGCTGTTAGGCAACACCACCTAGCGCATCAACCATTCAAACTAAGGCAGATTTACCTATGACCGTTGAGCACTCGGCAAGCACCAGAGAGACGATTCAGACATCGAAGGCGCCCAGTGCCATTGGTACCTACTCCCAAGCGGTCAAAGTTGCGGCTGGCCAACTGGTGTTTATCTCCGGCCAAATCCCACTGGTGCCCGATGCTGATCCGGCGCAAATGGCCATGGTCAGTGACAACTTTGTCGAGCAAACCCATCAGGTTTTCAAGAATTTGCGTTCGGTTGCCGAGGCGTCCGGGGGCACGCTCAGCGACAGCACCAAGCTCACGATCTATCTTACCGATCTCGGCCAATTCGCAGCGGTTAACGAGATCATGGCGCAATACATGAGCGAGCCCTATCCCGCTCGCGCTGCAGTTCAGGTATCTGCGCTGCCCAAGGGGGCGCAAATTGAGATCGACGCCATTTTGGTGCTGGGCTGATGTTGTTGGGCGCAAAGGGTTGAGACGAATCGAAGCCAAAGCATATGGTGGTTGATCCCGAAGGCAGCATCGCCCAGCTCAAAGGCATTGGTCCTAAGCTGCAAGAAACCCTGGGTCGCTTGGGCATTTTTCGTTTGCTCGACTTGCTCATTCACCTGCCCGCCCGCTATCAAGATCGCTCACAGCTGACGCCTCTTGGGGAGCTACGGGCAGGTGAAGACGCCTTTGTCGAAGGCGAGATTCTCGGTAGCAAAATCACCTTTGGCCGCAGTCGTGGTCTTGAGGTTCTCATCGGCGATGGTCAGCGAGAGCTACGACTGCGGTTCTTTCACTTCAACAAAGCCCAGCAGCGCTCGCTAGCAGATGGCAAACAT
>TARA_B100001057_G_scaffold500956_1_pt1 | contig 16102 bp, 21 predicted proteins | sample TARA_B100001057 | Tara Oceans TARA_B100001057 (sample SAMEA2621839) | marine metagenome | biome: marine biome (ENVO:00000447); feature: surface water layer (ENVO:00002042); material: "saline water (ENVO:00002010), including plankton (ENVO:xxxxxxxx)" | depth 5 m
ATTGCATCTAAACTTAATTTTATTTTTACTTCTTTGAAACTTTTAAACATCGATCTATATTTAGGTTTAGGATAAAAACTACAATTTGTAAATATTTCTAGTCTTATATGTTTAGCAAGATCCCATTCAACTAATCTATCTAAGAAAATGATTAAGTCATCTTGAAGGAATGGTTCTCCTCCTGTAATTTTTATGTCTTTTAATTTTTTACATGTTTCATGGCTGAAAGATAATATACTTTCATTTGTAATTGATCTCTTGGTCATATCATTAAATTGTTCATGTGATGCTCCAAAAAATAAAGTTTTCACACCATCAGATTTTTTTAGATCTTCATCCCAGCTTGTTGATAGATAAGGAGAACAAGTTCTACACTTTAGATTACATTGCCTGCCCACCATTAGTTCTAAAAATTCTAATTGTATATCCTGTGGCAAATTTCCATAATCATTAAACTGGGTAATAGCATTTGTTCTCATGCTCTTGCCAATTGCTTGTTCCTCTTTTGTACACTTCCAACAACCAGGAACTTCCTGTCCTTGCTTCATTTTTTGTCTTATGTCCTTAAAAAGTACACTGCCTAATGCTTGTACAGGTTGCTTTAAAGACGATGTGTTTGGTATTTTTTGGTCATTGGTTGTATCATATCGACAGCAGGGCTTAATATCATTGTTTGGTTCTATGGCCAAACCTTTGAAGGCATAAGGACAATAAGTTTTCTGTTGCATTTGATCAATCATTATAATATACTATTAAGTATGCAGTTTATATTATTTATCTGATATTTGATAAATATTAAGTAAGCATAAAGGATAACAGGAAACAACAAAATGATCAAGCAAATCAAAGAAGCAATACATCACTTAAAAGTAGAAACTGGTTGGAGTTATTGGTACCACTTATGGCATTCAATTTGTAACTCTGCTAGATTGATTGCTATTGCTTTTAAAAGTGTTGTGCATGGACTTATTCCATCTGTATGGAAAGCAGATGCTCCCAAGGAAGTAATCAGGATGTACCACGAAATTATGCGAATTGAACACATTAAGAAAATGGACAAGTTAAGAGAATTACCAAAAGATGAACGATACACAAACAAAGATATTGACCCTGTTGAGTAGCTATGGCGACATAGTCGAACTTGATTGGGAATTTGATACGAACACTATCATTAAACAGTTATCTGAACTAGATAATTGGGAGCAAGGGCCAAACGGTAAAAAAGGAATCAACCTAACTGGCCCGGTATCAGGTCTTGGATTAAACGATAAAAACAAGCACAGTGAAGATCAAGAGGCAAATGAGAATTTGATCAAATGTGAAGGCTTATATGATTTTTTTAAGAAATGGCAGAACCTTGCAAGATGTCGTGCCGTACATATGAACGCAGGAAGTTTTTTTAGACTGCACAGAGATGCATATAGAGATAATCCACAAATGAGAATTTTTATTCCGTTAAATAAAACTGAATTACACGAGTGGGCATTCATGTACAGTGATAAACTAGCAAACTTTAAGGCCGGAAAAGCATATATTTTAAACACAAGAAAACCACATGGCTCGTTTGCAATGGTAGATGATATATATCATATATTGATGAGTGTACATATCACAGAAGATAATTTTAAAACTGTAACAAAAATGTTACCAAATTGTAAGGAACACTAATGAAGATTTGTATTATAGGTGGAGGAACAACTGGTTGGTGGTGTGCTGGTTATATGGAGAAGTTTTTACCAGACGATGAGATCACATTAATTGAAAGTGATCAAATTCCAATCGTTGGTGTGGGTGAATCTACTTTGCCGCAAATAAAAACATTCTTTGATGACATGGGCATGGAAGAATCTAAGTGGATGCCTCAATGTCATGCAATACACAAATACGGAAATATTAAAAGTAATTGGGATAAGCCAGACGGAGACCCATTTGCTTTTACTTTTTGGTTTAATGATAAAGATGTTTTTTCAGATTGGTACAAAGAATATAAAGCTGGTAATAAAACCAAACATCAAATCAATGATGACTTATATCATAAAGAAGGTTGGAGATCAGTGGCATATCATTTAGACGCAGAACAGGCCGGAAAGATTGTAAAAGAGAACTGTAAAAGAGTTATACACAAGATTGAAACATTAGATTCATTACCAGAAGGTTATGATTTATATGTTGACTGCACAGGATTTACAAGACGCTTTGTTAAAGATAAAAGCGAAACAGTGTATGATCATCATTTAGTTAATCGTGCTTGGGTATGTCCATTTGAACATAATGAAGAAGTAGAATATTACACAAAATCTGTAGCAAGAGATCATGGATGGCAGTTCATCATTGATCTAACAAATAGAATTGGTACTGGTTATGTATTTTCAAACAAACACATATCAGAAGAAGATGCTTTAGTAAAATTTAAAGAATACAACGCACATCGAACACCATTCATGGGTAAAGAGCCAAGAATGCTCAAATGGAGACCAAACATATTAACTAATCCATGGAAAGATGATGTTGTTGCTATTGGTCTTGCTAACGGATTCATAGATCCATTAGAATCAAATGCATTGTTTATGACACAATACAGTATTACACTTTTAGTTAATTGCATTAAAAGAAACAGTAAACCAGACGTGTACAATAGAAGTATGAGGAGAGTGTGGAAAGAAAATTCTGATTACATACTTCATCACTATATGTTGAGCAATAGAACAGATACAGACTTTTGGAAATACTACAGCAAGTTCGACGTTAAAAAAACTTTATGGGAAAACTACAAAAAAAGAGGTAACAAGTATACAAATCTATATCCAGATGCCATATGGGCTACACTAGGTTTGTATCATGATCAATTTGATTATTACGAGGACAAATAAATGGAAGATAAAGAATATCATAAATCGGGTGAAAAGGTAGAAGATATAATTCCAAAAAGCATACCTGAAAAAGACACTACTAAAAATATTAAAGACTCAATGTACTCAGACGAAATGTACAGTGAAGAACAAAAAGAAAGACACGAAAAGTCAGACATAAATGTATTTTCAGTAGATGGTGTTCCATCTAGATGGGAACACAATAAGAAGATGAGTAAGTGGCATTTTGATCCTTTCAAAAAACCAGAAGACAGTGAATTCAAAGTTGTTTGTAAATTCCAAGGTGATTGGTCACTAGATGTTGAGAACGGCAAAAAAAGATCCAATGAAGAAACATTATTACACTATCGCCCACGTGGTGCAGGTAGACAAGATAAAGACTTACATGACGGAGAGCTTTTAGATATACAAAGAGCATCTGGTAGAAATGATCACTCTGCTATGTTTAATTACAAGTTTGCCAGTGCAATTGGTTTTGAAAAGAAATCAGATAACTCATACAAGCAAGGTAATTGTTGGTACCGTCCAGGATTCGAGACGTTTGTTAACATCGTTGAAGCATTGGGCTTAGACTGCCACCAAGGTAGAATACACATACAAAAACTAGGACAATCGACTCCATTCCACATTGATCAACAAATGCGTTATTCAAGAAGTAAGTGGAGAGACATTTGGTTAAATGCTGGTGCTGATAAGGACCCTCTTAAACTAAGAAGATTTCTAATTGCATTAAATGATTGGGATTATGGTCATGTATGGCAGTTCGGAAACAGTTACTATCATCAATATCATGCAGGTGAATGTGTAGTTTATGATTGGACTAATATGCCACATGCTACATCAAACATGGGATACTCAGATAGAGTTACATTACAACTTACTGGATTTATTTCTGATAAAACCAGAGACCTAATGGAAAATGGTCATAAAGATTTAATTATAAAAGTTTAAATATTTCTTGTGCAATTTTCTTATGTGATCTAGTACCAGGATGTCTACAATCTCTTGCAAGATCAATAAAATCATTATTCTCGATTTTCATGTTAATTAAATTTTCATGTAGATCAATTTTCGGTTCAAAGCCGACCCACATTTTATATTGATGCATCTGCATTATAATTTTAACATTGTACTGAGAACATATCAAATTTAAGTATCTAAACATTATATCTCTAAAGTGCCTTTTTGTTTGCATCTTAACGTCTAAGAATACTTTTGGTATTTCTTTATCTGTAGAAGTTTCCTTTATTGCTTTTGTCATAAAATCAATTGATTGTATAAATCTTGGCGCTGATATAACAATAGCATTTGGTTCAAGTTTTATTATGTGATCTTCTATCAGTCTTGTTATTTCGAACATTGTGTTTGCAGGAGATATATTCCAATAATGTGTCGATGAATACTTTTGCTTCAGCAGTTGATCCAGGTGATGTATATAGATTTCATCTTCATTTAATCCAGAACCAAAAGAAAAACTTCCACCGTAGTGTAATACCTTATACTCTGCATCACTTGGTTTTATTTCTGGGCCTCTAAATCCTTCACTGTTAAACTTGTAGCTTACTTGATCTTTAGTAAAAGTTCTGTCTTGTATTATGTGGCTTGTGGGAGTTTCTCCTCCTTGCACTTTCCAATCCATACTAGCATTTTTATCAAACGTTTCTTCGTTATCACTTGCATAAAAGTTTAAAGTTTCATTCTTATGTTCACTAGGAAAATCAAACCAGTGCCTTACATGTGATCGTTGGAAGTTCTTAAAGTTTGTATATTCTTCTGTCATAGTTTGTTTAACACCAAATGTATTCTATCTTCTCTACCAGAGTTTAATGCTGTATGATTAGTGTTAGCATTCATTTCATAAGCACAACCATCTGCAGGTATATGATAGTGATTTCCTTTTTCATATAATATAAAAGCACCAGGATTAGTTACCACAGCAAAATGATATCTAATTAATCCAGGGTCGTTGTGTAACCAGTAGCACTTTTTAGGTCCCATTTTCATTAATCTCATTCTACCAATTTTATATGGAAACGTCTTATATATTTCTTCAAACACAGTGCCATTGAAATCAGTATTAAATTTAGTAAAGTCTTTTTCTTCCAAGCCATACGAGTTGCTGTGAGATAATCTAATATCACCAGTTCCTTGATACACATCGTTATCACTATCTCGTGTATTGACAAAGCATATTTGGTTATGCTCATTGAATTCGTGATTAGACATCACTTTGTTATAATCATTTAAAAGTTTATCGTAATCAATACTAAATTCGGTCTTTGTTATTTCACTCATGAAAGTTTAACCTTTTTCCTTCAATTTCGTAGTTGTTAGAGTATACTCTATTGTGTTCTTCTCTCTTCTTTGCTAATGTATTTACTAAATCATATTGTGGGGTAATTTTTAAAAACTCACAAACTTCTAAATATTTTTCTTCAGATAATCCTCTAACAAAGTCCTCTAATTTAATAACGAATGTATTTTCTGCATAGTTGGTTAATAACCATTCTTTTAATTTTAATCTTGATTTTTGCTTCTTAATAAACATTGGTAATAGATAATCATCAATAGCTGTTTGTATTCTACTATGGTCACTGTCGATGTTAAAGTTTTTCGAATACCTCCATGCATAAAAATCTAACCTAGTTAACCTTGAATGATTTTGATACTGATCTCTAAAATCACACATCATTTCATAATCTTCATATATGTCATCTTGTTTAAAACCCATATCAAACAATTGTTGCTTTGTATATTTTTTATATGGATCATACATATCATCAGCCAATAAGTCTTTGGCATGAGAAAAATTTACTGCACTTCTAATACAAGAATGTATTTCATTTGGATCAAAGTCAACATAAACAATTTTACATCCTGGCAACGCCTGTGCTATTCTATCTGGAAAAGTGTGTGCCGGAAGTACAAATCTTTTATCTTGTATACTTAAATCAGATAGTCTTCTTTTAAAAATATAATTGAAATCATCTATGTAATCTGCATCACCAAGTTTGTAAGTTCTATTATAAAATCTTTTAGTTACATTACTTGTTCTTAATACTTGATCAGTTTTATAATCCATTATCGAAACTGGAAATTCTTTTACTCTACCTGTTTCTAACCAATCAATGATATTTTTTGCTCTTGTAGGTGGTCCGTAATTTAAATCTAAGACCGTCTTAGAAACTTGTTCTAATGTAAATGTTTTTGTTTCTTGTTGATCAATCGAGTTATACCAATCTGTTCCAAAAGGCCAATGCATCTCCGGTGAGCATGAGATCGTCCTTGCCATCATGTGGCCACCTGTATCCGTTAGATAACTTACATAAACTAAATTTTCTGTTTTCATCTTACACCTATATTTAACTATATACACTACCTATTATAAAGTAATCTACGATAAAAGTCAATTCTGCTCCTAGGAAAACTGCTATCCAATAGTTTCCTATTTTATTCCATATTTGCTTTATTATCCACCAAGCAACAATAACTCTTGCAGTATATAAGAAATCTGCTACAAACAGATCTAACCATTCAAATCCTGATGCATTAAAGTAATTATAGAAAATGATATTGTCGTATATGAAACTTAACTGTGCCATTACAAACACAGCAACATAATAATTAAGTTTGTAATTTAAAAACTTAACTAGCGGTCCGGAAACCGCTAGTCTATAGATAACATAAGTTGCGTTAGCGATTGCTAACTCTATCATTTACTTTGCCTTTGCTTCATCATGTGGCATACTGTTGTCATTTAATAAACCGTCTCTTTTGCGTTTATCAAGCCAACTGTGTTCCACGTGATGAACGTATTTGGCATTTGGATCTTTGTTTAATATGTAATGGAGCCTTTCATCACTTGCATTTACAGGAATATTAAGTAAAGCATCTAATGACTTTAAGTATTGATGTCTAAATAGATAAAGCAATTCTACACTTAAGAACACGTGAGGATGGCTTGTTAGATCATCTACCTTGTTAAGAAAGTTGTGATAACTCTCAACTCCCCTTTTCCTCAACTGTCCCTGTGCCATGATATTTTGATCTCTACCAATAATACCAACTTGCACATTACCTACTTTGCTCAACTCTACTATTACTTCCTTGTAGTTAGGATAAACTGTATGCCTCTGTCCATCGATTATATCTACATATGGTCCGCTAACACTGAGAAGCCAATTATCATTAGTTTCCCAATCATAATCTTTTATAGTGTTAGGCTTGGACCATATGTCCTTGAATGGAGCCGCATCGTGGTTTATCCAATATTCTCGTAGTAGGTCATCCCATCCAGAGACGTCATCATGCATTGACAACGCCTTTGAAAAGAGATGATTCCCGCTACCTTGTGGACCTGTAAGCAATAAGATATTTGGCATTATTTTACAAGTTTCTCTTTGTATACCGCTGGGATATTTAATGCATCATTTGAAAACTTAATTAAGTCTTTCAATGAGTCTTCTGTAATAAATGACATTAAAGTGTCTCTTTGGTCATTGCCTGCTTCACCAATAATCCAACCATAGTTACCAACTTTTTTTGATATTGCTTTGATTGCCTGTGGATCTTTAGACATCTGCATTAATGCATTTTGTAATTTTTCTGCATTAGGATTGCCTTTGTTTACCCAAAATGCTTTTTGTAAAGAATCACGGAATGATTTTACAAGTTTATACGCATCATACATTGGTCCTGATGGTGCTACACCCCATTTCTTTTCAAATAGGATTTCCATTTGGAAACCAGGATAGTTTGGATCATCAGCATGACTTCCGTCTGATTGTAAGATACCATGATGGAACCAAAGTTCAGCATCTGTATTTGGTGCAATGTGTTTTTTATATGCCGCAGGGTTTTCTCTGTCAACAGTTAGCTCACCACGTTTAAATGCTAAACGTCTAGCACCACCGTTACCAAAACCTGGTACCCAGTTAACATGATTTTTGAAACAAGCTGTGTACTCGTCGATTGTTTTGTCTGGACCGCACAATAACATTGCCATGCCCATTGCATCTGGCACACGACCTGATTTTGATGCAAAGATAATATTTTCCATATCAGTGTCAAGTCTTTTACCAACGATGATATTAAGATTCATCATTCCAATTGAATCCCAGTCAGCATAGTTATAGTCTACGTCTTCTTGTAAGAATGACACACCATTACCGCCATGTGATACCATAACAATTGTATCATCAAATCTTAATTCATTTTGAAAGGCGTTAACTGCTGGAATATCTCTAGCACCTGGAAAGTTTCTAAGTTTAAGAGTGTCCTCTGGTAAGAATCTTTGTAATTCTTTAAGAACAATCTCTGTCCAAATTGTTGTACCTGATCCAGGTTTCTGTGGAACAACAAATGTAAATGTTTCAGCAAAAGCTGAACCAGTAATACCAAGTGTAAGAATAATACTCGCTATTAATTTTTTCATTTTATTTCTCCTTTATGTTTACTATATTTTTAAAACTTCCTGACTTGACAACTTCATGTGTAATATCTGTTGTCCAACCAGTTACTTGTAGCATAGGTCTATTATCCCATCCCATATTACAAGTGGCGTGTGGAATATCTCTCCACTCCCATGTAATACATTCACCACGTTTCCATTGATGCCAATTACTGTTTCCTAATTGAAATACCTGTCCATGTTTCCAATCGTCTAACATGATGGCAAATCTTCTCATCAATTCTGGATTTTTATCTGCTTCAATTTCTGTGAATGTGTTGCCTCTTTCTTTGCGACCAGCAAAGTTATCGATGTGCCAATGCAACATCTGACCTGTTGTTTGATTATGAAATTTTATTGCTGTTTCTTTCATACCAAAATAGTTAGCAATACTTTTAAAGACTGGGATGTCTTTTGCGTTTGCTCTACTAAAAATCTGTGAATCAGGATCTGCTCCTGCATTTTTTAAATCATTTTGTTCTATTGATGCTGTGTACACATCTTCTTTCGCTTCTATATTTCTGTTTGCCCATGTGTTTGGTTTTACTTCTTTCAAACAATCCTCAACTTCTTTAGTCCAATCACCTGCAAATGTGCAAACGGGTTCATAGTTAACTGCTTCTATACTAGGATCAAAATGCCATTGACTTTGGTTTTTAGTAAATTTCCAACGACTATCTCCCCAGTCTTCAATATTTCTACTCATTATGCGTACTCCAATTTATTCTTTCTCGAAACCCCATACACAAACAAACAAAGTATTGCTACACACAAAGTTAAGAAAATAGGTCTTTGTAATAATTGTTCAATACTGTAAATGTGTATCAGGTTCAATGTTAATGATTCAAATTTAGTAGCAAGTATAAAAGCCATTAGCATACCTGGTCTACTAAACTTATATTTTTTACAAACAACACCTAATACTGAACATAGTGCCAATATAGCATAGTCTTCCCATCCACCTGTGTACTGCACACATGCCCAAATTATAAATGCTACAATTAGTGGAAAATAATATATGTAAGGCACATAACAAATTTTTGCAATGTATCTATTAAATGCAATACAGATAATACCAACTAACACAGTTGCCCACATAAATCCAAATGTTAGACTGTCAAAAAACTTCATGTCGTGTGCAATTTCTTGAGCACCTAATTCAAACCCAAGATACATAAACAAGCCCATTAGCACTGCGGCAAAACTTGCTCCAGGTATCCCAAACAGTACAGTTGGAATCATCGATGTTGCTTTTTGTGAATTATTTGCACCTTCTGGTCCTACGACTCCTCTAATATTTCCGTTACCAAATTTTTCTTTTGGATGCGTTGCAACTGTTGACCCGTAGGCCATCCAATCTGCCATAGCACCTCCAATACCAGGAAGAAATCCTATAAATGCTCCAATGGCCCCACCTCTCAATGCGTCCCATCTCATCTTCCATACTATCTTCATACCTTCCCAAGTTTGTCTGGCATGAGTCTTTTCTTTCATTGTTGCTATCTGTTGACCTTTTGTCCAGCCATCTAATATTTCTGGTACAGCAAAGAGACCAGCAACAAATGGCATCAATTGTATTCCATCACCTAAATATTCCCAACCAAGTGTATACCTATCAAAATTTGTTAAAGGATCTGTTCCTACTAGTCCTAACAACAGACCTACTAATATTGCGACCAAACTTCTAAACCAAAACTTGTTACTTACAAATCCTACACAGGCAAGTGCCATTACTATAAATGCCCAAAGTTCAGGTATACCAAAATACATGATGAGTTGAACATACCAAGGCAACAATGCGAATGTCAGTGTTCCCCAAAGTAAACCATTTACTGTTGATGTTGTGATCGCGGCAGTTAAGGCGTATGTTGCCTTACCTTGTTTTGCTAAAGGATATCCATCGACCATAGTTGCCGCGGCAGAATTTGCTCCCGGTATTCCTAACAATATTCCGGCGTATGTATCACCTGTTGTACTGGCGGCAACAACTGCCATACAAAAGATTACACCAAGATAAGGATCAAAACCAAAGTAACTAATGAAACCAAACATGGCAACTAGTCCTGTGGTCGCTCCTGCACTAGGTATCAGACCAACTAATAGTCCGTATAGTGTTCCTCCAAATAATGCTAAGATTTCATTCATCATACAATCCTCCTTTTCTTATCTTATTGGATTGTTAATGAACTCTGAACGACAGGCGTTATCAACAAATATGTCAAAAACTTTTTATTGCTATTATTTATCAATTTTGTTTTTTACGCCAGACAAAATACATTCTATTGTTCGAATCATTACGTAGATCTAGAATATCTACATCAAAATAATCTGCACAGTTTTGTATAAAATTGGCGTTCCATGGATAGAAAACTATCCAATCCGATTCAGGTGCTTCATGAAGCATACCAGGATTGACCCTAAAGAACATAGTTCCGCCAGGTGCACACAATTCTACTGCGTGTTCTAATTCAGAAAAAACTTTATCTGTTGATCCAAAATTAATCGAACCTAGAACAATAATGACATCAAATTGTTTACCTGGATTGTATTCTAATATAGTTTCCTGTACGTCTGCTTTTGCGTTGTATGGATCAACACCAACCAAATTTGGTATCTTTCCTTTGAACTCATTGTATCCACAACCTAGATCTAAAACAGATGTCGGATTCAAAGAATTGATTTCATCAATTAGTTTCAATCCACTGTATTTAAATTGTTTTGTTTTTGGTTGCCATACTTCACCAAAATATTTTGATAATACTGCGAAGTCAATCCTGTCAACGAGATCTCCAATTGATTTGAAACTCACATCATCTACTCTAACATTAAAAGTTGCTTGTATCAGCTGTCTCAGTTTCATATCATTTTTTAATACCTGTGGAGATATCTGCAATACTCTTTCTAATTCATTTAAAATTTTTATGTTCATCTAAACCTCTCTATGACAAATTGACTTGCTTGTTTATAATTTCCTGTTATTCCTAATTCATTACAAATCCTATTATACTCCTGTTCATTTAATTCAGGATACAAATTGGACATTTGTAAGTTTATTTTACAAAAATTATTCCTATTTGTCAACATTTTTATTTTATCATCATAGTATATTTTTTTAAATTCTTCTTCGTCGTCTACTTCGTTTATTAGATTAAATGTGAACCTTTTAGCAGAGTTATACATCATGTCATAATTAGATTCATCGAACTGTATCCTGGCTATTTGGCAGTTAGGAAAAAGCTTCTCTATTATGTCTGGATCTGCATGGCAAGGCAACACCAAATATTTTCCACTATCTATAAAGTCTTTGTACCATTCTTTTTGCTTGTATGACTGTTCAAATATTTCTAAAAATTTTGCGTGTGTTGAATCATCTTTTAAATCTAGTTCAACACCATCATATTCTTTTACATTATAGTGCGGTCTTGGTAAGTAATTTTCAAAATGTGCAGGACTGTGTCTTTGTCCTTGATGCACAACATTTGGTCCAGATATATCATCTGCTCCTACCCAATAGACGTCTTTTGAAAATGACAAGCATCTAGTCAATACATGTCCTAGTGTGTCACTTACAAAGCTGATGTATATAAATTTTGAATCGTCAATCATTTTGGTATGTATAAGCCAACTGTAACTTCAGGAAATTCTTTGAACGCATCATGGTGTTTTTCGATGAGATACTCCGATGCTGTTGGGATATTATTCAGCAACCATTCATTAGTAAAAGGTTCAAGTTTGATATCATGTTCTTTTACAAATTTAAGTATGCCTTGATTTTGTATTTTAATTCTTTCTAGCATTGTGCTTTCATTTTTATACCATGTATAACTAGGATATGTGATATCAAACCCACCACATCTTAACCACCAATCCAATGAAGCGTCATCGTCTTTGTAAACAAACATTATATTATCTTTAGGAAAGTTAGTTAAAACATGTTGCAAGTTTTCATACACTCCCAACTCGTGAAACTTTATAACTTTAGTGCCTTTGCCAGTCCATGGTTTGTCAACTTCTTCTAGTATTTGATCTTTCGAAAGATCTTTAAAGTTATCCCAATCACTTCCAAACTGCATACCAGGATCAAAATAAGCACCCGAATGACTGACATGTCCAGACGCTGTGGTAAATGTAGGTAAACTTTCTCTATCTGAATTATCTATGAAACCTAATCTTTTTTGAGTTTGGGCATATATTCCAGACCATTGCGATCCTGGAACTCCTGTGAACCATAGTCTTTCCATTATTGTTTGACTCCATTGTGTTTTTATTATTTATAGCTATTATAACTTAATGTTATTTTGCTTGTCAATGGTATATTTAAAACATAAAAAGCAGGCCTTCCGACCTGCTTTTTGATTGCAATCAAAATGCAAAATTAACCTGCATTATAATCTTCTTCAGTAATTCTTTCCCAGTTAAATGAGAATGGATAGTCTTTGCCTGCTGAAGCTTCTGCATCAACTAGTGACGTGTGTGCCGCTTCATCGTTGAAAGTAACTTTCATCATTACTGACGAACCATCTGCTACCATTTTATATTCAGGCGTTCCAGTGATTTTATCACTGTGTGTTGCCATAAATGCGTCAAAATCATCTCTTGAGTGTGACTCAAAGAAGTTTTCAGCACTTGTATATGTAGCACCTGGCGTATTGCCTTTTAATTTTCTATATTCGATGTGTGCCATTTTATTTCTCCATATATAGATATTGCTTTTTTCACTTATATAAGTTATACTATATTTAAATAGTACACACTTATTTATGCCAGTGTGCTAATGATGAAGGTTAAATACTAATATGCAACAAAAAACAAATGCCATTGAAATAGATCGCTGTTCTGCTATTGTTAGCACACCTGATAGGGTTTCTAAATTACCTACAATAATTATTGTGCATGGTAGTGGTGGTATAGGTTCCTGTGAATGGCAATGGCATGATCTAGCATTAAAAAATAATTGTAATGCAATAATCATTGATCATTTTACTAAAAAAGGTGTAAGAGATTGGTGGTGGCATGAACCAGAATTTAATCCTACATTTCATGACATGGCCAATGACGTTGTAAATGTAATTGACCATATCTATACCAAAGAATCATTGTTTGGTTTTATTGATTTCGATAAACTTGCTGTTGTTGGATTTTCGGCAGGAGGTACTGCAAGTATATTGCTTTCAACCATGGTAAACGAAATCAAACTATTTGGTTCTGTCAATCCATGCATTTGGCCATATTTGCCAGAATTTGACAAAGTAAGAAACAAAGACAGTTTGCATTTATACTGTGGAGATTTAGATGATTGGTGTTCTTATGATAAACAAAAATTATTCAGTGAAAGAACTGGAACACATCTGCACACATACAAGAATTGTCATCACGGCTTTACTAGACCAAGAGCAAATCCAATAGGAAGAAAACTACCAGACACTGTAACATTTAGAAACTGTGACTTTCCTATTCCTTACAGATACAATATGTCTAATATGATTAAGTTCGAAGATAGTTGGGAAAAAGGTGTCACTGTCGAATATAATGCTGAAGCATCAAAACAAGTACAAGAACATTTCTTTAATTTAATTAAATCTTTTTAACCATTCATCAACAGTCATCGATGGCAAGTTCAATTCGTTATCATCAAGTTTACATACAGCAACATTCTGCCAACAATTAATTCCTTGGCTGTCACCAACAAACGTTCCTTTTTCGTTGTATTGTCTACAGGTATTATACATGCCTGGCAACACTTGCCAATTTTGATCATAAAGTTTATTTAAATTTTCAATGATACGTTGTATCGCAGGTCTTCTTCTGTAATATTCTATACTAAAGAATGGTAGTGTTATATTGTTGTTCTTACAATATTCAACTTGATAAGGAATAAAATATAACTCTGCATAACTTGGTCTTTTTAGATGATTAGCAATATTTCTAAACATAGGATGATAATATGTTCTTGTTGCTACTCTGGCTGATTCAGAAGGATATCTTCCATCATTGTGTGTTGTACTGAACCCAACAATATCATGCTCATCAACCAACACATCAAACGTAAGATAATCATTTATATGCTCGTGAATGTTTTTATAGTTGTCTTTATTACGATGTGTTTCCTCTTGTTCTATCCAATGAACAAGACGTTCTAATTTTTCATAGACTGATTGATTGAAGTTATTTTTTAAATCGTATAATTTCATTTGTAATAATTATAACAATAATTAATTAGGAAGTCAATTAGTTCTTCTTTTTGAAGGCATTATTAAACATACGATGAACATTTTCGTGAACCGTGTGCTCTAGTGAAGTCATATCTATATAAATTTCCATATTAACTATATCATGATACGTTTCAGCGACCTTTTCCCAATCAACTTGTCCTCTAACTGGAATAGTATTATAGATATCATCTTTGGTCATTAAACTAGTTTTTCCATCTTTATGGAACAATTTAATTTTATCAACAAAATGTGCTGGTATTTTCTTTGGATGTATTTCGTGCATAATTCTATCAAACTCGTTGTGATTTTGATCACTGTTTGACGGAATAAATTTTCTGTTTGGATTTTTTTGCGTCATTATAAAACCTGCCTTATAATAGTATTTATCATAGGCAGGTTTTAATAAACTTATGCAGTCGTTTCTGCGGTAGCTTCTTTTTTAGGTCTACCTCTTGGTCTTTTTGGTTCAGCATAAACTAGTTCTTTACCTAATTTTTTCTGTATACCTGGAGACACTGACTCTGCTTCTGCACGTTTTTTATGTGCGTCGGCTTCCATCATTTCTGCTTGTATAAGCAAGTTCCTTGCAATACCATCTTGATCATTTTCATCAGCAGGTTGTTGCATTTCTCCTGCTTTAGTTGATGAGTCTGGTGTTTGTGGAATTGCTGGTTCTTCTTTAGTTTCTTCTACCATTTTTTGGTATGCATTGAATTCTTTCAAAGGAAGTGTTTCTGTAGGTGACGGTAACAATGTTATCGTATCTACTGGCACTCTTCTTAAGAATCCTTTTTCATGCAAAGTTGTTAAAATATTTTTACCATCCCAAAACAACTTTCTACCAAGCACTTCAAATAATTTATTTGATGCTTGAGCTTCTGGTGATTCAACTGCCTGCATAAGCCCGTCATGATAACGTTGCTCTAGCGAGTTGATATCTACCACAAGACAATTGTCTTGATCTTCTGGTATTGATGGAAATACAACTACAACACGTCTGTTGGTTGAATCCACTCTACCTGTATGTTTTATCATTATTATTCTCCTAATTGCAATTATTAACTTTTATTTTATTTTTGTTCAGGTGCCGCCTGAGCCGGTTGTGCATCTCCAATTGTACCTTCATCAATTGCTCCACCTTCAGCTTTCGCTTTTTCTTCTTGTTGAGCTTTTTGTTGATCTGCGACATGCTGTAAAAACTTTGTAAGTTTATCTGCAATACCGCCAACATTTGAAAGTTCATTGGCTCTAAATGCACCTCTTGAACTTGCTACGTCGATGATGTTCATCAAAGCCTGTAAATCAGCTATCGACAATTGTGGTACCTCTGCCGCTTGAGCTTGACTTGGTGCTTCTTGAGTAGCTTGTTGTTGTGCTTTTTCTTCAGCCATAATTTATTCTCCTTAATTAAGTTCTTTTATTATAGTATACTTTAATATTTATCGTCAACCTTTTTTTTAAGCGACTTTAATTAGATTATCATCCCATTTCAAATAGGATTTCCAACTATGATGGGGAATCATTAGTGGAAACTGTGATCTTTTGTTGGCCAATTCCCAATAGTCTGGTTT
>TARA_B100001057_G_scaffold233105_1_pt1 | contig 16090 bp, 13 predicted proteins | sample TARA_B100001057 | Tara Oceans TARA_B100001057 (sample SAMEA2621839) | marine metagenome | biome: marine biome (ENVO:00000447); feature: surface water layer (ENVO:00002042); material: "saline water (ENVO:00002010), including plankton (ENVO:xxxxxxxx)" | depth 5 m
TGCTTCTGAAGCTTGTTTTTTTGTTGAAACAAATAAAATTTTTCCATTATTTTCAATTGTTTGATGTATCTTTTCTAAGGCTAACTTTGTAAGTTCTAGAGTTTGAGTTAAGTCGATAATGTGTATAGCATCTCTCTTTCCAAAGATATATTTTTTCATTTTTGGATTCCATCTCAATGTTTTATGTCCAAGATGAACCCCTGCTTCTAATAACTGTTGTATTGTAACGTTAGGTATTTTCATATATTTTCCCGGTTAAGCCACCACAGTAGTTTCCACTTAAGGACCGGAGGTATTAAACCAAAAACTGTGTGCGTATTAGTTAATTTGTATGCTTATTACAAATATTTTATTTAATAAACAAGTCTAATTTAATTAATTTTAGCTGAAATTTCCTTATTTCTTATTAAATTGATGGTTTTTCTGTCTATATTGCGCTTATTTTTTAACTGAAATTTAAAGTCACTATGCTTATCCCGTAAATTAATCTTAATTGTAGTATTGCCATCATTAGGTAGAAATTTTGAAATTTCTTGCAATTCGTTAATGGATTTTAAATCAAAAGTAACCTCATCAATTGGTTTATTTAGGATATCTTTTAATGAAGTAATTTTTTGAACGTTAATTCGCTTAAATCGATTCTCATCATTTGAATGCGATTTGACTAGACTTAAAATAAAAGAACTACCTTCTTTTAAAATTTCTCGATTTAAATTTAAAGTATCAGAAAAAATAAATAACTCGAAAACGCTAGTCAAATCTGTCAACTTAAGGACAGCATAAGAGTTGCCTTTAGCGGTTTTTCTTTCTTGAATTTTCAATAGAGTGGCTGCTATATTTGACTCTTTAAAGTCCAGTGTGTTTTCAAACGTTTGATAATCAATAATATTATAGTCATCAAATATTTCTTTAAATTGATTCAGCGGATGATCAGAAATAAAGAAACCAACTGACTCGAACTCTTTTGATAATCTTTCTTCAAATTTCCAGTCTTTAATGTTTGTAATTATTTCATCTTCTTCATTTTCATTTTCGCCAAATAAGTTTATCTGACTTGCAGATTTATTTTCAAAAATATTTTTAGATTTTATGATAAAATTTGGTATTGAATTAAATAAAGATTGTCTATTAGAGTTAAGATTGTCAAAAGCACCAGCTTTAACCAATCCTTCTAGTTGAAGCTTATTTATATCTTTAGGATTAACACGATTTAAAAAATCAATAATAGATTTAAACTCACCATTTTTTATTCGTTCTTTAACAATATTGGAGATAGCTTCATAACCTACGGCTTTTATGCCTCCCAGCGCATAATAAAATTTCTTATCATCAGTTTTAAAATCAGCATAACCCTCATTTATATCAGGTCTTACTATATTAATGTTTAATCTTTTTAGTTCTTCGTAAAACTCACTTAATTTATTTTGATTTGAAATATCCATAGTCATTGATGCGGCAATAAATTCTTTAGGATAATACGTTTTTAAAAAAGCAGTTTGGTAAGAAATAATTGCATAAGCTGCTGCATGACTTTTATTAAATCCATACTCAGCAAATGGTTCTATCTTTAAAAAGATGGAAGCAGCTGTTTCTTTGTTAATTCCATTTTTTACAGCTCCGGCAATAAAGTTTTGTTTTTGTCTTTCTAATTCTGATCTCTTTTTTTTTCCCATCGCTCTCCTCAAAATATCCGCTTGCCCCGCTGTAAAACCAGACAATTTTTGAGCTATTTGCATAACTTGCTCTTGATAAATAATTACACCATAAGTGGGTTTTAAAATATCTTCTAACAATGGGTGCAAATAGTCTGGTGTTTGTCTTCCATGCTTACAATCATTATAAGTGGGTATATTGCTCATTGGTCCAGGCCTGTATAAAGCAACTAATGCAATAATATCCTCTATATGGTTTGGTTTCATTTGAACAAGTGCCTCTCTCATACCAGCACTCTCAATTTGAAATAATCCAACAGTTTTTCCAGATGATAATAAATCAAAAACATTCTGATCGTCAAAATTAATATTTTCAATATTAAAATTTTTAATTTTTTTTCTTATTAGTTTCTGAGTATTATTTATAACTGTTAAAGTTTTGAGCCCTAAAAAATCAAATTTAATTAGACCAGCATTCTCAGCAGAATACATATCAAATTGAGTAGATGGTAATAATAAATCTGCTGTCGAGTCTTTATATAAAGGAACAACTTCTGTGAGCTTTTTATCTGCAATAACAACGCCTGCAGCATGAGTTGCAACATTTCTATTTAAACCCTCCAATTTTAAAGATAAATCTGTGAGTTTTTTTACTTTCGAGTCCTCATTAATTAATTTTTGCAGTCTTGGTTCACCTGAAATACATTCTGTTAAACTTTGAGGTCTTGAGGGATCAAAGGGTATCATTTTAGAGATGCTATCTACAAATCCGTAAGCTAGACCCAAAACTCTTCCTACATCTCTAATAACCATTCGAGCTTTTAACTTTCCAAATGTAATTATATGGGCAACACTTTCAGCATATTTTTTTGTTAAATATTCAAAAACTAAATCTCTTTTTTCTTCACAAAAATCAATATCAAAATCAGGCATAGAAATACGATCTGGATTTAGGAATCTTTCAAAAATTAAATTAAATTTAATTGGATCAACATCTGTAATTGAAAGGCACCAAGCGACTAATGATCCTGCACCCGAACCTCTACCTGGTCCAACTGGAATATCACTATTTTTTGCCCACTTTATATAATCAGAAACAATTAAGAAGTAACTTGCATATTTCATTTCAATAATAATATCTAATTCATGATCTAACCTATCTTTATATATTAAGAAATCATTGTTTGATGAAAAATCATTATCTTGAACTTTGAAACTTTTTTTGAATTTTTCTTTTAATCCTTCTATTGAGTCCCTCCTTAAGGTTTCATCTGCATTACCACTTTTTTTTGAACTTATATTTGGTAAGATAGGTTTTGAAAACAAAGGTCTAAAACTACAACGATAAGGGAAATTATAGTTATTCTCCAAAGCTTCAGGTAAATCAGCAAATAATTCTGTCATTTCTAAGTCTGTTTTTAAATAATGTTGATCGCTAAAACTTACTCGATTTTTTTCGTTAACATATGTTTTGTTTTTAATACAAATTAAAGCATCATGAGCTTCATGCATATCCTTACTAAGGTAAAAAACCTCGTTTGTTGCAATTAATGGTATCTTTAATTCTAAAGATTTGGATAAATTAAATTTTTCAAAACTATTTTCATTTTGATCGCTATGGCGTTGTATTTCTATATAAAAATTGTTTTTAAATTTTTCCTTTAATTTTGAATAAAGATCTTTTATTTCTTCAGATTTATCTTTATTGAATAACTGACCAAATAAACCATTAATAGTTCCTGAAAATAAAGCTACACCATCATTGTCATTTAACAATTCATTAAAATCCAGGTGAGGATCTGAAAGTTCATCATTTTTAAGATATGAAAATGATGACAGTTCTATAATTTTTCTATACCCTTCTTCATTTAAAGCATACAATGGTAAAAGGCCTATTATTTCATTGAACTTAAAATTTATTTGAGTGCCTATGATTGGCTGTGTTCCCACTTTTGACAATTTATCTGCAAATTCTAGTGCGCCGCATAAATTTGCAGTATCACATAAAGCTAAAGATCTAATTTTATTATCTTTAGAAAATTCTTTTAATTGATCAATTTTTATTGCGCCTTCACATATCGAATATTGAGAATGTATCTTTAAATGGTTAAAAAGTTGAATTTTTGACTCAGACATTAATGGTTTTTATATTACCATTAACTATTTCCAATAAGCAATCTGACTTATTTGCAAAAAATCTATTATGGGTTGCAAAGATTATTGTTCGATTAGAATTTATTTGATTTTTAAGAATGTTAAAGACTTGTTTTGCAGTTTCCAAGTCAAGACTTCCAGTGGGTTCGTCGGCCAAGATAATTTCTGGATTATTAATTAATGCTCTGGCAATAGATACCCTCTGTTTTTCACCTCCAGATAATTGTGATGGAAAATGATAAGATCTATTAGTTAGCCCGACTTTTTTGAGTATTTTTTGAGCCTTAAATATCGATATCTTTTTTTCGTATCCTGCGGCCATACTAGCTAAATAAATGTTCTCTAAAGCGGTAAAATCAGGAAGAAGATTGTCTTGTTGATAAATGATACCAATTTTATTTGCTCGTAAAAGATCGTTTTTATCTGAATTGTTAAAATTAATCATTTTATTTTCAATAAAAATGTTTCCTGAACTAGGTCGATCAATTAAAGATAATAGATTCAAGAGTGTAGTTTTTCCAGATCCTGACGGGCCCATTAAAGAATAAATTTTTCCTTTTTTAAATTTGTAGGAAATTTTTTTTAAAACTTTTATTTTTCTAAAAGTTTCAAAAGATTTATTTACGTTGAGAAGTTGGAGAGAATTATTCATATTTTAAAGTTTTTATAGGATCAAGTTTTGCAGCGCGCAATGCAGGAAAAATTGAGACCCCAATAGTTGCTAGTATAGAACATAAAGAAATAACTAAAATAGAAGATGGAGTTATTTCTGAAGGTATTGTACTTAAAAAATAAACTTCTTCAGGGAATAAGCTTATATTAAATGTTGTGCTAATAAACTGTCGTAAATTTTCAACGTACATTGAAAAAGTTACACCAAGTATTATACCAAAAATTGTAGCAGATGTTCCAATTATCACTCCAATTAAAAAGAATATCTTAATGATAGACTTATTTAGAACTCCAATTGATTTTAGTATCGCAATATCCTTTGTTTTGTTTTTAACTAAAATTGTTAAACCTGAGATGATGTTAAATGCTGCAACAATAATAATTAATGATAAAATAATAAACATAACATTTCTCTCGACTTTTAAAGCTGAAAACAAAGAACTATTCATATCTGACCAGCTGTAAACAAATTCATCAACGAATATATTTTGGACTATAAATTTCTGGTTCTCAATATTTTGAGGATTTTTTAAATACACTTCTAAGTTTCTTTTCTTTGTATCTAAATTAAAAAATTCTTCTAAAGTACTTAGATTTATAAATGCTACACTATTGTCAAAATCTATTAGGCCACTTTCAAAAAGAGAAACTACTTCAAATGTTTTTTGTTTTGGCAAATTTCCGATAATTGTCTCAATTCCTGATGATGACATTATAGAAATACTTTCACCTATTTTTAGATCAAGCGTGTAACTCAATTCTTTACTAATTGATATGTAATTTTTTTTTAAATCATTATTATTACCAATAAAACTTTTATTATTCGATATTTTTAAGTTTGAAAAATCTTTACTAGAATAACCTCTCAAAAGAATACCTTTAGAAAAATCTTTTTTAATTATAATTCCTTCTCTAGAATTGCTTAAAATTAAATTTTCGGAGATTAGTTGAAGATTGTTATTGCTAAATTTTTCTGTATCAATAAAATTCTCATAAGGTTTGACTACAATATGGGCATTAAAACCAACAATTTTATTTATAAGTTCTGATCTAAAACCATTCATTACTGACATAACAATGATTAATATCGCTACTCCAAGGCTTATTCCTATGAATGAAAAGATTGAAATAACATTTAAAAAACCATCTTTTTTTCTGGCTTTTAAAAATCTAAATGTAATTTCTTTTTCTAATGCAGAAATCAATTTTTTTCTTTTTGTTCTTTTACAATTTTAATAATTTCAATTAAATTAATCTTTAATGTTTCTTTGCCAATTTCTTTAAATTCAAATAAATTACCATCAGTTTCTTTACCAATTATTATTTGATAAGGAACCCCAATCAAATTCATTTTTTTTATCTTGGATGAAAAATTCTCGTCAGTATCATCAATAATTGGGTCGATATTATTTTTCTTTAATTCAATACAAATATTATTCGCTTTTTCTAATGCTGAAGTATCATTTTTGTTAATCATAGGAATTATCGAAATATCATAGGGTGCAATAGAAATTGGCCATTTCATGACTTCATTTTTTTCATCGTACTTTGCCTCAATTATGGCACCTACTAACCTCGATACTCCTATTCCATAAGAGCCCATTTTAACAAAGTCTTTTTTACCACCTGGCAAATCTACGGATGCTCCCATTGGTTTTGAATATTTATCTCCAAAATAAAAAATATGGCCCACCTCTATGCCTTTAGTTTTTATACGGTTTTCCTCAGTAACTTTTTTTTCAAACTCTTCTTTATTGAATTTTTCATCTGTAACAGAATAAAACTGTTCATACTCTTTTCTCAAAATATTTAAAGAATCTTTCTTTAGCTCAGTTCCATCTGCATTTAAATCAAAAATTTTCTTGTCTGTAAAAATTTTACTTTCTCCTGTTTCGGCAAGAATTATAAATTCATGAGAAAGATTCCCTCCAATTGGTCCTGTGTCGGCAGCCATTGGAATAGCAGTAAGCTCTAATCTTTTAAAAGTTTTTAAGTAGGATAAAAAAAACTTATTATAAGAAAATAATGCATCTTCATCTGAAACATCAAAAGAATAAGCATCTTTCATAAAAAACTCTCTACATCGCATAATTCCAAATCTAGGTCTTATCTCATCTCTGAATTTCCATTGGATATGATATAGTAACTGTGGAAGAGACTTATAAGACTTAATTGAAGATCGAAATATGTCTGTAACCAGTTCCTCGTTTGTTGGACCATAGAGCATTTCACGATCTTGACGATCTTTAATTCTTAACATTTCTTGACCATAATCATCATATCGTCCACTTTCTTTCCATATTTCACTAGACTGAATAGTTGGCATTAAGATTTCTTGCGCACCAATTTTATTTTGTTCTTCTCTAACAATTTTTTCAATTTTTTTCATAACCTTAAAACCCAAAGGCAACCATGAATAAATTCCTGACGATGATTGTTTGATCATACCCACTCTTAGCATCAATTGGTGAGACTTTATTTTAGCTTCAGAGGGATTATTTTTTAAAATTGGAATAAATGATTCTGAAATATACATACTAAGCGATTATATTTCTTAAATTCAAATATTCAAATTTCATTAATAAATATATTATAACGAATAAAATCGTTGTTATTCCAGTACAATAAATGAATTTCTTAAGCATTTTTGGATTTTCAGGTGATCCAGGATCTTCACCTTCTATAGCTATTGATTTATTTCTTTCCACATCTATAGGTAAAATAGCAAAAAAAACTACCCACCATATAATTATGTAGATAATTGCTAATCCAGTAATGCTCATCAAATTTTTACTATATTGATATTTGTGAAGGGTTTTTTACCAGTTTTATCTTTTGTATATCTCCTACAAGCAATTTTCAGTGCATCAATTAAATTATGTTCTTGTTGTTTGTTACCTAATTTAAATGATTTTGTAACTTTTTCTATCTCATCCTCTAATCCGTATCTATATTCTTCTTTTTCATATATAGGCAAACCTCTAAATGTTGTAACAGGATTATTATGAATATTTCCTTTAGGTGTAATTAGAATTGTAACCTCTAGATATCCATTTATACCTAAGTTTTTTCTATCCTTTATTGACTGAGATTCTTCTTCAACACTAATACTTCCATCTAAATATAATCTTCCACTCGGTGCTTTGTCGTAAACTTCAGGTTCATTTCCAGGATATAATTTCACAATATCTCCATTTTCAACCTGAACTGGGTGAGGCACTTGCATCTCTTTAGCAAAATTTATATGCTCAATCATGTGTCTATGTTCACCATGAACTGGAATAACACATTTTGGTTTTACCCATTGATACATGTCTCTAAGATCCTCACGATTTGGATGTCCTGAAACATGAATAAATTCAGTTTCTTCAGATATAACCTCAATTCCATCCTTAACTAGCTGATTGTGTAATTTATAAAGTTTTTTTTCGTTTCCAGGTATTATTTTAGAGGAAAAAATAACCGCATCACCTTTCTCAATATAAACGTCAGGATGCGTATAACTAGATATTCTCATCATAGCACCCATTGGCTCACCTTGACTTCCGGTGCATAAATAAACAATCTTTTCTCTTGAAAAATTTTTTGCATCTCTTGGGTCAATAGGTTCAATTACGTTTTTTAAGTATCCGCATTGTCTTGCTGCCTTATAAATTCTATGCATTGACCTACCTACTAAAGAAATTTGTCTTCCAGTTTTTTCTGCACAATAGAAAGCTGTTTCCATTCTGGCGACGTTGGACGCAAAAGATGTAATTATAATTCTTTTTTTTAGTCTAGTCATAATGTTTAATAAATTTTTTCTGACATCTAGTTCAGAACCAGATCTACCAGCACTAAAAACATTTGTTGAGTCACATATCATAGCTAGTACGCCCTCTTTACCAATTTCTTTTAGTCTTTCAGAATTTACTTTTTCTCCAATTAAGGGATTAGGATCAACCTTCCAATCACCAGTATGTAAAATTACTCCAGCAGGAGTTTCAATCCTCAATCCGTTTGGTTCTAAAATTGAATGTGTCAACGTAATATATTCAATATCAAAATTTTCTAATGAAACTTTACCATTAAGTTCAACAATTTTTAAATCGTTGGTTATATCTATATGTTTCTCCCTAAATTTTTCTTTAATAAGTAGCGCCGTAAATGGTGTTGCATAAATCTTACATTTTAACTTGGGCCACAAATGAGCTATTGCTCCAATATGATCTTCATGAGCATGAGTTAGTATAATTCCTAGTAGATTTTCTTTTCTTTCAACAATAAAACCTGGGTCTGGATAAATAAGATCTACACCCGGGATAGTGTCATCAGCAAATGTTACACCGATGTCAACCATAATCCACTTATGATCACCTGGCTGACCATAACCAAATAGATTCATGTTCATTCCGATTTCTCCAGAACCCCCTAGTGGGCAAAATAGCAATTCATCTTTCATTTATTTAATCAACTTTGAAATCTTTATTAGACCTTTTATTGTAATATCTTTATTCTTAATTACTTTACTCTTTATTGAGTTTTTTAATAAATCAGAAAACCCACCAGTAATAACTAATTTAAATGATTTTCCAGTTTCCTTCTTAATCAAATAAACAATATTGTCAATCAGACCAGCATACCCCCAAAAAAAACCTGACCTTACAGCACTTTTTGTGTCAATTCCCACGACTCTTTTAATTTTTTTAAGATTTATTTTAGGAATTAAAGTTGCTCTCTGTGCCAAAGTATTAAGTGAGATCTTAATACCAGGTGCAATTACACCGCCCTTATAAGTTTCTTTAATCACAACATCAAAGGTTGTTGCAGTACCAAAATCTAAAATAATAAAGTTGTCTTTATTGTTGAGCAAACTAATTGCATTAGTTAATCTATCTGATCCCACTTGCTTGTAATTAACATTAATTTTGATTAATGACTTTAATCTTAAATCTTTTACCTCATTACATCTTTTATTTATTATCGTTGATAAAAATTTTTTGATTAATTCAAAAGATTTGGGTACTACACTGCAAAATAAAATTTTTTCTACTTTTGAGGGGTTTTTAATTAATGATTTAAATTTGGATTTTAAAATCCTAGTGCTAATTTTTTTGCTGGGAAAATTGATATTTTTAACAATTTTATTTCTTGAATTTACTAGGAAAACTTTGGTTTCAGAGTTTCCTATATCACCTAGAATATACATGGTTATTTTTACCTAACTAATTTAGTTAATTTTAATTCAAAAATTTTCTTAAGTTCATTATTAATTTTACTTTTTGAAATTTTTTTATTTAATATCTCTTGTAAATTTGTAGTTAAATAATTCTTAATTTTTGGATTTTTTACCAAATTGATACCAATACCAACAATCAAATATTTTTCATTAAATTTTACTAAAGTTTCTTGCAAGATCCCGCAGATTTTTTTTTTATCTATTACTAAATCATTAGGTTTTTTTATAATAATCTTTTTCTTATAGTATATTGATAGTACTTTTTTTACTAATGAACAATTTAATATAGTAAGTTGCCTAAACGTAATATCTAAATTCTCAATTTTGTAAAAAAAACTGACAAATAAATTTCCTTTATAAGAAATCCATCTTTTCCCATATTGCCCTCTTCCATTTATTTGAGATTCTGAGATAATCATTCCTTCACTGAAATTTGAATTTTTGATTATTCTAATTGCTGTATCATTGGTACTTTTAACTTTATTAAATTTAAAAATTTTAAATTTCATTAAATAATGTTAATTTTTGAAACTACTTCGATAAGCTGACTTGGAAATATAAAATACATCAAAACAAACAATGTTGAAAATGTTAAAGAAAATTTAAGCCACAGGTTGTGATCGTTGTCGTATTTTTCTTTTGCTTTATCAAAATACATAATTTTAATTATTCTTAAATAGTAAAATGCCGCTACAACTGTTGATAACAACCCCACAATAGCTAAGAAATACATCGATTGTTCAATTACGGATTTAAAGATATAGAATTTTGCAAAAAAGCCAGCCAAAGGAGGTATTCCAGCTAGAGAAAATAAAATTATTAATAAGGATAAAGATAAAATTGGATGATTTTTGGATAATCCAGATAAATCCTCTATATCCTCGTAATATTTGTTATCTCTTTTCATCATAAATAAACATGAAAATAAAGCTAAATTCATAATTATATAAATTGTTATGTATAATACTGAAGTTTGAATTCCATCATTAGAGCCTGTTGCTAAACCAGCAAGAATATAACCAACATGTCCAATAGAGCTATATGCTATAAGCCTTTTAAGATTAGTCTGTCCGATAGCAGCTATCGCTCCAAAGAGCATTGACGCAATTGATAAAAAAATTAAAATCATTTGCCACTGGTCTATCAAATTCAAAAAAGGAACATATAAAAATCTTATGAACACTGTAAGTGCAGCAATTTTTGGAACTATTGTAAAAAATAAAGTTACAGAAGTAGGTGATCCCTCATAAACGTCTGGGGCCCACATGTGGAATGGCACTGCTGAAATTTTAAATGCCAATCCAACTAAAATAAAAACAATTCCAAAAGTTAACGCATATTCATTTGAATTTAATTGATTTGCAATAAAATTGAAATTAGTTGATCCAGTAAAGCCGTATATTAAGGAGCATCCATATAACAATAAACCGGATGATAATGCACTTAAAACAAAATATTTTAATCCTGCTTCAGAAGATTTAATCTGATCTCTATTAAATGTTGCAAGAACATATAGAGCAAGTGATTGGAGCTCTAGTCCCATATAAAAAACAATTAAATCATTTGAGCTTATCATAATCATCATTCCTAAAACTGAACTTAAGACTAAAATTGGATATTCCACTTTGAAAATATTAAAAGCTTTTAAGTAATTTGAAGAAATTGATAAAACTAAAAATGCGCCTAGCAAAGTAATTATTTTCATATATGAAGATAAATAATCAATTATAACGCTATCATTAAAAAGAAATTTCTCTTTGTTGCCTAAAGTTTCATTAAATATTATTACAGCAGAAACAAGTAAGACAATTAATGAAAAATTTTGAATCAGTTTTGAACTATTCTTTTTAAAAACACCAAATATTAATAAAAACATTATAGATAATGAAAGAAAGATTTCTGGAAAAACTAATTCTAAATTTATCATTTTTAATTACTAATTAAATTGAAGTTGTAAATTTTTATTAAATCATTTATTGAAACTTCTATTGTATTAATTAAAGGCTCTGGATAAAATCCTAAAACCAAGGTAGGAACTGCAATACAAGACAAAATAAATAATTCTGATCTATTAAGGTCTAACATTTGTCTCAAATCCGAATTTACTATTTTGCCAAAAACGACTCTTTTGTACAACCAAAGCATATAAGCGGCCCCTAATATCACACCTATGCTGGCAATAACTGCTACTAAAAAATTATCTTTAAATGCTCCCATTAAAATCAAAAATTCCCCAACAAATCCACTGGTTCCTGGCAAGCCCAAAGCAGATAGAGTAAACAACATGAAGAGCACAGAATATTTTGGTATAATAGTCACTAAACCTCCATAAGTGTTTATTAATCTGGAATGCATCCGGTCATAGAGTACTCCAACACATAAAAAAAGTGCTGCAGATACAAGTCCATGACTAATCATTTGGATTATACTTCCTTCAATTCCTTGTTGTTGAATGGTAAAAATTCCTAGAGTTACAAAACCCATGTGAGCTACTGAAGAATAGGCAATTAACTTTTTCATATCCTCCTGCATTAAAGCAATAAAAGAGGTGAAAATAATTGCAATAATACTTAAAGTATAAATTAAAGGAGTAAATATTTCTGAAGCTATAGGAAACAATCCTAAAGAAAATCTAATAAATCCGTAGCCTGCCATTTTAAGTAATATAGCTGCCAAAAGAACTGATCCTGCTGTTGGTGCTTCAACATGAGCATCGGGTAGCCAAGTATGAACAGGCCACATTGGAGTCTTAACAGCAAACGAGCTAAAAAAAGCTAGCCATAAAAGATTTTGATATTTGGGATCAATTCCCAGTTCATAAAGTTCGACTACATCAGTAGTGCCTGATATCCAATAAATTGAAATTATAGCAACCAACATTAATACAGACCCTAAAAGAGTAAATAAGAAAAATTTAAATGCCGAGTAAACTCTTCTCGCTCCACCCCAAATTCCAATGATCAAAAACATTGGTATTAATCCTGCTTCAAAAAATAAATAAAATACTACAAGATCTAATGAACAGAAAACACCAATCATAAAAGATTCCATAATTAAGACTGCGATTAAAAATTCACCTAATCTATCTTTAATAGAATTATTAATTGAAATTATACATAGTGGTGTAATAAAAGTTGTTAAAATAATAAATAGTATTGAGATACCATCAATTCCAACTTTATAATTTATAAGTCCTTCAATCCAAATTCTATCCTCAACAAATTGAAATTCTGATGTAGATTGATCAAATACTACCCACAAATAAATGGATAAAAAAAAGTTTACAAGTGAACTAAACAACGCAACATATTTAATAGTTTTGTTTTCAACTTTATTACTTTTTGTAAAAAATAAAAAAAATGCACCTACAGAAGGTAATAATATTAGAGAAGAAAGGATGGGAAAGTTCATTATTTGACAATTAAAAAAGTGAGTAATGCAGAAAAACCTAGCAACATTATAAATGCATAATGGTAAATAAAACCACTTTGAAATTTATTTGCTCTGATGGAGCATTTTTTAATAAATGCCGAAATACCATCTGGTCCAAATCCATCAATTAATTTTACATCAAAAATTTTCCATAAAAAGAGGCCAATGTTTTTTGAGGTTTTAATAAATAATATCTCATAAAGTTCATCAAAATACCATTTGTTCAAAAGAAATGAGTGAAGAGGTTTGTTTGCGTTCACAATTTGATTTGGCAAATTTTTATTTTTAACAAATAAATAATAGGTTATTGGTATCGACAAAATTACTAGAATTGGAGTTAAAACTAAAAACCAAAATGGCGGATGATCAGAGCTCAAAGGTTCTAAAAAGAAAATAGAGTCTTGCCAAAAATTAATAGCACTGCTGTGACTAATAAATAATTCTTTAAAAATGTATCCAGCAAATATTGCTCCAACAGATAATAAAATTAAAGGTACTAGCATAATTATTGGAGACTCATGTGTTTCCTCAATCTTAATATCCTTATTTTTATATTCCCCATGAAAAGTTTTAAAGATCAGTCTCCATGAGTAAATTGAGGTCAAAAATGCTGTAAAAATACCAATACCAGCAGCATAATAACCTGAAGTGTTTCCTCTTAAGTAAGCAAATTCAATTATAGCATCTTTTGAATAAAATCCGGATAAGAAAGGGAAACCAGTTAATGCTAATGTTCCTATAATCATCAAAATATAAGTATATGGTAATTTTTTCCATACCCCTCCCATTTTATTTATATCTTGCTCGTCTTTGAAAGCATGAATTACTGATCCTGAGCCTAAAAAAAGTAATGCCTTAAAAAATGCATGTGTAAATAAATGAAACATTGCTACATTATAAGCTCCCACTCCAGCAGCGAAAAACATATAACCTAATTGACTACAAGTTGAGTAAGCAATTATTTTTTTTATATCTGTTTGAACGAGTGCAACCGTTGCAGCAAAAAAGGCTGTACTCATCCCAACAACAGTTATAACATTTAGCGCTAATTCTGAATATTCATATATAGGTGAACATCTTACGACTAAAAAAACTCCTGCAGTTACCATCGTAGCAGCATGAATAAGCGCTGAAACTGGAGTTGGTCCTTCCATTGCATCAGGTAACCAAGTATGAAGTAATATTTGAGCTGATTTTCCCATTGCTCCAATAAATAAAAGTAAACAAATTAAATCTATAGAATTGACCTTTATACCCAAGAAGACAATGTTTTTATCTATAATTGTTGGAATTAATTCAAAAACTTCAGAATAATTTACAGTTCCAAATAAATAAAAAATTAAAAAAATTCCTAGTGCGAAACCAAAATCTCCGACTCTATTTACTAGAAAAGCCTTTATCGCTGCAGCGTTGGCTGTATCTTTTTTAAACCAAAATCCTATTAAAAAATAAGAGCAAAGACCAACTCCTTCCCATCCAAAAAATAATTGTACAAAATTATCTGAAGTTACAAGCATTAGCATTGCAAACGTAAACAGTGACAAGTAGGCCATAAATCTTGGTTTATTTGGATCATGAGACATATATCCAATCGAGTAAATGTGAACTAAAGAGGATACAGAGGTCACAACTACTAACATTACAGAAGATAAAGCATCTATTTTCATAGACCAATTAACGTCTAACGACCCAGAACTTATCCAAGTAGCTATTATAATATTGTCCTCATACTTATTAACAACTACGTCATAAAAAATAAAAATTGAAAAGATTGCAGATATTGTAACCATTAAACTTGTAACAATTTCAGAATTTCTGTCACCAATAAATTTACCGAAAAAGCCAGATATAATTGAAGCTATTAAAGGTAACGTTATGATTGAGAGTTCCATTTTATCCTTTTAATTTATCTATTTCCTCTACACGAATGGTCCCAGAATTTCTGTAATAAACTACTATAATTGCAAGACCAATTGCAGCTTCTGCGGCAGCTACTGTTAAAATAAATAAAGTAAAAACTTGTCCAGATAAATCATCCAAGTAAATCGAAAATGAAACCAGGTTTATATTAACTGCTAGTAAAATTAATTCTATACTCATCAAAATTACTATAATATTTTTTCTATTTAAGAAAATTCCAATGATACCAATTGTAAATATTATTGCTCCCAATGTTAAGTAATGTCCTAGGCCTATATCAATCATCAATTTTAATTCCTTTTTTATAAGGCACATCTACTCTTTCGACACCTTGAGATCTTTCTCTAGAAATTTGTTTAATGTAACTTTGTGTTCTGACACCTCCTCTTTGTCTAAAAGTAAGTACAATTGCACCTATCATCGCAATAAGTAATATCATTCCACTAATTTGAAACACATAAATATAATCTGTATATAAAACTTGTCCTAAAGAATGAGTATTGCTTATATCTGACAAAATATTAGAATTGTTTTCATTAAGTAATTCAGGTTTAAACTTCCAGCCACCAATTACAATAATTAGCTCAAAAAATATTAAAGAGCTTATTATAAGTCCTATTGGTATATGCCTAGAACTATCTTCTGATAAAAGCCACTGGTTTTTTTGCTGAGCAACATTTAACATCATTACAACAAATAAGAATAAGACTGCTACTGCACCAACATAGACAATTAGCATTATCATTCCAATAAATTCTGCCCCTATCATAATAAAAAGACAGGAAATACTTATAAAATCTAAGATTAAAAAAAAAACAGAATGCACTGTATTTTTAGATACTGTCACCATTATTGCTGAAACGATTGCAATTAGTGAAAACACATAAAAAAATATCGCATGAGCTATCATTAATTATCTGTATGGATTATCTGATTTAATGTTAGCTGCTAAGATATTTTCCCACCTATCTCCATTATCCAAAAGTTTTTCTTTAGTGTAATAAAGTTCTTCTCTTGTTTCAGTGGAAAATTCAAAGTTTGG
>TARA_B100001057_G_scaffold226679_2_pt1 | contig 16083 bp, 14 predicted proteins | sample TARA_B100001057 | Tara Oceans TARA_B100001057 (sample SAMEA2621839) | marine metagenome | biome: marine biome (ENVO:00000447); feature: surface water layer (ENVO:00002042); material: "saline water (ENVO:00002010), including plankton (ENVO:xxxxxxxx)" | depth 5 m
GATTTTATTTTTTTACCGGCATCAAAAAGTGCCCAGTTCCCTGAGCAAACAATTTATTGCGGTTATCTTGCCAGGCCTCAACATGTACTGATGCATATCGTCTTCCAGCTCTATTAACTGTAGCCCGGGCGTATGCATCTCTGGGGAGACCACTTCTTAAATAATCAACAGAAAAATCAATCGTCTTAGGAAGAGAAATGGTCCCTAATTCTTTCAAAGAACCATTTGAGGTATCTGGACCTTCAATTTGACGCCAGATTTGCATCCAACTAAGCTCAATAATCGCACTTATTTCTAAAAATGCTGCAATCGAACCGCCGTGCAGCGCAGGAAGACTAGGATTACCGATCAGATTTTCGTTAAAAGGCAGTACAGCTGTGATTTCGTCACCTCTCCTATCAAAACCAACGCCCAAAAAAGATATATAAGGAATGCTTTCAATTAACTTTGATAAAGCTTCATTTCTTCTTTTTTTGATCAAAGCCACCGGTTCTGGAGAAACTTTTACCATAGGCTAATTCCCTGTAACGAATGCGCCCGCCGCCATAGCAACTGGTTTTTCTTCGTTGTCATCCAAAGCAATTGCTCTCACAAATGCAACGTTTTTCGTCAAATTATAACATGTCGCAATTGCTTTAATTCTTTGACTAGGTGTGGCCGGCCGCATGTAGTCAACTCTTAGGTCAATTGTTGCAGTTGGGCCTTCCTGATCTGGATGTGACATTGCTGCCGAACCACAACACGTATCTAAAAGCGCAAATACAGCGCCTCCATGAATAACTTTAGTTTGTGGATCGCCGATTAACTTGCTATCGTAAGGCATACTCATGCCAACCTCACCATCTCCTATAAAATCAATGACCATACCCAAACTTTGTGAGTGCGGCAAAATAGCAAAAAAATCTCTAACTGCTTTTTTTTTCTTTTCTATCATATTTTTTTTCATAAACTGTATATCTAAAGCGTCTTATAAGCAATTTGAACAAACAGACCAGTTGCTTTAACAAACGATATAACGATTTATAAGCAAAGGCACAGTATATATGAGCGATGTTAGACTTACGTTCAAAGAAATGTGCTCAAAGTTTGAAGTCACACCCAGAACTTTAAGATATTATGAATATATCGAGCTATTGTCTCCTGAAAGACAAGGCAGATCGCGTTTTTATGGAGGTCGAGAGTGCGCTCGCATGACTTTAATATTACGCGGGCGAAAGTTTGGCTTTCAACTTGAAGAATTAAGACAATGGTTATTAATTTATGACCAAGACGGAACTGACGCCCAGATGGAAGTCTTTCTTGGAATGGCTGCACGTAAATTGAAAGAACTCAAAGAACAACAAATACAATTGGCTGAAACTCTTGAAGAATTAGAAAATTTAAGGAAAGTCACCTTCAAAACCCTATATCCCAAAAAATGACGTAAAGTTCCTTTACGTCAACGTTAACTTATCCAAAAATATTTTATAATAATGAGTCTAACTTACTTTTAGGAGGCCATTTTTGCATCAAGATTTTTGGAATATAAGAGAGATGTGTGACCAGTTTAATGTAACGCCAAGAACTTTGCGGTTCTATGAATCTAAAGAACTTCTTTTTCCCACGCGTCAGGGTAACAAAAGATTGTTTACAAAAAAATGCAGGGGCAGATTAAAGCTCATTCTAAGAGGAAAGCGATTTGGGTTTTCACTCGAAGACATCCGTCAACTGTTGGAAATGTACGATATGGGTGACAAACAACAAACCCAACTTTTGCGTACCTATGAATTAGCAAAAAATAGGCTTACCGATCTAGAAGAGCAGCGCAATGAAATAGAAGAAACAATCAAAGAGCTACAACAACAAATACATTGGGGTAAAGAGCTTATCAGCTCAATGGGTTTAGAAAAAAGAATATAAGAGGGTAAATATATGTCAGATTATAAAGCACCACTCCAAGACATGGAATTTATTTTCAACGATGTTTTAGAGGTACAGAATTCAAAAATTCCAGGATATCAAGATTTAGATAATGAATTTCTCTCAAGTATTCTTAACGAAGCAGGTAAGATCTGTTCTGATATTCTTTTTCCTTTGAACCAAGTCGGAGATAGCCAAGGCTGCTGTCTAGAAAATGGCATAGTAAGAACCCCAAGAGGCTTCAAAGAAGCATTTAGTAAAATTAGAGCTGATGGCTGGACAACTGTTGATTGTGATACCGAATATGGTGGGCAAGGATTGCCCTACATTCTCGGCACTGCCATTGGAGAGATGATGGCTTCTTCTAATATGGCTTTTGGCATGTATCATGGCCTTACACATGGCGCCTATTCTGCAATCCACACACACGGTACGGATCAACAAAAATCAAAATATTTACCAAAACTCGTTACCTGCGAGTGGACTGGGACAATGAACTTAACTGAACCTCAGTGTGGAACAGACTTGGGATTGATGCGAACTAAAGCTGAACCTCTGGAGGATGGTACTTATAAAATTACTGGTCAAAAAATATTTATATCAGCAGGAGATCACGATTTATCAGAAAATATAATTCATTTGGTATTAGCCAAAATACCAGGTGGGCCTGAAGGTATAAAAGGTATTTCTATGTTCATAGTTCCTAAGGTTTTAGTGAAAGAAGATGGATCACTAGGAGAGCGAAATAAATTATCTGTTGGAAAAATAGAGGACAAGATGGGCATTCACGGGAACTCTACCTGTGTAATGAATTACGATGGTGCATCAGGGTTTTTAATCGGTGATAAACACAAGGGAATGCGAGCTATGTTCACCATGATGAATGAAGCCAGGTTAGGCGTAGGTTTGCAGGGTTATTCACAAGCTGAGGTAGCTCTTCAAAATGCAACAGCCTATTCAAAAGAGCGTCTTCAAGGCAGAAACTTTTTGGGGAAAAGTAATCAAAAGGGCTCCGCAGATCCAATAATTGTTCATCCAGATATTAGAAGAAGCCTTATGGACCAAAAAAGCTTTGTGGAAGGTGCCCGTGCATTCACCTTTTGGGGTGCCCTGTTAATTGATGAAACTTCACGTTCAGATGGAAATTCTACAAATGGTCTTATAAGCTTACTTACCCCGGTTATTAAAGGTTTTCTCACTGACAAGGGCTTTGAAATGACTGTCCAAGCCCAACAAATTTTTGGAGGGCATGGTTACATAGAGGAATGGGGTATGTCACAGTACGTACGCGATGCACGAATTGCTATGATTTATGAGGGCGCTAATGGCATCCAAGCTCTAGATTTAGTTGGCAGAAAACTACCACAAGATAACGGAAAGTACATTTTAGAATTTTTCGCACTCCTTGCCAAATTTATTAAAGAAAATGAAAGCCAGGATAGAAATTTTCATGTTGATTTTCTTGAACCTCTTTCAAAAGGAGTTTCTGATTTACAATCGGCAGGTGAATACTTTCTGAGAAATGGTCAAAAAAACCCTTTGAATGTGTTAGCCGGATCAAATGATTTTATGCATCTTTTTGGCTACGTTTGCCTTGGTTATATGTGGGCTCGCATGGCTAAGTCAGCGCTAACTTGTTTATCAGCCAATCAGGATGACGCAGCGTTTTATAAGACAAAGCTAAAAACCGGCAGATACTACATGCGCAGGCATTTACCTGCCACTTCACTTCATTTAGCCCGTATAACATCTGGAGCAGAATGTGTAATGGCTGTAGAACCAGGCGAATTTTAATTAAAGGAAAATTAGATGAGTTTATCTAGCTGGATGACCGAAGAACATCAAATGTTGGAAACAATGACAGCTAAGTTTATCGCCGATGAATGGCGGCCTCAGTTTGAACGTTGGCGAAAGCAAGGTGAAATGGATCGCTCAACTTGGCAGCAGGCAGCTGAACTTGGCTTACTTTGTCCTTCAATTCCAGAAGAATATGGCGGCGTTAGTGGAGATTTTGGGCATGAGGCTGTGATTTTAATGGCAGCCAGTCGTGCAAACCTAGCTAGTTGGGGACATGGTATTCATTCTGGAATTGTGGCTCATTATGTTCTCGCTTACGGAACAGAAGAGCAAAAAAAACGATGGCTACCTAAGATGGTAAGCGGCGAATTAGTGGGGGCTTTGGCTATGACCGAACCAGCCGGGGGATCGGATGTACAATCGTTAAAAACCCGAGCGCTGAAAGAAGGAAATTCTTATAAGCTTAATGGCCAGAAAACATTTATTACCAATGGTCAACACGCTAATTTAGTGATTGTTGCAGCTAAAACAAATCCATCCGAAAAGTCTAAAGGTACATCTTTAGTCGTCGTCGAAACAGATAATGCAGAGGGCTTTTCTAGAGGTAGAAATTTAGAGAAAGTTGGTATGCACTCAAATGACACATCAGAGCTTTTTTTTGAGAACGTGGAAATACCGCCAGAAAATATTTTAGGAGGGGACGAAGGTCAAGGCTTTTACCAGATGATGGCTCAACTTCCTCAAGAAAGGTTGATAATTGGGTGTGGCGCAGTCGGTGCTATGGAAGGCGCTGTTGCCAGAACAATAGAATATTGCAATGAAAGAGAAGCCTTTGGTGGACCCATTATGCAATTCCAAAACACACGGTTTAAGCTAGCTGAATGTCAAACAAAGGCCATTGTAGCACGTGCATTTTTGGATAACTGTATTGAAGAGCATTTGCTCGGGAAGTTAACAGTAGAAAAAGCAGCAATGGCTAAGTACTGGCTTTCTGATACGCAGGGGGAAGTTCTAGACGAATGTCTACAATTACATGGCGGTTACGGTTACATGCAAGAATATGATATCGCAGAGATGTGGACTGACGCACGAGTTCAGCGGATATATGGAGGAACAAATGAGGTTATGAAAGAATTAATCTCAAGGAAATTTAGTAAAGCAAGATTTTAAGCTGGAGATATTATGAAATTATATTGTTTTGGAGAAAGTGGCCATTCATATAAAGCCGCACTTGCGTTGCAGTTTGCAAATATAGACTGGACCCCTGTATTTGTGGATTTTTTCAATGGTGAAGCACGAAGTAATGAATATAGAACTCAAGTAAATGAAATGGGCGAAGTTCCTGTATTAGTAGATGGCGATACCAAGTTAACCCAATCTGGCGTGATACAAACTTACTTGTACAGCAAAACAGGGAAACATGGCGGTGCAAATGAAAATGAAAAACTTGAGATACTAAGATGGGTTCTATGGGATAATCATAAATTTTCTTCTGTTGTGGGTAATACCAGATTCTTAATGAACTTTCTTCCCCAGGAAAAAAGACCTCAACCTGTAATCGACTTTAATCTTGGTCGATTAAAAGGATCATACGGCATACTTGAAAGAGCTCTGACTAATAAAAACTTTCTAGTCGGTGATAGTATAACTCACGCCGACATGACTTGCTGCTCCTATCTTTATTACCCAGAATTCTTTGGTTTTGAACGCAGTGAGTGGCCAAACATTGATCGATGGCTTGAAAATATATCAAAAATTACTGGCTGGCAGCATCCCTATGATTTGATGCCAGGAAACCCATCAGAACGAGCTTGAGAGGAAAAATGAAAGAAGTTTATATATATGATTCAATTCGGACGCCACGAGGCAAAGGCCGAAAAGATGGCGCTTTACATGAAGTAAGTGCACTAAGCCTTTCCGTTACCGCTTTAGATGCAATTGCAACCCGTAATGGCTTAGAGGGTCATGCCATAGAAGACGTGATTTGGGGAAATGTTACCCAGGTAGGCGAACAGGGAGCTTGTCTGGCCAGGACTGCAGTTCTAGCTTCCCAACTGGATGAATCCATTCCAGGACTTTCTATAAACCGATTTTGCGCATCTGGTTTGGAGTCAGTAAACTTAGCAGCCAATCAAATAGCTGGAGGTTCTGGCGATAGTTATATTTCAGGTGGAGTAGAAAGTATGAGCCGTACCCCCATGATGAGCGACGGGGGTGCAGTTGGTGTCGATCCATCATTCACGTTTGATAATTATTTTGTTCCACAGGGGATCGGCGCTGACATAATTGCTACTGAACACGGGTTTGACCGGGATTCAGTAGACGAATATGCTGTAGAAAGTCAAAAACGCGCCAAAATAGCGTGGGACGAAAATTACTTCTCAAGTTCTATTGTCCCTGTAAAAGATATTAATGGCTTACTGATTTTAGACAAAGATGAATACATGAGACCTACCACCGATATGCAAACGTTAGGTGCGCTTAAACCTGCATTTAAAGAGCAAGGGGAATTAATGCCTGGCTTCGACAAAGTAGCAATGATGAAATATCCTCATCTAGAAAAAATTAATCATGTTCACCATGCAGGAAACAGCTCAGGAATTGTAGACGGATCAGCAGCTATTTTGCTTGGAAATAAAGAATTTGGGGAAAAATGGGGATTAAAAGCTAGAGCAAAAATTAAAGGTACCGCAAAAATAGGAACAGATCCAACGATTATGTTAACCGGCCCTCTCAATGCTACAGAGAAAGTTCTAAAAGATAATAATCTCCTCATAAAAGATATTGATCTTTTTGAAGTAAACGAGGCATTTGCCTCAGTGGCCCTTCTTTTTTTACAAGCATTTGATGTCGATAGTGCGAAAGTGAACCCTAATGGTGGTGCAATAGCCATGGGTCACCCTTTGGGTGCAACCGGAACTATGATTTTAGGTACATTGCTAGATGAACTTGAAAGAACTGATAAAGAGCTTGGCCTTGCAACTCTTTGCGTGGCGTCTGGAATGGGCGCTGCAACGGTGATTGAGCGGGTATAAGGAAATTTAAAAAATGAATTCTGATTTCTCAATAGTTATTGATAGTCAATCAATAGCCACAATAACATGGAATTGCGAAAAAAAATCAATGAATGTGCTTAGTTTTGAAGCTCTAGAAACATTAGAAAAATTAATTGACCAAGTTATTGATGATAAAAATATAATCGCATGTATACTTACTAGTGGTAAAAAAGATTTTGCAGCAGGGATGGATTTGAATGTTCTTGCTCAGCTCAAAGAAAGTGCAGGAGAAAATCCAGCTGAAGGAGTTTTCAATGGTGTGATGAAAATGCACTCTGTTTTAAGAAAAATTGAGCTAGCTGGCATGGATTTGAAAACGCAAAAAGGCGGCAAACCGATCGTTTCTGTATTGCCAGGCACTGCCTTGGGTATTGGTTTGGAAATTCCTTTATCTACGCACCGGATATTTTCAGCGAACAACCCAAAATCAAAAATAGGTCTACCAGAAATTCTTGTAGGTCTTTTCCCAGGAGCTGGTGGAACAACTAGATTAGTAAGAAAGCTTGGGGCAATGACTGCCTCTACGTATCTTTTAGAAGGAAAAACCGTAACACCAGGTAAAGCCCAAAAAGTAGGAATTATTGATGAGGTTAATGAAGACCCAATGAAAGCAGCTCGTGACTGGGTCCTCGCAGCTAAAGAAGGCGATTTAGTTAAACCTTGGGACCAAAAAGGATATAAAATTCCAGGTGGTACACCTTATACCCCAAGTGGCTTTATGACTTTCGTTGGCGCCTCGGCAATGGTCAATGGCAAAACGCAAGGAGCCTTCCCAGCGGCAAAGGCATTATTAAGTGCTGTGTATGAAGGAGCCCTTGTTCCTTTTGATTTAGCTTTAAAAATAGAAGCTCGCTGGTTTACAAATATTATATTGAACCCATCCTCTACAGCCATGATAAGAAGTCTTTTCCTGAACAAAACCGCTTTGGAGAAAGGTGCCGTTAGGCCAAAGACAATAACCGACCAATCCGTTAAGAAACTAGGGGTCCTTGGCGCGGGAATGATGGGAGCGGGAATTGCTCTAGTCGCCGCTCAAGCAGGAATTGATGTCATTCTCATAGACCAAACGCAGGAATCTGCAGAAAAAGGAAAAAACTTTGCAGAGAACCATCTAAACAAAGGCATCAAGTTAGGCAAAACATCACAAGACCAGAAAGAAAGTGTATTATCAAAAATCTTGGCCACCACGAATTTAAAAGCACTTTCAGAGGCAGATCTTATTATTGAAGCAGTTTTTGAGGATCTAAAGGTCAAAAAGGAAATAACCGAAGAGGTGGAACGCGTAATTTCCAAAGAGTGTATATTTGCGTCAAACACGTCAACGTTACCGATAAATGATCTTGCCAAAGCGTCATCTAGACCAGACCAGTTCATAGGTATCCACTTTTTTAGCCCTGTTGAAAAAATGCGCTTAGTAGAAATAATTCGTGGAAATCAAACGAATGATACCGCAGTTGCAAAAGCATTAGATTTCGTAAGACAAATCAAAAAAACACCAATAGTCGTAAATGATGCAAGATTTTTTTATGCTAATAGGTGCATTATTCCTTACATTAATGAAGGTATTAGGATGGTGTCGGAGGGCATACCCCCATCTATGGTTAATAACGCCGCGCAGATGCTTGGTTTCCCAGTAGGACCAATTCAACTTGTCGATGAGACTTCAATCGACTTAGGCGCCAAAATAGCCAGAGCCACAAAGGCCGCTATGGGTAAAGACTATCCAGACGATACTGTGGATGAGGTTATTTTTTGGATGGAAAAAAAAGGTCGGTTAGGTCGCAAATCAAAAGCCGGGTTTTTCGACTATGACGATAAGGGAAAAAGAATAGGTTATTGGTCAGGATTAAAGGAAAAATACCCATATTCTACAAATCAACCAAGCCTTATAGATGTGCAACATAGATTAATGTTTGTTCAAGTATTAGAAGCAGTAAGAGCCCTCGAGGAGGGTGTTTTAATGGACATACGCGAAGGAGATGTTGGGGCAATCCTAGGTTGGGGTTTTGCACCATGGTCAGGTGGTCCATTAAGCTGGTTAGATATTTTGGGAACTGCCTACGCGACAGAAAGATGTGAGGAGCTTTGTTCCAATTACGGGAATAGATTTAAACCCCCCTCCCTACTAATTGAAATGGGAAAAACTGGAGAGGAATTTTATAGCCGGTTCGCAATATAATGAAATTTAAAGTATTTTGATCAAAATTCCTTTTAAGCATTTGCAAATTTTAAACAAACTTCCATAAATTTTACTGTGAATTTTTTATTGAATATGACTGAAAGACTTCACATTATATTTGATTTTATATTATGTCATAAGTGTAAAAAATTTGAAGATGGAGAATTTCATGGGCTGGATGTCTGATGAAGTGGGACTTGAGAAAAACGAAGCGAATTATGTGCCATTGACACCATTATCGCACTTACGACGAGCAGCCACTGTTTTTTCAGATAGAACTGCAGTAATTTATGGCTCTCACAGGAAGACTTATTTGGAATACTTTCAGCGTTGTACCCAACTTGCCAGTGCACTGACAAATATTGGAATAAAGCCTGGTGACGTAGTAGCAACTGTTTTGCCTAATATTCCCGCACAAGCCGAAGCGCATTTTGGAATACCAGCCTGTGGAGCAGTTTTAAACACCATAAATACTCGTTTAGACACTGGCACCATTTCGTATATATTTGAACATGGTGGAGCCAAAGTAGTTTTTGCTGATACTCAGTTTCTATCAGTTATTGAAAAAGCTATAGAAAATATTGCCGGACCACATCCTACATTAATTGAAGTTCCTGATGAAGCGGCCGGCTTTCATGCAACAGGACGATATGAAACATATGAAAGTTTTTTACAAACCGGAGATTTGGATTTTTGCTGGGTTATGCCAAGCGATGAATGGGAAAGCTTAGCACTTAATTATACTTCCGGTACTACAGGAAAACCTAAAGGCGTGGTATATCATCACAGAGGAGCCTATTTGATGACGATGGGGACAATCGTCAGCTGGAGAATGACTTTGAATCCAGTTTTTATGACCATTGTACCACTATTTCATTGTAATGGTTGGAACCACACTTGGATGATGCCGGTTTTGGGTGGTTCGCTAGTATGTTGTCGTGATATTTCGTCTAAAGTGATATATGACGCAATAGCCGATGAGGGAGTTCAATATTTTGGAGGTGCACCAATTGTTTTGAACATGATAGTGAATACAAATGAAGTAGAGCGACGCAGTTTTAACCATACAGTAGAAGTTTTTACAGCTGGCGCGCCACCTGCTCCAGCAACACTCTTAAAAATTGAAAAATTGGGCTTCAACGTAACCCAAGTTTATGGACTAACTGAAACTTATGGTCATGTGACAGAATGTTATTGGGAAACTGAAAAATGGGCAGAATTGGAAGACGAACAGCGTGCTGCTATTAAAGCTAGGCAAGGTGTTGCCTTTCCAATGATGGAGCATATTACGGTTATGGACCAATCGATGTCTGAGGTTCCCAAAGACGGCAAAACACAAGGGGAAATAATGATACGAGGCAATTCTGTGATGAAGGGCTATTTTAAAAATCAGGATGCAACCACAGAAGCGTTTGATGGCGGTTATTTTCATTCAGGAGACATTGCCGTTCATCACCCCGATTCTTACATCCAAATAGCCGATCGTGCTAAAGATATTATTATATCAGGCGGTGAAAATGTAAGTTCTGTGGAAGTTGAAGGTTGTCTTATGTCCCATCCAGCTGTTTCACTGTGCGCAGTAGTCGCAAAACCCGATGAAAAGTGGGGTGAAGTACCCTGTGCATTCATAGAGCTATTAGATGGAGCAAGCGCCACGGAAGAAGAACTTATTAAATTCTCTAGAGAAAAACTCGCAGGGTTTAAAACTCCAAAAAAAATAATCTTCCAAGAACTTCCTAAGACGAGTACTGGTAAAATCCAGAAGTTTGAATTGCGAAAATCATTTGGATAAACTTTTAATAACTATATATTTTTGCGTGAAGCGGGGCAAAATAAAAGTTCTTCATGACAGCACTGGATAAATACCAAAGGATTGAAGCTTTAGGCCTTTGGCGTAATGATAATGCTTCACAGCGAAAAGATGTTTTAATATCAATTGGCGAAACAACGCTTTTAATTAGTGATATGCAGGAACAGCCGTTGGCCCATTGGTCGCTTGCTGCAATCGAGAGAGCCAATCCAGGAAATTTTCCTGCTATTTATCATCCTGATGGCGATCAGGAGGAAAGTCTGGAATTAAATTTTACAGAGAAAGAAATGATAGATGCGATTGAAAAGTTACGTACTGTCATTGCCCGCCGGCGCCCTCACCCTGGTAGACTACGTACAGGAATATTTTTAGGAATTTTTTCAATTGTCTTTTTAACTTTAGTTTTATGGATGCCGCAGGCTGTAAGAAATTATACAGCTGAAATCTTACCTGAGGTTAAGCATGTTGAGATAGGTAATAAACTTTTTGAACATCTTAAGCGAGTAACTGGTCCAGCATGTCAAGCTGATTTTTCAAAAACATCTCTAAAGCTTCTGAGCGAACGTTTGTTCGCAGAAAAAACCCCAATATTCATAGTTCCTGATGGTATAAAAACAACTATAAATCTTCCTGGGAACATACTACTAGCAAACCGAAATCTAGTCGAAGATTTCGAAGACCCAGACGTTCTTGCAGGCTTTCTGGTAATAGAAAAGCTTCGTTCCCAAACGTACGATCCTATGGAAGATTTGATACAAAACATTAGTTTACTTAGTACTTTCAGGCTCCTTACAACTGGCTTGATTAATGATGAGACTTTGATGGGTTACGCGGATTATCTAGTAACTAAGCCTCAGGAAACTATACAAACAAATAAAATAATAAAAGCTTTCCATGATACAAAATTAAGTCTCTTACCGTTCGCAAAAGCTATTGATATAACGGGTGAAGGATCATTTGAATTGATCGAAGCAGACGAAATTAAAAAATCACCGGTCAAAACGAGTTTACCTGATGCCTACTGGGTATCATTACAAAATATTTGTAACAATTAACCCAATTTATTGGTCAGAATAATTTCGCGAAAAAATTGTATTAACCTATTTCGTGCCATACATCCTATCTCCGGCATCACCTAATCCAGGAACAATGTAACCATTAGGATTTAAATGGCTATCTACTGCAGCAGTCACAATCGGAACATCAGGATGAGCCTCTTCCATTCGTTTGATACCTTCTGGGGCGGCTAGTAAACAAAGAAACCTGATATTTTTTGCTCCAGACTTTTTAAGTAATTCTATAGCTGCGGCAGATGAATTTCCTGTTGCCAACATGGGATCTACAGCAATAACCATGCGACTTTGTAATCCATGAGGAACCTTGTAGTAATATTGGATAGGCTGCAGGGTTTCTTCATCTCTATATAAACCCACAAAACCTACTCTAGCTGATGGCACCAACTCCAAAACGCCATCTAAAAGCCCGTTTCCCGCGCGTAAAATTGAAATTAGTGCTAACTTCTTTCCATCTAGTGTCGGAGCATCCATTTCTTCAATAGGGGTCTCGATTCGTCTAGTAGTCATAGGTAAATTTCTGGTAATTTCATAAGCTAGAAATTGACTAATCTCCCTTAGCAGCTGTCTAAATTCTACTGTTGAAGTAGTCTTTTTTCTCATTAACGTGAGTTTGTGTTGTACCAGTGGATGATCAACGACCGTAAGATGTTGTACCATATTTTACCTTTCTAAATTCATTTATTTAAAGTGATGCTAAGGGTTTGGAATTGCAACCCCCAAGTGCTGAGCAGCTAACTTTGCAACGACACTTAACTCAATTTTAGATTGAAAAAATTTTGTCCCACCTTGTAATAGAACCGGAACGTGCTCTCTTGTATGGTCTGTACCAAACCAAGTTGGATCATTACCATGATCTGCAGTGATAATAAGTAAATCATCTTCTAATAAGTTTTCAACCACAGTTGCTATTCCCTTATCGAACCGTTCCAGCGCCTTGGCATACCCGATTGGATCTCGACGGTGACCAAATAAACTGTCAAATTCAACAAAATTTGCAAATGTTAAGGAACCATCTTCTGCAAAATTGATATGTTTCTGCAGGTGTTGCATAAGATCGAGATCAGTGCCAGTCACGCTGCTATCTATGTTCCGCATCGAAAAAATATCGCCTATTTTTCCAATAGCATATGTTTTTCCACCAGAAGCCTTTACCCAGTCAATTAAAACAGAGCTTGGCGGCAACATAGCATAGTCTCTACGATTTTTTGTTCTTTTCCAACCTTCGTCCTTTGATCCCACAAATGGACGAGCAATTACCCGCCCAATATTTAAATTATGAATTATCGGTGCTAGTTTTTCACATAATTCGTAAAGCCGACCGAGGCCAAAGACAGTTTCATGTCCCGCTATTTGAAAAACACTATCAGCAGATGTGTAGCAAATTGGCATAGCACTTTCGACGTGGGATTGACCAAATTCTTCAATTATATTGATACCAGATGCATGCTTATTTCCTAGAATGCCATCAACCTGAGCTATTTGACAAATCTCGCTTATAATTTCTCTCGGGAACGAATTTGTTTTGTCTTTGAAATAATGCCAATCCCAAGTAACAGGCAAGCCAGCAATTTCCCAGTGACCAGATGGCGTATCTTTTCCCTTGGAGGTCTCCTGCCCAACAGCCCAATTTGATCCACTGTCGATTGGCAGATCAGGATGTTCTATTCCAACAGAGTGGTGGATGGTTGCGCCCAAGCCAAGAGCATTTAATTGAGGTAATTTGAGTGGATTACCTTTCTTTCTCATATATTCAGCGATATGCAAAAGTGTATTTGAGCCAAAATCTGATACGTCACCGTTAAAATATTGACCTGCGTCTGGTGCTCCACCTATTCCGACTGAGTCCATAACAACTAGAAAAACTCTTGCCATTCAAATTATCTCTCTAAAAAAAAGAGAGTCTGCATTTTTTTTCTTGGATGAGATTACCGCTGCAGCCTGAACCTTTTTTATGATTTCTTGGGCTATGTCAGTCCTAGAAGCATGAACCCGAGCAATTATATCCCCTTCATTTAAATATGAGCCCAAAGGCTTAATTTGATCTAATCCGACAGAAGGATCAACAATATCGGTTTGAACGCGCCTACCACCTCCAAGAGTGATAATTGTGTTTCCTAAATCATGTCCATGCCACGCGTTCAAATAGCCTGATTTAAGTGTGGGGATTTCCGTAATAACCGTTGCTTCCGGTAAAAACCGATCCCATTCATCTGTAAATTTAATTGGGCCTCCTAACGCTGAAACCATTCGTCCAAAGATTTCAATTGCAGTTCCATTAGCAATCAAATCTTCAAGTTTTTTTTCGATTTGTCTTCCACCTACTCCTTGTTGCTTTGTTAAAAAACTTGCTAACTTTATTGCTACTTCGGCTAATCTACTATTTTTAACCTGACCACTTAAGACTTTCAGTGCCTCACGTACTTCCACAGCATTTCCCATGGACGGCGCTAAAGGTTGGGACATGTCAGTTATTATTGCGGATGTTTTGCACCCAGTCTGATTTCCTGTGTCGACTAAAGAGTTTGCTAAGGCCTCTGCGTCTTTCAAGTTTGTCATAAAAGCCCCAGAACCACACTTCACGTCTAGAACTAAACCATCCAGACCCGCTGCCAACTTTTTAGACAGAATAGATGCTGTAATTAAATCCAGACTTTCGACTGTAGAGGTAACATCTCTTATTCCATAAAGACGCCTGTCAGCTGGTGCAATATCATTATTTGCGCTTACAATTGCACAACCAATTTCCGAAACAATATTTTTGAATTTATCAACCTCTATATTTACACTTACGCCAGGAATGGCTTCCATTTTATCAAGTGTACCACCGGTATGACCTAAACCACGACCCGATATCATTGGTACGTAAACGCCTGCCGCTGCTAACAAGGGAGCCAAAATCAAAGAAACACAATCACCTAGTCCTCCCGTTGAATGCTTATCAAGAACGGGGCCGTCTAATTTCCATGACAAAGTTGTGCCACTATCTCGCATCGCAATAGTTAAGTCTTTACGCCCTCGAACATTTAAACCTTTAAGACAAACTGCCATTGCAAAGGCTGCACCTTGTGCATCTGAAACTGAAAAGTCTGCAAGCCCAGTGCAAAATTTGGATAATGCTTCAGTGCTGGGAGTCTCACCTACTTTCACTAAGGATATAAGTTCACTTGGCTGCACCACTTAATCCATATGACTTTTTGTAAATACTCCAGGTAATAAATCTCTAACGGCGTACTTTTCTTCGTCACCAGTCAAGTTTGACAAAGTCACAACAACATCAGGATCGGCAAATTCAGCAATCTTCTGCCGACAACCTCCACAAGGTGGCACTGGCTTCGGACCATTAGCGACGACGTACACTTCAATAATTTTGCTTTCACCCGCAGCAATCATCGCCGCAATAGCCCCAGCTTCGGCACAAGTGCCCTCTGGATAAGCTATGTTCTCGACGTTTACGCCGGAAAAAACCTGGCCATTCTGCGATTTTATCGCTACTCCAACCTGAAATTTAGAATATGGTGCGTAGGCATTCTTTTGAACTTTTAAAGCAGCTTCTCTTAGCATATTTTCTCTACCTGTTTATTCATCCTCACATTATGAAGTAAAATGACATGGTGCAATAAATTATATTTTAATAGGATTTTTTACTTTTTTCAGTTTAGTATCTAAACAAAGTACTCTAATATGAAATTTAGTTTAACGTTAAACTAAATTGTGGGGATAGATGGCAAAAAATTCAAAAGATGGGTTGCGGAAGGCTGCGTTGGATTATCACGCGCAACCAAAACCAGGTAAACTCGAAATAAGAGCTACTAAGCCCATGGCTAATGGCCGTGACCTAGCTCGGGCATATTCTCCCGGTGTGGCCGAAGCTTCTATTGCAATTGACAACAACCCAGATGACGTCAGCAGGTATACCGCTCGAGCTAATTTAGTAGCAGTAGTCACCAATGGCTCAGCGGTTCTAGGATTAGGAAATATTGGAGCCCTAGCTTCAAAACCTGTAATGGAAGGAAAAGCGGTCCTATTTAAAAAATTTGCTGATATTGACTGTTTTGACTTGGAGATCAACGAAAGTGACCCAAAAAAACTTGCTGATATCGTCTGCTCCCTTGAGCCAACTTTTGGTGCCATTAATTTAGAGGATATCAAAGCACCCGAGTGTTTTGAAGTCGAAAAAATTTGTCGTAGAAGAATGAAAATTCCTGTTTTTCATGATGACCAACATGGAACAGCAATCGTGGTCTGTGCAGCTGCAAAAAATGCGCT
>TARA_B100001057_G_scaffold302369_1_pt1 | contig 16079 bp, 14 predicted proteins | sample TARA_B100001057 | Tara Oceans TARA_B100001057 (sample SAMEA2621839) | marine metagenome | biome: marine biome (ENVO:00000447); feature: surface water layer (ENVO:00002042); material: "saline water (ENVO:00002010), including plankton (ENVO:xxxxxxxx)" | depth 5 m
TATTAATATAACATTTTATGAAAAAAAAAATAAATTTGATTGTTAAAAAAATCAACAAGAACTTACGAGTTGACGCTTTTATTAACAAAAAAGAAGATGGGATAAGCAGAACAAGAATTAAAAATTTAATTTTAAATAAAAAATTAAAAATAAATAATAAAATAATAGTTGATCCTTCTAAAAAAATATCAAATGGTGATATGATACTGCTAGATATTCCGGAGCCAAAAAAAACGTCTCTTAAACCGTATAAATATAAATTAGATATTGTTTATGAGGACGAAGCATTAATAGTTTTGAATAAACCAGCTGGGATAATAATGCACCCGGGTGCAGGAAATTTTGACAAGACAATTGTTAATGCGCTTGTAAATTATGATAAAAATTCTTTATCATCTATTGGTGATGAATTAAGACCTGGAATTGTGCACAGAATAGATAAAAATACTTCTGGCTTGGTTGTAATTGCAAAAAATAATCAATCACATGAAAATCTTTCAACTCAATTCAGCAATCACACAATTACAAGGATATATCAATTATTAATTTGGGGAAAGATTAGACCTTCCGAGGGAAAAATTGAAACTTTAATAGCTAGAAGTTCTAGAAATAGACAGATGATGGAAGTCAGCTCTTCAAAGGGTAAGCGGGCAATTACTAATTATGTAACAAAAGAAGTTTTTGAAAATCCAAAAACACCTACCTTAAGTTTATTAGAGTGTAAGCTAGAAACAGGAAGAACACATCAAATTAGAGTTCATATGAATTATCTTGGAAACAGCATTGTCGGAGATGACAAATATAAAAAAAAATTTAAAAAAATTAAAAATATTGATCCCATATTAGAAAAGAAAATCTTAAATTTAAAAAGGCAATTTCTTCATGCAAAAACTATTGGTTTTATTCATCCAAAAAAGGATAAAGAAATGATTTTTAACTCAATTTTGCCACATGAACTTGAAATGATTTTAAAAACCTTAAGAAATACAAGTAAATAAAATATTGAAAAAAAAAAAATATTAACTAGATAAACTGTTATGAATGCAGCAATAAATAATAAGCTTCCAATGCTAAGTAATGAGGGTGGTCTCTCAGCATATTTGGAACAAATCAAAAAATTTCCTATGTTAGATGCTGAAGAGGAGTATATGCTAGCCAAGAATTGGAAAACAACAGGAAATATTAAAGCAGCTGAAAAACTTGTAACAAGTCATCTTAGACTAGTTGCGAAAATTGCCATGGGTTACAAAGGTTATGGCTTACCAGTCAATGAAATGATCTCTGAAGGAAATGTTGGTTTAATGCAGGCTGTAAAAAAATTCGAACCAGAAAAAGGTTTTAGATTAGCAACTTATGCTATGTGGTGGATCAAAGCATCAATTCAAGAATATATCTTAAGATCTTGGAGTTTGGTAAAAATTGGGACCACAACTGCACAAAAAAAATTATTCTTTAACCTTAAAAAACTAAAAAATCAAATAGCGCCACAATCTGAGGGTGATTTAAGAAATGAACATGTTAGTGAAATAGCAAATAAACTCGATGTAAGTAAAGAAGAAGTTGTCTCTATGAATCGAAGGCTTTCAGGAAAAGAATTTTCTCTTAATGCACCAGTTGGTGAGGATGGTGATGAATGGCAGGATTGGTTAGTAGATAAAGAATTAGACCATGATCTTAAATTTGCACATCAAGAAGAAATGGAACAAAGAAAAGATTTATTAAAAAATTCAATTAAAGTTTTAAATCAAAGAGAGAAAGAAATTTTGTACTCAAGAAAATTAAGTGAAAACCCAACTACTCTTGAAGATTTAAGTAAAAAATACAAAATAAGTAGAGAAAGAGTAAGACAGATTGAAAATAAAGCTTTTGAGAAATTACAAAAGCATATGCTGCTCTTGGCTAAATCAAAGAACCTTTTACCTATAAATTAAATTTCAAACGGATTTTCAACCAATATTGTGTCATCTCTCTCAGGACTAGTTGAAATACTAGATATTTTAGTACCAATAAAATCTTGAACTGAACTAATATATTTTATTGCGTTTTCTGGAAGATCTTCAAAATTTTTAATACCATTAGTTGGCTTTTTCCATCCTGGAAAAGTTTTATATATTGGCCTAATCTTAAGTTGGTCTTCTACTGAAGCAGGTAAATAATCAATTTTTTTTCCATCTAATTCATATTGGATACACATTTTAATTTCATCTAATTCATCTAATACATCTAATTTTGTCAGAGCAATTCCATCAATTCCTGAAATTTTAATACTTTGTCTTACTAAAACTCCATCAAACCACCCACATCTTCTCTTACGACTAGTAACTGTTCCAAATTCTTTTCCCCTAGTACCCAGTAACTCGCCAATATCATCCGTTAGTTCAGTAGGGAAAGGACCTTCTCCTACTCTAGTTGTGTATGCCTTTGTTATTCCTAAAACATAATTTATAGAATTCACTCCACAACCTGTTCCAGTTGCTGCACTAGATGCAACTGTATTAGAAGAGGTCACAAAAGGATAAGTGCCATGATCAACATCTAATAATATACCTTGGGCCCCTTCAAATAATATTTTTTTTTTCTGTTTTTTAAATTGGTCAATCTTTAACCAGACTGGTTGAGAAAATTTTAAAATATCAGGAGCAATCTTGAGTAAATCTCTCTTTAATTGATCTTTTTTAAAAATCTTTTTCCCTAATCCTTTTCTAATAGCATTGTGATGTTTCAATACAGACTCTAATCTTTGATCAAGATTTTGTTCAGATCTTAAGTCCATAACTCTTATTGATCTTCTGCCTACTTTATCCTCATATGCTGGACCAATTCCCCTTCTGGTAGTTCCTATCTTTTCCTTGCCAGCTGTGTCTTCTCTGATTTCATCCATTTCTCTATGAAATGGTAATATTAGATTTGCTGACTCTGAGATGATTAAATTCTCAACATCTACTTTAACTCCTTTAGATTTAATCTCTTCTATTTCTTCAATCAAAGCCCAAGGATCAACAACAACTCCATTCCCAATTATAGAAATCTTATTTTTTCTTACTATTCCTGAAGGCAATAAACGAAGTTTATATACAACACCGTCAATTACTAAAGTGTGACCAGCATTATGGCCGCCTTGAAATCTTATAACAATATCTGCTTGTTCTGAAAGCCAATCGACAATTTTACCTTTTCCTTCATCTCCCCATTGAGAGCCTACAACAACAATATTTCTCATTATCTATATCTTTTATTAATTTCCATTGAAATTAGATGATTAATAGGCCCATGGCCTTTTCCATAATTTGGGTTAGTTAATATAGCTGAATTTACATATTTAATTCCGAGCTCACAAGCTTTCTTAATACTTTTTCCACATGAGAAATAAGATGTTATTGCACTTGATAAACTGCATCCAGTTCCATGAGTATTTTTCGTATGATGTCTTCTACTCTCAAAAACTTTAAGATCTGATTTATTTAAAAAAACATCTTCAACTTTTTTTGAATTAAAATGACCACCTTTAATTAATATATTTTTAGCTCCTAATTTTAGCAACTTATTTGCTGCAAAAATCATATCTTCTTTGTTTAAAATCTTAACTCCTGTCAACTTTTCAGCTTCGGGTATATTAGGTGTAATTAAAAAAACATGTTTAATAAGTTTTTTTTTTAAAACTTGAATTGCACTGTTATCTATTAATTTTGTTCCACCCTTGGCAACCATAACAGGGTCTAAAATAATTTTTTTTACTTTAATTTTCTTCAGGGCCTCAACTACTTTTTTTACTACTTGTGCGGAGTGAAGCATTCCTATCTTAATAGCATCAGGTCTTATATCTTTAGCAGTATAAATTATTTGAGTTTTTATGATTTTTGCAGGAATTGAAGTAACTGATCTAACACCTTTTGTATTCTGAACCGTGACTGCAGTCACGGCAGTCATTGCATAAGATCCAAGACTTGTTACTGTCTTAATATCTGCTTGAATACCGGCACCACCAGATGAATCAGATCCTGCTATGATTAAAATCTTAGATTTGGGACTCATTTAAATAATTTTTTTTGTAATTATTGTAATACATTTTTTTAGTAAAACCTTGTTTTTACTTTCTCCCATTATTCTTATTTTTGGTTCAGTTCCAGATTTTCTTACAAGAATTCTTCCTTGACCTTTAATCAATTTGTTAGCAATTTTAATAGAGTTTTTTACTGATGATTTTTTTAATATATCCATGTTTTTAATTTTTACATTTTTCAATATTTGAGGAATTTTTTCAAAAACATCAAAAAAAATACTTGCATCTATTTTTTTATTTATAGCTTTTATAACTTCTAGTGCTACTAAAAGTCCATCACCAGTGGTAGCGAACTTTCCTAGAATTATATGCCCTGACTGCTCACCACCTAAATTAAATTTTTTCTTTTGCATTAATTCTTTTACATATCTATCACCAACATTTGCTCGACAAAAACTAATTTTTTCTTTCTTAAAAAAATTCTCTAATCCGTAATTAGACATTAAGGTTCCTACCACTCCACCTTTTAGTATTCCTTTTTTTTTCCATTGTAAGGCTAAGGCAGCTATTATTTGGTCACCATCAACTATTGATCCTCTTTCGTCACACATTATTACTCTATCAGCATCTCCGTCTAAAGAAATTCCCAACTGAGCTTTATATTTTTTAACATAACTTTGCAATTTATTAGGAAAAGTAGATCCACAATTTTTATTTATATTAAAACCGTTTGGTTTATTACCTACAACTATTAAATTAGCTCCTAAAGATTTAATCATCTTAGGTGCAGATTTATATCCTGCACCGTTAGCGCAATCTAAAATGATTTTCATATTATTTAGTTTAAGATTATTTGGTATTTTTTTTTTAAGAATTTTAATGTAATCGTCTGTTCCTGTTTCTAATCTTTTAACTCTGCCTAAAAAATTTGGTTTAGACAAATGATTTTGAACTTTCCTATCAATTAAACTTTCAATCTTTTTTTGAATTTTGTCAGATAGTTTTAGTCCATCAGGTCCAAATAATTTTAGACCATTGTCATAAAATAAGTTGTGTGAAGCTGTTATCATAATACCAAGATTAGCATTCATCGATTTAGTTAACATTGCTAAACCATTAGTTGGTAAAGGTCCTAAAGTATAAACGTGCATGCCAGCTGAAGCCAAACCTGAAACCAAAGCTGGTTCAAGTGCATAACCAGAAAGTCTAGTATCTTTAGCTATTATAGCTGTTTGTTTCTTTTTTTTTTGATTTGTAAAATATTTACCTGCTGCTAAACCAAATTTGAAAAACATATTACCATTAATATGTTTGCTATTTACATGCCCTCTTATTCCATCAGTCCCAAAATATTTCATTATTATTTTAATAGTCCCTTAAAAACTTTTATACTTTGATTAATTTCATTCACATCATGAACTCTCAATATTTGAACACCTTGCATCATTGCGAAAATATTTGCACTGATTGTTCCTCCTAATTTAGATATGCTATCATTTTTATCAGATAACTCTTTAATAAATCTTTTTCTTGATATGCCAAGCAATATAGGGAATCCAAGAGAATGGTAAATCGATATATCTTTAATAATTGTCATATTATGTTTCAAATTTTTTCCAAAACCTATTCCAGGATCTAAAGATTATATTATTATGAGTAATTCCTTTTTTTCGTAAAAACGAAATTCTGTCTTCAAAAAAATCATAAATATCTAATAAAACATTTTTATATTTTGGTTTATTTTGCATTACATCAGGATTTCCAAGAGAATGTTGTAATATAAAAGGTATTTTATATTTTTTTAAAATATTAATTGTATTTACATCATAATTAAGACCTGAAACATCATTGATTAATTTTACTCCTAGTTTTATTCCTTTTTCCATTATCATTGATTTTCTAGTATCTAGGGAAATAAATTTTTTTTTATCGATTACATTTATGATGTGCTTTATTCTACTCCACTCAACTTCAGAAGTTACCGATTTGGAGCCAGGTCTTGTTGATTCGCCTCCAATGTCAACTAGGTCCGCTCCTTTGCTAAATAGATAATTCATATGTTTTACTGCAAGATTTTTTTTAATAAAATTACCCCCATCAGAAAAACTATCTGGAGTAACATTTAAAATTCCCATTAAAATCGGAAAAGATCTTAAATTTAGATTTTTAAAAATTTTTTTTCTTTTGATTATTTGAAGCTTAGATTTTACATCTTTTTTAAGATTTAAAGGTAAACTGCTTATTTTACTTACTGGTATTTTTTTTCTGGATTTTCTAGAAATTAATTCAATAGTATCAAATGAAATTTCCTTGTTTCCATTTAAAGGTATTGATTTTCTTTTATTTATTTTTTTATTTGAATTTTTGCCATAATAGAAATTACACACTCTTGTGTAATATCTAAGCATCAATATTAGTGAACAATTTTAGGTTTAAGTCCTAATGCACTTAATGATGTGCTTTTATCATCATCAGCTTTTAGATCTTGTTTATCTGCTGGATATGTATTTTTATTGATTAAATTTTCAATCTCTTCCCCTGATAAAGTTTCATAAGTAAGTAAAGCTTTAGCCAATTTATGTAAATCATCTATTTTTTCTGTTAAGACTTTTCGTGCTCTCTCATAGCCTCTGTCTACAATTTTTCTTATCTCTGAATCTACTTTTTTTGCTGTTTCTTCAGACATATTTTGTTGTCTAGCTACAGATCTACCTAGAAATACTTCTTCTTCGTTTTCGCCGTAAGCAACCGGACCTAATTCTTTACTTAAGCCAGCTTTCATAACCATAGCTCTTGCTCTTTTTGTTACCTGCTCAATATCACTTGAAGCACCTGTTGTAACTTTATCATGTCCAAATATTATCTCTTCAGCAACCCTTCCTCCCATCGCAATTGCTATTTGAGCATGCAATTGTTCTCTTGTCTGAGACAACTCGTCTCTCTCAGGAAGTTGCATTACCATTCCTAATGCTCTTCCTCTTGGAACAATAGTAGCTTTATGAATAGGGTACGCTGCAATTTCATTTAAAGTGCATATTGCATGGCCAGCCTCATGATATGCAGTAAGTGTTTTTTCTTCCTCAGTCATTACCATAGATCTTCTTTCAGCTCCCATCATCACTTTATCTTTTGCTTCTTCGAATTCATTAAGAGTGACGATTCTTCTGTTTTTTCTAGCAGCTAACAGCGCAGCCTCATTAACTAAGTTAGCTAAATCTGCTCCTGAAAATCCAGGGGTTCCTCTTGCAACTGTTCTTAGGTTTACATCAGGCGCCATTTTAATTTTTTTGACATGAACTTTTAATATTTTTTCTCTTCCGATAATATCTGGATTTGAAACAACTACTTGTCTGTCAAATCTACCTGGTCTTAACAAAGCTGGATCTAAAACATCTGGTCTGTTTGTAGCAGCAATAATAATTACACCTTCGTTCGTTTCAAAACCATCCATCTCGACCAAAAGTTGGTTGAGAGTTTGTTCTCTTTCATCATTACCCCCACCAAGGCCTGCTCCTCTACTTCGACCAACAGCATCAATTTCATCTATAAAAATTATACATGGCGAATTTTTTTTACCTTGCTCAAACATGTCTCTAACTCTTGAAGCTCCAACACCCACAAACATTTCTACAAAATCAGAGCCTGATATTGTAAAAAATGGAACACCAGCCTCTCCTGCAATAGCTCTGGCTAATAGAGTTTTTCCAGTGCCAGGTGGGCCCACTAATAAAGCTCCTCTAGGTATCTTTCCACCTAACCTACTAAATTTTTTTGGATCTTTTAAAAATTCAACAATTTCTTCAACTTCTTCTTTGGCTTCTTCAACACCAGCAACATCATTAAAGGTTACTTTACCTTTTAGTTCGTTCATCATTTTGGCTTTTGACCTGCCAAATCCCATTGCCCCACCTTTGCCGCCTTGCATTTGTCTCATAAAGAAAATCCAAACTGCAATCAATAACAACATAGGAAACCACGAAAGAAGTACACCAAATAAAGAGGGCATTTTTTCATCTAATGGAGCAGCAGAAATACTTACTCCTTTTTCTGAGAGTTTCTCTATCAAATTTGGGTCATTTGGTGAATAAGTAGAAAAATTATTTCCATTTGCATAAACACCTTTTATATTGTTGCCCTGTATCTCTACTTTAAGAATTTCACCGTTATCTACAGAAGTTAAAAAATCTGAAAATATTATTTTGTCGCTTCCTCTAATATTAGATTGAGGATTTTTAAACATATTATAGAGGCCTATAGTTAAGAAGACTATGATTGCCCACATTGCTATATTTTTCATATTCATAGTGTTAAAATAAGAATTATTTGTAATTAAACAAGTGATAAATTGTATATATTTAAAACAATCAGTACTTCAATGACAGAATTGTCTCGAAATTGACTTTTTTTGATTATAAAATCTACCTAGTATTTTGTAGTATTTTAATTAAATTTCTTTAAAAAAATATTTATTCAAAATTAAATTTGTAACAAAACAAACAATTAAAAAGTGAAAATAGCAGTAAATTTCGAAAACGTGCCACAAGATGGTGGTGCTTATCATGAGAATATCCTTTTAAGTGATGTTTTTAAAAATTTTGAAAAAGATGAATTTAAGATTCTATATATAGTTTCTAACAAAAAAGTTGAGGAAATATTGGAAAAAAGAGGATTAAAAACGATTTTTTTTAAAAAGGATTTTTTTTTTAGGATTCAAAATTTTTTGTATAAATTTATGTTTTTTAAGATCTTATTAAATAAATTTAAGATCATCAATAATTTCGAAAAATTTGTTAAAAAAAACAAAATTGATTTATTAATTTTTAATAATCCAAGTGAAATGTCGCTCCATTCTAATAACTTGATGTATGTGATTGTTTTTTATGAATTACAACATTTGAAATATAATTTTTTTCCAGAATATAAAAGTTATCATAATTTTGACTTAAGAGAAATAGTGATCAAGAACTTTTTAAATAATGCATTTAAAATTTTAGCATGTGTAGAGAAAGATAAAACATTATTACAAAAATATTATAATGCACATGAGGATAAAATTGTAACTCAATCATTTGTTTCAAGATTGCCTTTGATTTTTAGAAAAAATAAAGATGATAAAAAGTATGAAATTCATTTTCAAAATTTAAAAATTGATAAATCAAAAAAAATTCTTTTTTATCCTGCACAATTTTGGCCACACAAAAACCATAAATATTTAATCGATGCTGTAGAGTTTATTGTAAGCCAAAAAAATATTAAAGATTATCAAATAATATTTTGTGGCTTTGATAAATTAAGTCACTTAAAATACTTAAAAGAATTAATTAGTGAAAAAAAATTAAATGATTACTTTATCTTTTTTGATTATTTGAAAGATGAGGAAATTATTTCAATTTATCTTAATTCATATGCGTTAGTTATGCCTACATTTGTGGGACACTATTCACTTCCACTTTTTGAAGCATTTTATTTTAAATTACCAGTATTATTTACTAAAAATTTATTAGATAAAGATTTGAAAAAATTTGTTTACGAAATAGATACAACTAATAAAGAAGATCTACTTATTAAATTAGATCACATTAATAAAAATAAAGAGATAATTAATTCAAATTTAAATGCTGCACATGAGTATTATAATCAATTTTGTTCGATTAAGAAAATTGAGGATACCTACAAAAAAATTTTTAATGAAGCAAAGTATTTTCAAAATATATGGAAAAAAACGAATTGATGAAAAAAAGATCTATCCTCACAATAAAAAAGATTTTTAAATGTAGGTTGTGTAAAAATGATAAACTAAAACAAATTCATAATTTTGGAAATCATTATGTAAGTAATTTTGTTTCAAAAAAAAATATTAAGAATGGTATTAGAGCTCCGCTAAATCTTGTTTATTGCAACAAGTGTCAATTACTTCAATTAGAGCACTCTGCACCTCAAGAGATAATGTATAAAAAATTTTATTGGTATAAATCAGGTATCACAAAAACAATGCGAGATGGTTTGAGGGAGCTATATCAAGATATAAAGAAAAACTGTAAAATAAAACCTGGTGAAGTTATTTTAGATATTGGGGCAAATGATGGTACTTTATTAAAGTATTTTAAAAAGGACAAAATTATTACAATTGGGTGTGAACCTGCAAAAAATTTAAAAAAAGAATTAAAAAAAAATTGTAATTTTTTAATTGATGATTTTTGGCATTCAAAACATTTGAAAAAAATTCCAAAAAAATTCCAAAAACTTAAGGTTATTTCTGCCATAGGAATGTTTTATGACTTAGAGGATCCATCAAAATTTATTAAACATGCGGCTGACTCTCTCGATGATAATGGAATTTTTGTTGCTCAATTAATGTGTTCGCACTCAATGTTTAAAACAAACGACTTAGGTAATATTTGCCACGAACATCTTGAATATTACTCATATAAATCGTTAAAATATTTGTTTGAAAAAAATGGCCTTAAAATATTTAAAATGAGTGAGAACCAAATTAATGGTGGTTCGTATAGAATTTACTGCAAAAAAAACATAAAAAAATCTATTAAATTTAAGGAACAAGCAAGCTATGCTGAAATAATAAAATTTGTAAAAAGAGTTAAAAAAAATAAACAAATAACATTAAAGTTTATAAAAGATAAAATGAAAATGGGAAAAAAAATATTTCTTTATGGAGCCTCAACTAAAGGTAATACTCTTTTGCAATATTATAATCTTACAAATAAAGAAATTCCTTTCGCAGCAGAAAGAAGTAAAACAAAATGGGGCAAATATACTGTTGGCTCAGGGATAAAAATTTTATCAGAAGAAAAGGCAAGAAATAAAAACCCAGATTATTTCTTTGTTATGCCTTATGGATTTATTGATGAATTTTTAATAAGAGAAAAAGAATGGTTAAAAAAAGGTGGCCAATTTTTACTACCTTATCCTAAACTTAAAATAGTGAAATGAAAAAAAAATCTTTAATATTGGGTGTGACTGGTCAAGATGGTTCTTACCTAGCGGATTTTTTAATCAAAAAAAATTTTCAAGTTCATGGATTGATTAGAAAATCTGCAACTGGAAATACAAAAAATATATCCCATCTTCTTGAAGATAAAAAAATAATTAACAAAACATTTTTTTTACATAAAGGTGATATGCTTGATTCTGTATCTCTAAATAATATAATTGATCAAATCCAACCAGATCAAATTTATAATTTTGCAGATCAGGATCATGTTGGATGGAGTTATGAAATTCCATCGTATTCGTTTAAAATAACTGCATTATCAGTAATTGAGATTTTAGAAATTTTGAAGAAGAGTAAAAAGAAAATTAAATATTTTCAGCCAATATCGTCAAATATTTTTGGAATTACAAATACAACAAAACAAAATGAAAATACAATATTAACCCCAAATAGTATTTATGCTTTAGCTAAATCAACAGCTTACAATGCATGTAAAATGTACAATCGTATATATGATCTTTTTCTTTGTGGTGCAATTTATTATAATCATGAATCTCCAAAAAGAAACAAGGATTACGTTACAAAAAAAATTGTAGAGAATGTCTGTGCAATATATCGTGGAGAAAAAAAATATTTATTTTTAGGTGATATTAGAGCAAAGATAGACTGGGGATATGCAAAAGATTATGCTGAAATAGCCTGGAAAATAATGCAACAAAAAAAGCCCGAGTTTTTTATAATAGCATCAGGAAAAACTCACAGTGTAGAATATTTTGCTAAAAGTTGTTTTGATTATGTTGGTTTAGATTATAAAAAATATCTCAAAGTTGATAAGAAATTATTTAGAAAATCAAAAACAAGTAATTTAAAAGGAGATATTAAAAAAGCAAAAAAAACATTTAACTACAAAGTAAAAACACATCTTAAAGAAGTAATTAAAATAATGATGGATGATGAGCTTAAAAAGTATAGTCATCCTCCGATAATAAAATGATAGAGAATATAAAATTTAAAAAAAAACTATATGCACTGATTGTAAGAAATAATTACAGAAAAATGAATGGTATTAATTTTTTTACTCCTGAAAGTGCAAGTCAGCAATTTGGATACATGAGGCATAAAAAAAATCATTATATAATGCCTCATAAACATAATAAAAGAATGACCAAAATACTAGTCACAACCGAGGTTTTAATAATTTTAAAAGGTACTTTAAGAGTGGACTTTTATAAAACTAATAAAGAATATTTGTTTAGTAAAAAAATTTATGCAGGCGATATAATTATGTTAGTGCATGGGGGTCATGGTTTCAAAGTACTTAAAGATATTGAGATGATTGAAGTAAAACAAGGTCCTTATAAACTATCTTCAGATAAAATAAAATTTAACAAAACTGATGAAAAAAAAATTAAAATCAAAAAATAAGATCCTTTTTCCAGTAAGTAAACCAAAAATTTCGAAAGATGATATAATTAGCATAAATAATGTTTTAAAGAAAAGCTGGATATCATCGGATGGACCTGAGGTAATTAAGTTTGAAAACAAATTTTCAAAATATATCGGAAAAAAATATTCTGTTTCTGTTTCGAGTGGAACCGCTGCTCTTGAAATAGCTATCAAAGCTTTGGGAATAAAAAAAAATGATGAAGTCTTAATGCCAAACTTCACAATTATTTCAAACGCTTTAGCTATAGTTAAACAGCAGGCAAAGCCAATATTAATAGATTGTAACATGCAAAATTGGAATATTGATATCAATCAGATAGAAAAAAAAATAACAAAAAAAACTAAGGCAATTATCATTACTCATATCTACTCTTTTGCAAACGACATGAGTAAAATTTTAAAAATCTGTAAAAAGAAAAAAATACTAATTGTCGAAGATGCTGCAGAGGTAGTTGGATTAAAATATAAAAATAAAAAATGTGGTTCATTTGGAGACATAAGTACTTTTAGTTTCTATGCAAACAAACAGATTACAACAGGTGAAGGTGGAATGATTTCAGTTAACAACTCTAATCTTTATAAAAAGTGTAAATCTTTAAGAAATTTATGTTTTGGAAAAGAAAATAGATTTAATCACAATGACATTGGTTGGAACTATAGAATGACAAATATCCAGGCAGCATTAGGGCTCAGCCAATTAAAAAAAATTAATAAAATTGTTTCAAAAAAAATGGACATTGGCAGACAGTACTACAAATATTTATCTAAAAATAAGTATTTACAAATTTTACCACCATACAACTCTTACTCCAAAAATATTTATTGGGTAGTGGGTATTGTGATTAGAGGAAAAAAAATTTCCTCAAAAGAGCTCTCAAAAAAACTTGCTAATTATGGAATTGCAAGTAGGCCGTTTTTTTGGCCGATTAATGAACAAGATATATTTAAAAAAATGAAATTATTTAATAATGAAAAATATCCAAACTCCTCATATTTATCAAAATATGGAATTTATTTACCCTCTTATTTTGATCTTAAAAATAATGAAATCAAATATATTTCATCAATAGTAAACAAAATTTTGAAATAATATTTATCAAATAAATATATCAAATATTTTTTTCTTTAGACAAAATTATAGTATTATTAAATGTTTCTACCAAACATCCGCCTAATGTTTCTTTAAAATGAGATCCATTTTTAATCTTTGCTATAATTTTTTCGATTTTTTTTCCTCGAGTTGAGTAATATTTTTTTCCAACTATTTTTAAAGCTAATGATAATGATCTGAAATTCACTTCAGAAGATTGTTGAAAAAAATTTTTACTCAGTAAAAATTTTGATTTATCTTTAGACAAAGAGGTATTTTTTTTCATATTTTTTTTTACATAAAAATCGATAGAATCTGATGTATATTTTAGATTTTGTATTGTAAGTAATATTTTATCTACATTGAGTCCTTCATTTTTTAGTTCTTCTAAAACTCTTCTAATTTTTATTCTTCTAAAATTTTCATTATAATTTGATGGATCTATAATAAAATAATCAAAAACGTAGCTAGCAATAAAAATTAAATCTTTTTTATTAGTATATAATAATGGCCTAATTAGTTTTACTTCATTAATAATTGTTTTTGTATTAAGAGAAGTTAGTCCTTGTAGCCCACTGCCTCGAGACACTCGAATGATAAAGTTTTCAATGAGATCATTTTTATGATGACCCAAAATTACATTATCAACCTTTAATTTTTTACACTTTTTGAATAATAACTCGTATCTTTTTTTTCTTGCTAACGCTTGTATATTCTTACTAGGTTTTTTACCTCTCCATACTAAAATTTTTAAATTTATAAAATTCTTCCTTAAAACTTTTTGAACCTCTTTTGCTTCAGCAGATGACTCTTTTCTCAAGCCATGGTCAACTATGAAGAAGTGAGAGTTCAGACTATTTTTATATGCATAAATTCTAGCTAAAAATGCTAAAGCTATACTGTCTGGCCCACCAGAAACGGCTACTAAAAAATCATTTTTTAAATTGAAATGTCGCTCAAATTTTTTGTAAATTCTATTAATTCTTGTATTATCGAGTTTATTTAGTAAGTGTTTAGGAATTCTTTTTCTTACACTCAAATTTTTGAGACTCATATTTTGCTTTTTGAATTACAGATTGATTTGCTTTAGGGTATTGTTTTTCAACACCATTTATCATTTTGCATCCTTGATCTTTTTCTCCAATCTGGACCATTGAAACACCAAGTTTTAATAAATTTATAGGTGCTTTTTCTCCTTTGGGATACTTTTGATAGCCCTCTAAATATGCAGATGCAGCATCTGTGAAAAGTTGTCTAATCCTAAACGTTTCAGCATACCAATACTGAGCATTACCAGCTAGTTCATGATTGGGATTTGATTTTACAAATTCTCTAAAAGCTCTTTCTGCTGTGGAGTAATCACCAACTTTTAAAAAACTTGTTGCAAAATCATATTGTTTTTCAGCGGTGTCTTGGGGAAGTATTTTTTCTTCTGCTTGAAAGGTTTCTGTCACAATTGAAGCTGTAGTTTCAACTGATTGAATTTCTTGTGATGTCTTATTTGTCTCAGTATCTTTATATGAAATAGATCCCAGATCTTGTGGTTTAGAGCTTCCAGGCAATGCTTTCTTTTTTGTATCCAAGTTTTTTTTTACAATCATTTTAGAGCTATCACTTGAAATTACTCCCAGTTCTAAATCTTGGAATCTAATTTGATTATCAGCCTGAACTTTGGAAAGACGATTGGATAGTTTGTCTAATTTAAAATTTATTTCTTCAAATTTGTTAGTAAGTTCCTGAAATTGATTTTCAATCTCTGAAAGTTTTAAAAGATGTCTTGTTAAAACATCTTCTGAGTTGTTATTTAATTCTAAGTTTGAAATACTTTTACTCTGGTCAGTTGTATTAAATTTATTTGACTCAGAGTAAACTGCTTTTTCTAAAGTTTTAATATCTTGTTGAATGATCTCTAAAGTTTCATAAATATTGTGATTGTCTGCTTTAGAAATTGAAATTGAAAAAAAAGTAAAAATTATGATAAATTTTAAAAATACAAATTTAGATGAAATTTTCATTATGTAGGTTATGATTATAATAATGGCAAAAAAAAGACCTTTAAAACTTTATTTGTTTTAAAGGTCTTTTAATTTAAAAATTTAGTTAGCTTTTACAGATACTGATCGTCTGTTTTTAGACCAAGCTAATGGATTTGAGCCAGAGTCTACTGGTCTTTCTTTACCATAACTTAACACTGAAATTCTGTCTGAAGAAATTCCATACGTCATTAAATAATCTTTAGCTGAGTTTGCTCTTCTTTCGCCCAGCGCTAAGTTGTATTCTCTTGTTCCTCTTTCGTCAGCATGTCCTTCAAGCACTATTGTGATTTTTGAATTTTTTCTTAACCACGCAGCTTGTTTTCTCAAAGTTTCTCTTGAAGCAGTAGTTAACACTGACTCATTTGTTGCAAAGAATACTCTGTCAGGCACTCCTGAAGCAAGATACTCAACTGTATCAGTTCCTGTGTACACATCACCTTGCATTTGGCCTGATGATTTTTTAGAAGTTGCACAAGCAGACAGAGCTAAGCATGCAACGATTACTAAAAAAGTATTTTTTAAAATTTTGTTTAATTTCATTATTGCTCCTTGATC
>TARA_B100001057_G_scaffold159606_1_pt1 | contig 16072 bp, 15 predicted proteins | sample TARA_B100001057 | Tara Oceans TARA_B100001057 (sample SAMEA2621839) | marine metagenome | biome: marine biome (ENVO:00000447); feature: surface water layer (ENVO:00002042); material: "saline water (ENVO:00002010), including plankton (ENVO:xxxxxxxx)" | depth 5 m
CAAATGAATGCTCTGCAAAAATTATTGAGAAATATGGAGCTAAATTTAGTACTGATAAGGATTATCAGTCTCTATATTCAATTTTATAGTTCCTTTAGAATCTCAGTCAAAGTATTGTTTGGATGCGTACTAGTAGTAATACTTCTTCCGATAACTAAGTAGCTAGCACCCAAATTCAAAGCTTCTTGTGGTGTACATACTTTATGATGATCATCAGTATTTTTTTCTAACCTTATTCCAGGTGTTATATATAGTTTATTATCACATGACAAGGATTTAATATCATTTGGTGCACAAACGAAACCATCAATGTCTGCGGATACTCCAATAGTTTTCAATCTATCTATTTGATTATCTCTACTACATCCAAAAACATTCTCACAATCAGTGTCACTTAAACTTGTTAGTGCAGTTACTCCAATTAGTTTACAGCTAGACTGGCTATCATGTTTTGCTTTCATTGCACTAATTACCATTGCTTCTCCACCTGACAAATGAACATTGAGCATCCAAATATCCAACGAAAAGGCTGCTAAACATGCCTTATAAACAGTAGTTGGTATGTCATGAAATTTTAAATCTAGAAATATTTCAAATCCTTTTTGATGAATTTGATGAATGCAATCTGGCCCATATTTAGTAAATATTTCTTTACCAATCTTCAATCGACACAGCATAGGATCAATTGTATCTATGAATTCATATGTTTGGCGGATATTGTCAAAATCTAATGCTACTATTACTTTTTTATTATCTTTCATTTTTTGGTACCTTTGCATCTATTGTTATTGGTAATATTGATTGCCAATGATCACATGAAGGACAAAGCCATATATACTCTTTAGGAGAGTATCCACAATTACTACAGCTGTAAGTGGTAAAATTATTTTTTATCATTGTTAGAAGTTCATAATAGATTTCAGAATCATTATTTTTATTTTCATACAATTTATCATATATTGATGCAAATGAGTTTTTGTTTGTTTTTTCAAGATATTTTTTAGGAGATTCTGATTGATTGATATTAAACATAAATTCATAAAGTATCGGAGAAAACTCTTCAGAGTTTGAATATTCTAAAATAATATTTTCAATACGAGAATCGATTTTTTTATCTTTTGATAAAGCAGCTAATTCAATTATATCATTTGATAAAATAATAAGAAATGAGGATTCAATTTCTACAAGATTATGAAGATAATCTAGTGCAAGATTAGCATCATTCGCAATATTCAACTTAAATAGCATAAAGTATGCGCGAACAGATTTTGGGTTTACATCAATAGCTTTTTTTAGAACTGTAATCGACTTGTTCAATTGATTATCATCATGATATTGATTTGATCTTTCACAATAATATTGAGAAAGGATTACATCTATGGGAAGGTTTCTAATGGTATCTTTTTTAATGCTCTTACAAAACTTTATAGCACTATCCCAGTCCTTTGAAATTTCATATATTAGTAATATATATTCTATACATGATTCTTTATAGTTTTTATTATCTTTTAAGGTAATTAGAATTTTTTCTGATTTATCATAAAGTCCAGCTGAAAAAAAATCTTTGGCAAGTTCATAAAGTGATTGATTTTTAATACTTTTATCTAATTTTGGTCTAGATAATAAGTTTTGATGTATAAGTATAGCTTTATCAAATTCACCCCTTCTCCTATATACACCGCCTAGAGCAAGGTGAGTCTCTATAGTAGAGCTATCTATATCAATAAGATCGGTAAATATTTTTAATGCTTTATCGTCTTCGTTATTTAAAAGATAATTGAGTCCTCTATAGTATTCTGCACTATATATATTTGTATTATTGCTAGATTTGCTAGTGTTAGAAATTATGTAGACTATGATTAATAGTAATATTACTATTATAATAATTTCAATCATTCAATCCCATCTCTTAATGGGTTCCTTCTTAGATTGTCTAATTCTTCTTGATTATTTTCTAGAGCAATTTTCATCTCTCTTGTTCTTTTTTTGTAGGATAGTACTATTGCAACTAAATAAATAATTGAGGTTATGATACCAGCAATAAAAGAATAAAGTATTAAAATAGATAATGGAATTTCTATATTCTCGACATATAAATTTACGGTTATTGACTGAATATTATAAGTGGCTAGGATAACAAATATAATTATTAAACTAGTAGTTAATATTAAAAAAAATAGCTTACCCATAATTATATTCTAAAGTAATTTTGTAAAATTGAATAGATTATATATTATTTACTCGTGACTTTAACTCTTTACTAGGTTTAAAATGAACAGTATTTCTTCTTTCTAATGCTATTTTTTGACCAGTTTTTGGATTTCTTGCTATGCGGGATTGATGAGAATGTAAACAAAATGTTCCGAATCCTCTGATTTCTATTCTTTCTCCTTGATATAGATGGAGACTCATGAAGTCTATAAGTTTTTTAATAGAATATTCCGTGTCTGATAAATTGATTTTTTTAGTTTGAGAAACTAAGCTTATAATATCTGACTTATTCACTGTCATCTAATTGTGAACAGGTAACTTGATAGTTTTTCTTATCAATTGATTTCATTTTACACCGAATCTTAGTTGATGGTTCAAGCGAGTTATTTTCTAGTATTGCCTTAAGTTCTTTCTGAAGTAACTTTAATGTCCCAGACAAATTATTGTCTAGTTTTATATAAACACCAGTATCAGTTATACTTACAACTTCCGCATCTAGTTCTTTCCCTACTTCATATTGATCAACTAAATTTTGGAAGTTAGATTCAATATATTGTTTTAGGCCTAGTGATATCCTCTCTCTATCAGCATCAATTGATAAGACCACTGCTTCAATTGTATTGCCTTTTTTATAAGATCGAATAAAATCCTCAGGTTTACCAATGTTAGTGACATCTGAAATATGAACCAAACCATCAATGCCGCCGTCTAGACCAACAAATATCCCAAAATCAGTGACTGATTTTATTTCACTCTTGATAATGTCTCCTTTTTTATGATTAGAAGAGAATGTTTCCCATGGATTATCAAGACACTGTTTATAACTTAATGATAACCTTCTTTTTTCTTCATCAATTTCAATAACTTTGACATTAATTTTATCGCCTAGATTTAGAATTTTTTTAGGGCTTACATTTTTATTTGTCCAATCTAACTCTGAAGTTCTAACAAGACCTTCAATACTATCTCCAAGATCAACAAATACCCCATATTCAGCGATGTTGACAACTTTACTCTCGTAAACTTGATCTAATTCTATATTACCCTCAACTTTTTCCCAGGGATCATCAGAAAGCTGTTTCATACCTAAACTTACTCTGTTTTTATCTTCATCAAACTTGAGTACCTGGACATCAATTTCATCACCTACTTTTAATATTTCTTGAGGATGATTTATTCTCTTCCATGAAATATCTGTAATATGAAGTAAGCCATCAATACCGCCCAAATCAATAAATGCCCCATAGTCTGTAAGATTTTTCACAAAGCCTTTGGTTATGTTGCCTTCTGCATATTTCTCTTTAATTTCCTCTGAGCTTGAGTTTTGATCTAGCAATACAGCTTTTCTTGATAATACGATATTATTTCTTACTCTATCCATTTTTATAATTTTAAAGTCGAGAATTTTTCCTTCTAAGTAATCTGTTTCTTTCGTTGGTCTGACGTCAACAAGCGATCCAGGGAGAAATGCTTTCACATCCATAAGTTCTACTGTAAATCCACCCTTGACTTTACCACAAACTTTGCCTGACACGATTTCTTGATTATCTAATAAATTCTCTAGTGTTGACCATACTTTTTTTCTTTTAGCTTTTTCTCTAGATAATATTGTCTCTCCATATCCATCCTCTACAAGGTCAAGCGTGACATCAACTACATCTCCGATAGCAACTTCAAGTTCCCCATCAGAGTTCATAAATTGACTTTTAGGAATAATGCCTTCGGATTTGAGACCGGCGCTTGTAATCACAAAGTCATTTTTAATGTCTATAACTTTAGCAGGAATTATCTCGCCAGGTGTCATGTTTAGCTGAGATATATTTGATTCTATTAGTTTCTCAAATTCGGTATTTGCTGTCATATTATATATTTAATTAATTTTCTGTAATAGTATACAAATTTAATATTTTATCAACAATTGCATCTGGTTTTAGGCTAGATGTATCTATTATATGAGCATTATGTGGTATTTTAAGGGGTGATATAGCTCTATTCATGTCACTTTCATCTCTATTTTTTAGAGACTCAAAGACATCATCAAATTTAACTTTTTCCCCTTTATGAACTAGTTCATCAAATCTTCTTTTGGCTCGTACATCGAGAGAAGCATTTATATAAAGTTTTAAACTTGCATTTGGAAAAACCTCCGAACCCATATCTCTGCCATTTGCGATAAGATTATTGCCTCTAGCACATGCATGTTGTATGTCTAACATCGACTTCCTAACTTCGGGTATCTTGGATACTATAGAAGCAGCTTCTCCAACATCTTCATGATATAAGAGATGATCAATTTTATTATTCTTATAAATTATTTCAAACTCATGTGTATTATCGTTAGCTATTAAGGATATATCCGATATTAACTTGCCCAAATTGTCTATCGTGTGGAGTGATTGTGATGTTTTTGAGGCAATAAAACCAACTGATCGGTATAACTTACCGCTGTCCAATAATTTAAAGTTTAATCTTTTAGCGAGTATTTTTGATACAGTTGTTTTGCCAGAACTACTTGTCCCATCTATTGTGATGATATTATTAGTTTCAGATTTCATATACGTTAACTTCCTGTTGTCTAAGTAAGTCAACAAAATTTGGAAATGATGTAGAAATATTCTTAGTATCACTGATGGTTATTGATTTTTTTGAGACTATACCTGCAATAGCAAATGACATTGCTATTCTGTGATCATCATAACTTTTAACTTTACCTCCTGTTATCTCTCCTCCTATGATTTTTATCGAATCAAGTGTAGATGAGACATTTACTCCAATAGCTTTTAGCCCGTCCTCCATTGATTTTATCCTATCACTTTCCTTGTATCTAAGTTCTTCAATACCTGAAATATTAGATATACCTTCCGATACCGCACAAGCAATAAATAATATTGGTAGTTCGTCTATGAGTGATGAAATTATATCTCCTCCCATATTGATAGATTCTAATTTTGAATATTTAACTTCAATATCAGCAATTTTTTCATTAGATACAGTTCTTATGTTTTTTAAATCTATTTTAGCTTTCATCTGCTTCAAAACAGTTATAATGCCGGTTCTATATTTATTGATATTTACATTTGGTATCAGTATATCTGAGCCTTCTGAAATAAGCGCTGCAACTATGAAAAAAGCGGCAGAAGATATGTCTGATGGTATTTCAATATCCTTCGCAATTAGCTTCTGTTGGCCAAGCATGACAAGCTCATTTTCTGAGCGTTTCAAATCATATCCAAAATGTTGAAGAAGATTTTCAGTGTGATCTCTCGTAGGTATTTTCTCATAAAATACATGTTTTCCTTCTATAAATAATGCAGCAAGTATTAAACAAGATTTAATTTGTGCACTAGCTATCTTCTGTCCGTATTCTATGGAAGAAAATTCAATTTTAGGGTTAATTTTGAGCGGAGCTTTAAATTCATCAGAATCAATATCTGCGCCGCAATTTCTGAGAGGTTTTATTATTCTATCCATAGGTCTGCTTCTTAATGATGAATCACCAGTAAGAGATGAGCGAAACTTCTGGGTAGACAAAACACCAGTTAGTAAACGTATCAACGTGCCTGAATTTCCAACGTCAATAATCTTTTTGGGCTCTGTTAGCCCAAATAATCCCTTTCCTGTAATAGTTATTTCTTGTTTTTCAACTGTAATATTAACACCCAATTGTCTCATTGCTGAGATGGTATTTAGACAATCATCGCAATGAAGAAAGTTTCTGATACTTAAAGACCCCTGAGCAACAGATCCTAAAATAATACTCCTATGGGAAATCGATTTATCACCAGGAACTTGTATTCTTCCAATTAGAGCCCTTGATTTATTGACAATGAGATTATTATTCTCAGTCATATAGTTTTACTTTGTATTTTTTCTAATAGCCTTTTCAATTTTGCTTTTTCGGACTTATCAATTATATTTTTCATCTGAGAAATATTTTTTTCAAGTATAGCAATAGTTTTTTTGATATTTTTCCTGTTATTAATAAATATATCTGACCACATTGTAGGATCACTCTTGCTTAATCTAACATGTTCCTTTATTCCACCTCCTAATAACAGTGACAGGTTATTATCTATAACTGACTGAGGTAAAGATTGCATGAAAATATATGACATAAGATGGGAAATATGACTAGTTTTTGCCATTAAATCATCATGTTTTTTCTTATCGATATTATGTGTTACTGCTCCCATAGATAACCAAAAAGAATTAATATCATTATATATCGATTGCTTCACAGTCATCTTGTCTATAATAAATACAATTTTGTTTTCAAACATATTGCTTTTACTTGATTTTATGCCTGAACTCTCGGAACCAACCATTGGATGAGAACTCAGGTAATCTATTTTTGATTTAGATAATTTTTTAGTAATATCCAAATGAGGATTCCCTTTTGAACTTCCAATATCAGTCAATATAGTTTTCTTTTTAAGAGATTCTCTGATTTGTTCAATTATATTAGGATATGTACTGATAGGTGTACATAATATTACTAAATCAGGATGATCTATCTTATATAAATCTTCATGAGCAGTATCAATAATTTTATTCTTTTGAGCGTATTCAAGAGTGTCAGGATTGTTATCAAAGCCAGATATTCTACTAGTGATTTTATGCCTTTTTATAGATTTGCATAATGATGCTCCCATCATTCCCAATCCACAAACAAGGATATTTTTATACTTTTTCACTATAGAATATTTTTAAATGTTTAATAAATTTATTATTATCTTTTACTTTTCCAATTGATACTCTAAGATAATCAGGCAATTTATAGTTTGCTAAAGGCCTCACAATAATTCCCTGTTTAAGTAAATAAGTAAATAGCTTTTTTGAACTAGTACCGGCTTTAAAAGTTAAGAAATTACAATTTGTTCCTAAATAGGTAATTGATAGTTTTTTAAAAGTTTCTATAAATTGTCTCATAGAAAAGGAATTATTCTCTTTGCTCATTTTAATGAACTGCTTATCTTTAAGAGCAAGTAGCGCTGCTTTCTGGGCGAACATATTTGTATTAAATGGTTGCTTAAATAATTTAATCTTTTCAATATTTTCTTTAGATGAAATACCATAGCCTATCCTTAGAGATGCTAAACCATAAATTTTTGATAATGATCTTGTGACATAAAGATTTCTATATTTTTTTAAGAGTGTAACTGCGCTTTTATAAGTTGAAGGTTCTAAATATTCATAATATGCCTCATCTATTACAACTGTAATTCTTTTAGGAATTGAATTAAGAAATTTATCAATAATTTCTAGTTTCAAATATGTACCAGTAGGATTACCAGGATTAGCAATAAAGATAAGTTTTGTCTTTGCAGTAATTTTATTAATAATGTCGTCTATATCAGTGCCTAAATAGTTTTGACTTAATTTATTCATGTCTGGACGGCTTGTAATAACCTTGGCTTTTTGTAATTTACAAATTATTTCATAAACAAGAAATGAATGTTTTGGAATGATTACTTCCGAAGAACTATCGATACAGGCTCTGGTTATAAATTCCAGAATTTCATTACTTCCATTTCCAATTATTAGATTTTCAGTCTTGATCTTATTACCAAGATTTCTAGTTATCTGAGCTAATAAGTTCTCAGGAATACTATCTGGATATAAATTAAGATTATGCTTACTCTTAGCAATATACTTAGCTACACTTTTTGAAATAAATGGGTTTTCATTTGATGCAAGCTTAATAACATTCTTGATTTTATATTTTTTCTGAACGTCATGAATATTGAATCCTGGCGAATATTTAGTTATTTTTTTTACTGCCACTAATCTATACTCTTTGGGTATGACCCCAGTAATTGAAAATACTTAGATGCTGACTTAATTTTCTTAAGTGCAGTTGAAATTTTTTTGTCATAAATATGACCAGATATATCAATTAGAAATATATATTCCCAATTTCTATCTTTAGTAGGAATCGACTCAATTTTTGTCATTGATATTTTATTAGTAGATAGGATTTCAAGAATTCTTGATAAGGCTCCTGATTTATTCTGTATAGACATTACGAAGGTAGTTTTATCATTATTTGATTCATTGACATCAGTGTTGCCTATTATTAAAAACCTTGTTGTATTATTGTGAATATCATGAATATTTTTTCTTACGATTTTTAGCTTATAAAGATTGCTGCATACTTCATTAGCTATACATGCTGAATTTTTATATTTTTTTGCATATAAAGCAGCTTGAGCATTACTATCAGATGAAATGCATTCAACATCTGGACAATTTTTTGAAATCCAAGTACTGCATTGAGATAAAGTCTGAGTATGAGAGTATATTTTTTTAATATTTTTTAGTTTACCATCAGAAGACATTAGACAATGTTTGATAGCAATATTTTGCTCGCCACATATATTAATTTTATATTTGATGAGAAAATCTAGTGTATTTTTTATACTTCCTTGGCTAGAATTTTCTACAGGAACAACTCCATAATCACTTACATTATGCTTAACCGCATCAAAGACTTCGAGGATATTATTTTTGCTATTCTTTGTTATGCTTTTCCCAAAAAACTTTGTAGTTGCAATTTCGCTGTATGTACCCTCAGGTCCAAGAAACGAAACAGTTAGGTTTGTCTCTAAAGATAAACATGATGATATTATCTCTCGATATATATTGTGTATGTGATTGGATTCTAGTGGGCCTTTATTTAAGCCTCTTAAGTTTTTGATGATTTGAGATTCTCTGTCTGGTCTAAATATTGATGTGTTATTTGAGGATTTTTTATATTCAGCAACTTTCTTCGCAATACCTGCTCTCTGATTAAGCAAATCTAATATTTGTTTGTCTATATTATCTATTGATTTACGAAATTTTTTTAACATATCTATTCATTAGTTCGCTCAGACGATACTGCTGATATTTTCTCACTATCAGACATATCTTGCAATCTAACACCTTGGGTATTTCTATTGATAGTTTTCATGTCTGATGCTGATATTTTAATAGTTTTCCCTTTGTTTGTTATGAGTATTATGAAATCGGTGTTCTCTAAATTTACAGCACCGACTACTTGTCCGTTCCTCTCAGATGTTTTAATAGATATTACGCCTTGCCCACCTCTGTTTTGTTCATTGTATGAATCTGTTGAGATTTTATTACCATATCCATTTTCAGTTACAAATATTACTTGTTCGTGAGTCACATTTAATGATGAAATAATTTTGGAGTTTTTAGTAAGTTTTATGCCAACGACGCCTTGGGTCCCACGTGTTCTCTCTCTAATTTGAGACTCAAGAAACATTATTGATTTACCTGACGATGAAGATAGTATTATTTTATCTTTACCACTTGTATGTAGCGCGTTGAACAAATAGTCATCTTTTTTTAACAAAATCGCTTTTAATCCGCTATTTCTTACCTTTTTAAATGAAGATAAAGATAACCTATTTACCATTCCATTTCTGGTAGTTAAAAATAAATAACTATCTTCATCAAAGTTTTTAACTGCAAGAAGCGCTGAAATTGATTCATCAGACTCTAGAGGCAATATATTGTTTATAGATTTACCTCTAGCTTGCCTACTAGTATCAGGTATATCAAAAACTCTTATAGAAAAGGCTTTGCCTTTGGTAGAAAAGCATAAAATTGTATCGTGTGTATGAGCGCAAACTAGGAGTTTTGCTTTATCTCCTTCTTTAAAATTAGCTGCATTTACTCCCCTTCCTCCACGTTTTTGACTTCTAAATTCGGTAACTGGCATACGTTTTACATAATTCGCATCTGTCAGGACTACTATTACATCCTCTTTTTTTATCATATCTTCCTTATTTAAAAGTCCTTCATCTTGAGAAATTTTAGATCTTCTATCTTGCCCATATGTATCCTTAATTTCTATTAATTCTTTAATCATGAGGTTATTTAACTCTTCTGATTTTGATAAGATGCTTAGATACTCTTTAATAGACTTTATAGCATCATGATAATCATTGAGTATTGTGTCTTGCTCAAGATTAGTTAGTTTATTAAGTTTCATGTCTAAAATCGCTTGAGCTTGGTTTTCACTTATCTTATAGTTATTCTCAATTAAACCAACTTTAGTATCAACAGACATATAGTGGGAACAATCCTTAATAAGTTTAGATAGAATCCATTTATTATTGGATGTTGACCATGATTGATTCATAATTTTCTTTCTTGCCTCTTCAGTTGATTGAGATTTTTTTATAAGTTCAATCATATGATCAATATTGAAGAGCGCAATACTCAAACCTTCAAGGATATGTGCCTTAGTATATGTTTTGTTTAATAAGTATAGAGTTCTTCTTGTGATGATCTCGCGTCGATGTTTTATAAATTCATTTAATGCTTGAGGAACACTTATAGTATTTGGCTCTCCGTCAACTAAACAGACCATGTTTACCGAAAATGAAGTTTGTAAATTTGTCTGTTTATATAAACTACTTAGAATTACATCTGGTTGTTCTCCTTTTTTAAGTTCAATAACAACACGTAAACCGTCTCTATCTGATTCATCTCTTAGATGACTTATGCCTGAAATTTTTTTATCTCTTACCAATAATGCAATTGATTCAATAAGTTTTGCTTTATTTACTTGATAGGGCAATTCATTAATTATTATTGAACTTTTATCTTTATTCTCTTCGATTGTATGTATAGCTCTGATTTTAAAAGAACCTCTTCCGGTTTTTATAGCTTGATAAATACCGCCGTTATCTTTAATTTCTGCACCTGTTGGAAAATCTGGTCCTTTAAACTCAGCTTGATCTATAAATTCATCTATAGCTTCGTCATTTGCCAGCGATGGGTTTCTTATTATAGCTATCACTCCATTTATAACCTCGTTGAGATTATGAGGAGCAATATTAGTTGCCATTCCTACAGCTATACCAGATGCGCCATTGATAAGAAGATTAGGTAATCTTGTTGGTAAAACAGATGGTTCACTTTCTGAACCATCGTAGTTGGGATTAAAATCAACAGTGTTTTTATCAATATCAGATAACAGCTCATGAGACAAACGTGACATTCTGACTTCTGTATATCTCATAGCCGCGGGAGAGTCGCCATCAATGGATCCGAAGTTTCCTTGTCCGTCAACCAATGGATATCTCATAGAAAAAGGTTGAGCTAATCTTACAATAGTGTCATAGACGGCTGTGTCACCATGTGGGTGATACTTACCAATTACATCACCTACAATACGAGCTGATTTTTTATAAGCCTTGTTATATCCATTATTAAGTTCATACATTGAGTATAATACTCGCCTATGCACTGGTTTTAAGCCATCCCTTACATCTGGTAAAGCCCTACAACAATGACAGACATAGCATATTCAATGTAGGAATGACGCATTTCATCATCAAGTTTTATTTGTGAATATTCAGACATTTATGGGTAATTTTTCGGCCATATTATGAGTGTTATTTTAACATAAATAGTACTTATAAACGATATAAATTGAAGTCGTTACGGTATAGAATTTTAAGATGTTTATTGTTTCACCAAAATGGATTTTTTTAGAAAATAAAAAAATAGAAAAAGATAAATCTCTCTTAATTGAAGGCTCGGTTATTAAGGATATACTGGATACCAAATCTGTCAAAAAATATCATAGCGAGATTAAGAAAATAGAATATCCTAATCACATAATGATGCCAACATTCATAGAGAGTTATATAGATATGGATGACTGTCTCAATCAAACAGATTTTGATAAAAAGATGAAAATGCTTTTAGAAAATGGTGTTACAAGACTTCAGGTTGTATCACATAGTTTTGAGAGAATTTTATCATATAAAGTAGATAGTAATATAGATATTAGTTATGTCATTTCATTTGATGGAAAATATTGTAATAAAAGTATGATTAAAGACATGATTAATATACTTGATTTTTATAAAGCAGACCCAACAAAACAATTTAGCTTAAATTTGATAAATATATTAGATTTTGAAAGGGAGATAATTGAGAAACTTTCATCTATATCAAATGAAATAAATATGAATATTCATATTCAAGGAAATGATTTATCTCAAATTGAGGATAAGCAGAGAATAAATCAAATTATAGATTTTTGGGAGAGTATAAACCTTCTTAACAATTGTTTTATACATGATTTATTTTGTAATAATGAAAATTGGATATCTTGTATGAACAAGAAAAATATTAAATTAATGATTGATTTTAATACAATCGACTCTATAGATAAATTAAAGTCATTATCATCATTATTAAAGAAAAAGTATATCTGTATATTAATTAATAACAAGAACAACGCATATGGCCTTTACAAAGTTCTTAAGTTAATAGATATATTAAGAATTAAAAACTTAGATGATTTCGAAAATCTAATTATTAATTGTGTCACTGTAAATGCTTTTGATGTTTTTCATAAATCAAATTATTCTGGTCTTATTAAAAAAGGGTCTTTAGCATCTTTTAATATTTTTGATTATTCAATTAATAATTTTTTTATTAAAGATGATTCTCATAAAATATATAATCTTGACAATCAAAGCTTATCTAATGTATGGTCAGCTGGTAAACAAATAATATTCTAGTATGGATAAAAATCAACAAATTCACTTTGATAACTACGCATATGACTGGTGGAATAAAGCAGGATACTATAAACTTTTGCATAAATTAAATCCAATCAGACTTGAATATATTCAATCAAAATATGAACTAAAAGGGAAAAAAATCCTAGATATTGGCTGTGGAGGAGGTTTACTCTCTGAAGAGCTTCATAAGAAAGGAGCAATAGTAACCGGCATAGATTCATCTGCTAAATCTATAAAGATTGCTCAACAACATGCCAAAGAGCAAAATTTCAAAATTACTTATATAAATGAATCGATTTTTGATTCTTCATTTGAAAAAGAGTTTGATTGTATAATATGTTTTGAAGTTATTGAACATGTTGATATGCCAAATGAATTAATAAAAAAAATATTAGAGATATCTAAAAAAGATGCAAGTTTGTTTCTATCTACCTTAAATAGAAATTTAAAATCGTTTATATTTGCAAAATTAATTGCAGAATATGTGTTGAAATATGTACCAAAAGGAACCCATCAATACTCTAAGTTTATAACCCCTTATGAGTTAGCAAATATGACTGAAAAGAATCAATATGCACTTAACAGCATAGATGGATTAACATTTAATCCTATTGACGAATCATTTTTTCTATCAAAAAATATAGATATAAATTACTTTTTACATGCTGAAAGACAATAATATCACATCCGTGCTCTTTGATTTAGATGGAACACTTGCAGATACTTCGCAAGATATGTGTGACTCACTTAATAGAATATTAGATATTCACAAGCTAAAAAAAGTTCAATGTATAGAATTGAAAAAACATATTTCTAGAGGAGCGATTGGAATAATAGAATTTGCTTCTATAGTAAATGGAAGATCTGTAGACTCGTCGCTTATTAGATCAGAATTCTTAGAAGACTATAAAGACAATTGTTTTATAAATACTAAAATAAATAATAATATGGATAGTTTGATTGATTACTTAATTAGTAAGAATATTCAAGTTGGGGTTGTAACGAATAAACACTCTCGTTATGTCAGCAAAATTATTAAAGGCTTAAATCTTGAAGATAAATTAAACTGCGTTGTTACAGGCGATATGGTTTCTAATCCAAAGCCAGATATTGATGGTCTGGTAAAAGCTGCAGAAATTACTAAGTGTAATGTATCTAATACTGTCTATGTAGGAGATGATGAAAGAGATATTATTGCTGGGAGAAATGCTGGAATGATGACAGTTGTAGCAGACTTTGGCTTCATAAGTCCGGACACTAATATTAAGCTATGGAAAGCAGATTTGATTATTAATGACTCCCTAGATTTAAAAAAACATATTTAATCTATGAGTACTAATTCGTTGTCCTCTATTAAATTAAATAATTTAATTACATGTTTATCACTCATTCTTATACAGCCATGTGACTCAGGCCTACCGAGCTTGTCTGAATGTGGTGTTCCATGAATATAGATATATCTATCGTATGTATCTACATTTCCACCCTTATTGACACCATTTTCTAATCCACTTAATCTAATAATCCGTGATGTAATATAATCATTATTATCCTTGGGTATCTCATTAATTATTCTAGAGGTTGGAATTCTATTTTTAAATAATGTACCTGCCGGTAATTTATGGCCTAACTTAGAAACTACAATATGTAGACCTGTTGGAGTCTTATTAGAATTCAGTAGACAGCCTAAACCGTATGAAGAAGATGATATATTAGACTCAAAGATTAATTTATTAGAATTAATAAGAAATATTTTTTGGTTCGATGTATTTACAAATATCATATAATTTACTGGTAGACATAATTAGTTAATATACCACTACTTCATCAAGATCATTTTCATTTTGTGTTTTTTTATTTTTTGCTGCATCATTTCTGATTTTATCAAGTGATATTAAGTAGTCTTCATTAACATCACCTGTTATATAATTACCATTAAAACAAGATGAGTCAAAACTGGAAATATTAGAGCTTTCGCTTTTTACAGAAATTATAAGATCTTCTAGGTTTTGGTAAAAAATTCTATCACAACCTATAAACTCTGCTATTTCTTCTGGACTACGATTATCTGCGATGAATTCTTTGCTTGCAGGCATATCTATGCCATACACATTAGGATGTTTAACAGGAGGAGCGGCTGATGCCATGTAAACTTTTTTGGCTCCAGCTTCCCTCGCCATCTCTACGATTTGTTTTGATGTAGTGCCTCGAACAATTGAGTCATCTACAAGCAAGACAGCTTTATCTTTAAACTCTGATTTAATAGCATTAAGTTTACGTTTGACAGATTTTGAACGTTCATTTTGCTCGGACATAATAAATGTTCTTCCAATATATCTATTCTTTATAAAACCTTCTCTAAACGGAATTGATAATCTTGTTGACAACTCTAGAGCTGAAATTCTACTTGTATCAGGAATTGGTATTACAACATCAATATCATTATCAGGAAATGCTTTTTTAATATTATCAGCTAATGCGGTACCCATATTCATCCTAGCCTTATATACAGAAATGCCATCAATAATTGAGTCAGGTCTGGCAAAATAGACATACTCAAAGATACATGGGTTGATGCTTGTCTTTTTCGCACATACTCTTGTGTGCACCTTACCATCAATGTCTATAAAAATTGCTTCTCCTGGCAGAACATCTCTTTCGAATACAAAGCCTGCAGTATCTAGAGCAACAGATTCAGATGCAATCATTGTCTCGATCTTACTGCCATTTTTTCTTTGCCCGTAACATAGTGGCCTAATTCCATGAGGGTCTCTAAATGCTACTATACCTTTGTCGGTTATTAATGTGACGACTGCATATGCGCCTTTTACTCTTCTGTGTACTCCAGCTACTGCATAAAAAATACTATCCGGTGTAAAATCATCTTTACTGTGCAAATAAAGCTCATGAGCAAAAATATTAAGTAATATCTCTGAATCAGATTTTGTATTAATATGTCTTAAGTCTTCTTTAAATAAATCATTTTTTAATTTATCAGAGTTAATCAAATTACCATTATGCGCCAGCGCGATACCATATGGTGAATTTACATAAAATGGCTGAGCTTCAGATGAATTATCGGCATGTCCAGCAGTTGGGTATCTGACGTGCCCTATTCCTATGTGACCTTTAAGTCGATTGATATGTTTTTCTGAAAATCCATCTCTGACAAGGCCAAGTGATTTTCTTAATGTAATTTTTCCTTGATGATTTGTTAGAATGCCAGAAGCATCTTGACCTCTGTGCTGAAGAACAGTAAGAGATTCATAAATATCATGAATCACATCTTTATTGCCAGATACAGC
>TARA_B100001057_G_scaffold360577_1_pt1 | contig 16065 bp, 14 predicted proteins | sample TARA_B100001057 | Tara Oceans TARA_B100001057 (sample SAMEA2621839) | marine metagenome | biome: marine biome (ENVO:00000447); feature: surface water layer (ENVO:00002042); material: "saline water (ENVO:00002010), including plankton (ENVO:xxxxxxxx)" | depth 5 m
TGTGACTTCTTCCTTGTAAGGAAAGAACCAATTAATACTAGAGAGTACCAGAGAGTATTAATTTATAAACTCAATGAACTTAAGCTCTATCAAAAAGATATCAGAAGGTATCAGAGAGTATCTACAGTTTTAATTAATTTGTGGGTGTTTTGTGGGTGTGAACATTATAAAATCAACATATGAGCAATGCAGATGAATTAATGAAACTAAAAGAACTTTTAGACAGTGGAATTCTTACTGAAGAAGAATTTAAATCTGAAAAGGAAAAAATTTTAGGTGTAAAACCAAATCAAAATAAAGTAATTACATTTAAAACGGAAAACTTAGTTACAAAACCAATTGAAAAAAAATCAGCAGCAGTTGTAGAATTTGCCAATATGATGAATGGGCTACTGTGGTTCGGCTTAATAGGAGGTGTGTTAGGTGGAATGCCTAAAATGCCGGAATTGTTAAAAACGTATAAGTACCTTGAAGATATGAGATTAGAAATTAAAGATAATAAAATTTATCACCGATGGGAATACAATGAAGCGATTAAATGGTCAAAAAAAGAGTATAAATTACCTTACCTTCAATACGTTGGAGATTTGGATAATATAAAATGGAAAAAATCAATTCCATTAGATGAGGTACTTTATGTTTATGGTGATGAAGAATTAATTAAAAATCATAAGAGAAAAAATTGGGCTGAATACAAACCACCTTCAAAAATAACTAAAGTTGAAGATATGTTTCAAACATATGAAATAAAGGGAGTTAGCAAAACTATTAAGTTATTTATTTATTTTCGAGAGAGTTACTACGTCGATGAAATAGTAAAATTTGAAAAAAAATTATTTAAAGCAATCAAAGAAAATTCACCAAATTGTCCAAAGTGTGCATTTGCAGGGTTAAGGCCAGCTACACGTCTTCGTGATTGCAATACTTGTCATTGGCGTTATCAAAAATTAAAAAACATATAATTAAAAAATGTGGGTGTTTTGTGGGTGTGAGCAGGCTTTTTCTTATTAGATTTTTGAAAAACCCTTGTGGGCGCTACAGGATTTGAACCTGTGACTTCTTCCTTGTAAGGGAAGCGCTCTGCCGGACTGAGCTAAGCGCCCTAAGTAAATCTATTATATTGTAAATATTATTTTTAAATATAGTAAATTTTGATTAATTACTACTTAATTCCTCGTGATACTCACCATCAACATTAACTTCCCATGGATCAAAATTTCCATGACCTAAAAGTGTTCTCGCTGCATATAATCCAGTAGCCATAGCATGGTCTTGGTTGTTGTATTTAAACATTCCCGATCTTCCTATTGCTGTAATATTATGAAGGCCTGCAAGCCAATTCTTAATTACATCGATATGTTCTTGGTAACCAGTTTCAATCACTGGGTAGGCTTTGGCATTTCTACTAACCTCTGAGTGAATAACATTAAACTCTTCGTCAAAAATACTTTTTAATTCTTTAAGAGCGAAATCTATAATATCCGAATTATTTTGGTTCCATATTTTATCTTCTTCAAAACAGAAATACTCAAGTGTAAGTGGATATTTTCCTTTTTCACTCATATCATCTGAAAAATTTGTGAAATCAGCAATTCTTGCCATGTCAAGATCTGGAGAATGAATGTAAATCCAATTATCATCAAACAATTTCTTATCTATCGTTACATGAACACTGATATGATTTCTATAATTTAAACTTTTTGCTGAAGTAATTACTGATTCAGGAACATCAGCATCATAGATATCTATAAATTCTAGAAGAGGATTACTAAAAAATATATTTTTTGTATCAATTGAAGTTTGATTTCCAAGGTCATCTTCAATAGTAACTTTAAAATTATCTCCATTGTTACTTACTCCAGTAACTTTTTTGTTTTTTGCAACTTCAACATCCTGCTTTTTTACATAGTCCTCAAACTTTTCCCATAACATTCCTGCGCCAAGTCTTGGATAATAAAATTTGTCTACCAATGTTTTTGGTCTTTTTTTACTATTTGGAAATAGTGCAAATTTTATCGCAGTAGACAAACTAAGACCCTTAATTCTTTGGGCTGCCCAGTCAGACCCAATATCTTTACAATCTATCCCCCAAACTTTTTCTGTATAGTTTTTAAAAAAGTTGTTAAAAAGCTTTCTACCAAATCTGTCGACAACCCAGTCTTCAAAATTATTAATTTTAGAAATTTTTAGATAACTTTTAATCCTCGCAAATATATAAGAAAAACCAATTACAATTGACTCACCTATACCTAGTCCAAAAAGTGCATTTAGGGGAGTAAGAGGGTAGTCAAAATAACTATTTTTAAAAAGTATTCTAGTTTTTCGATTTACCTGTACTGCATCTTTTCCTAACATTTCAAGAAATAACTCATATACCTCTTTGTTTTTTGTAAAAAACCTATGTGGGCCAATATCATATCGATAATTTCCAAAAACTTTTGTTTCAGCCAATCCTCCAACTTGAGATTTTTTTTCAAGAATAATAACTTTTTTATCAGAATCTGAAAGTTCATATGCCGCTGTCAAACCAGATGGACCTGCACCAATAATCACTAAATCGTACACATTACCCCAAACATCTAATAATTATATCAAACTTCATAACACTATTGTCCTCTACAAATTTTTGCATCATCAACACAACAACCGCAAGTCTCAAAGGTTTTTCCAAAATCACTATTTAACGCCCCACCATTGTCTGCAATATAACTGTTGAAATTTGTAAAAATTAAAATATTAGAAATACAAAAGATAAAAATTATTACTACTAGATATTTTATATTTTGAATTTGATTAATTAAGAATACATATCCAAAAATAAACATTGAGAAATAATAATGTGGATATAGAGCAATATCTAAAAGTGTTAGTAACACACCATAAGTTACAAAAATAGTGATGCCAATAAGATTTATATCTTCAACTAATCTACCTCTTATCAAATAAAAAAGAGAAATAACAAATAAAATTAAAACAATAATCGAATTGAAGTTTATAAAAATTTCAAAGTTACTGTAATTTTCAGCAAGGCTCTTGTAGTCATTGTTACCATTTACTTTATTTGTGATAGATCGACCTGATAAAAAATTTCCTAATATTCTCCAATAAGAAGAAATTCCCCAGGAAGTATTATTAAAACTAATATTTGTGAGATCATTACTTTGGATATATGGAGAATATAAAAAACCATTAATTATAAATCCAAACAAACCACCAAAAACTATCTGATTAAAATACTTTAATTTTTTTACTATCGCAAAGGTGAATAGCATGCAAATTATAAATACAAAAAGAAGATAATAAGCACCGAATGCTAACGAACTTACAACTCCTAGAAAAAAAGAAATTTTTTTATTTTTATTTCTACTTAGTAATAAATAAAAGAATAATAAAAGAAAAATTTCTTGATGGTAATGGGTTGAAGAGTTTCGACTTGAGACAATTAAATATGGGTTTAATAAATAAATGCTAATTGCTAAATATAAGGTATTTTCATTTACAAATTTTTTAAAAATAAAAAAACTTATAAAAATAACAATTTGTGAAACTATTATTTGTAGTCTTAACAAGTTTAAATAATCTGTAACACCAATTGCACCAAATGTGCATTCAAACAAGTAATAAAGAGGTCCTTGGGGAAATGAAGTTGATGATTCTGCATAGTGGAAATAATTACCTTCACTACACTTATTTGCAACATAAAGTGCTTTCATCTGATCATATTTGAACTCAGATAAACCTAGATTGTTAAATTTAAAATATGAACTAACTATAAAGCTCGTATAAAAAAAATATTTGTAAAAATTTACACTCTTTATTAGCTACAGCCTAGCGAGTTCCCGCAATTCAGACATTTGTAGCAAGAACCGTTTCTAATGGTTATATGTCCACAATCTGGACAAGCTGGAGCGTCACCCATCATGTCTCCAAGTACTTCTTGAACAGTTGTAACAGAGTTAGAAACTGCCTCAACTGTATCAGTTGCTTTGACTTCTTCCACTTTTGTTATAAATTGTGTTTCTTGTTTTTCAGTTGTAGGCTGATTAGTTTCTACACTACTTGTTGGCTGTGTGTCTTGACTTGGTTCATCAATCTCAGTTTTCTCCACAAGTTCAATAGGTTCTATCTTTTCAGTTTTTTTTTGAACAGTCGCAATTTCTTGAACGGGTTCTACTATCTCAGTAACTTGGTTAGGTGAGTCTTTTGGTGGAACCTGCACAAAATCTGTTCTGTTAAGATATTCAAGACCTAATGCTCTAAAAACATAATCAACAATTGAATTACTCATTTTAATATTTTCATGGCCTTCAACCATACCTCTTGGTTCAAAAGTTTGGAATGTAAATGTATCTACAAACTCTTCAAGAGGAACACCATATTGAAGCCCTTTTGAAACTGCTATTGCAAAACAACCCAGTACACCTTTTAGTGTTGCTCCTTCTTTTGCTATGTCAATAAATACCTCACCTAAAGTTCCATCAGGATATTCACCTGTTCTTAAGTAAACCTTATGTCCGGCAATTCTTGCTTCTTGAGTCCAACCTTCTCTTCTCTCTGGAAGTAGGAATCTTGGCCTATTTACACCAGCATAAGCTTTTGTTGGGCTTGTTCCTGGCGCATAATTACCTTGTACGAGCATTGCTTCTTCTTCAAGAATTTTATTTACTTCAGGGTCACTTTCATCTGAGTCACCTTCATCTGATGAAGCTGAAAGTGGCTGTGAAGCTTTGGATCCGTCACGATATATAGCAATAGCTTTTACACCAATTTTGGCAGCTTCAAAATAGCAATCTTCAATGTCTTCTATTCTTGCTTCGTTAGGCATATTTACAGTTTTGGATATTGCACCAGATATAAATGGTTGAGCAGCTGCCATCATTCTTACATGTCCCATATAGTGAATGAATCGTTTCCCATCTTTCCCACACTTATTTGCACAATCAAAAACTTCTAGATGTTCTTCTTTCAAGTAAGGTGCACCTTCAATTTTTTGAGTTCCACATATGTGGAGGTTTGCTTGTGTAATTTCATTTCGTGAGTATCCAAGTGTTTCTAATAGATTGAAATCAAATGATGTATATGCTTCTTCTTCAATACCCAAACCTTTTAATGTTTCTTCACCTAGAACAAAAACATTAAAAGCATGTTGAATTTCAAAAGCACCTGGAAGAGCTGCCTCTACCTTTGCAACGTCTTCTTCGCTGAAGCCTTTTTCCATAAGTGATTTTTTATTTACGTAAGGAGAATCTTCTAGCGACATAGATCCAATGACATAATTTATTATTTCATCAACTTCGCTTGACTCGTAGCCCAGTGCATGCAGTGCTGGTCCAATAGATTGGTTAGCTATTTTCATGTAACCACCACCAGCAAGTTTTTTAAATTTCATTAATGCAAAGTCAGGTTCTACACCAGTTGTATCACAATCCATTAACAATCCAATAGTTCCTGTTGGAGCTAATACAGTAGCCTGTGCATTTCTGTAACCATTTTTAGTTCCAAGTTCGACAGCGTCGTCCCAGGAAGCTTGTGCAGCTTCTAACAAATATTCAGGACATAGTTCTTGATTAATTGCAATCAGATCATGACTCAAGCCTTCATAGTCATTTGAATCATATGCTGCTTTTCTATGATTATTCATAACTCTCAACATATTTTCAGAATTTTCCTTATATTTAGGAAATGGCCCAACAATTCCAGCCATTTCGGCAGATGCTTTGTATGCTTCTCCAGTAAGCATTGCTGTTAAAGCTCCGGCTATAGCCCTTCCTAGTTGTGAATCATAAGCGATACCTTTTCTCATCAAGAGAGATCCTAAGTTTGCGTATCCAAGTCCTAATGTTCTATAGTCATAAGAACCTTGAGCAATTTCTTTTGATGGGAATTGTGCCATTTCAACAGAAATTTCAAGAACAATAGTCCAGATTCTGAGCGCATGTTTATATGATGCAACGTCAAAAATTTGAGTTTCATCATCATAAAATTTAACAAGATTAAGACTAGCTAAATTGCATGCTGTGTTGTCTAAGAATAGATATTCTGAACAAGGATTGGAAGCTCTAATCCTTCCACCCATCGGCGATGTGTGCCATTCATTTATAGTTGTATCATATTGGACACCAGGATCTGCACATCTCCATGCAGCATCGGCAATTTTATTCCATAGGTCTCTTGCTTTAACAGTCTTCATTACGGAACCATCTGTTCTCGCAATTAAATCCCAATTACCGTCTTCTTCAATTGCTTTTAAGAATTCAGTAGGAACTTTAACTGAGTTATTAGAATTCTGACCTGATACAGTAGCGTAAGCCTCTCCATTAAAGTCAGCAGGATACCCCGCAGCAATTAATGCTCGTGCTTTATCTTCTTCGATAGCTTTCCACTCAATAAAGTCTTCGATATCTGGATGATCTAGATCTAGTATGACCATTTTTGCAGCTCTTCTTGTAGTACCACCTGACTTAATTGCACCAGCGGCTCTATCGCCAATTTTTAGAAAAGACATTACACCTGAAGAAACACCACCACCTGAAAGTTGTTCGCCTTCACCTCTCAAGTTTGAAAAGTTTGTTCCAGTACCAGATCCAAACTTAAATAAACGTGCTTCTTTGACCCAGAGGTCCATAATTCCACCCTCATTTACTAAGTCATCATCTATTGATTGTATAAAGCAAGCATGTGGTTGTGGGCGTGAATATGAATCTGCACCAGGAGTTAATTTGCCAGTTTCAGGATCTACATACCAGAAACCCTGTTGTGGACCAGTTAAATCATACTTAAAATTTAATCCAGTATTAAACCACTGCGGACTATTCGGAGCAGCCATTTGTGTTGCAAGCATGTATTTAAGTTCATCTTCAAATGCTTGAGCATCTTTCGTAGAAGCAAAATATCCAGTTTTCTCTCCCCAATGTCTCCATGTTTCAGCTAGTCGGTCAAAGACTTGTCTCGAAGATGCTTCAGGACCAAGAACACGTTCACCATTTTCATCTTTGATCTCAATTCCATCAGTATCGACTTGAGGTACACCAGCTTTTCTAAAATATTTTGAAACCATTATATCTGTTGCCACTTGAGACCATGTTGATGGAATTTCAACATCATTCATTTCAAATACAATTGAACCGTCGGGATTGGTAATTTTTGAACTGCGTTTTTCCCATGTAATATTGTTATATGGGTTGCCCGGTGATGTATATTTTCTTTCTACTTTGAGCCCTGATTTTTTTGCCACTTTTTCTCCTTTTATAACTAAATATTGTATGAGGGTTTAACAACAACACTAAATATAGTGTTTTACAACTATATAATAAATTACTTTAATTTTCAAGCTTATACAAGTAAAATTTTCGCGAGGATGTTTCAAATTCAACTTAGATATTTCCAATATATTCTATCTTTAGCAATATTTGTTGGCATATTAATTTCAAGCACACCTTTAATTTCATCTTGTTTTGTTGGGTTGACTCTCACTTGGCTTACGGAGATGCTTTCTGGGCAATTCGATATCAATAGTGATAAGTACTATGTAATTTTAATTCTCCTATTTTTATCTTTTTCAACAGTAACCTTTGAGAATATTTTCTCTTCCATAGAACCTTATGAGACATTCTTTATCTTTCTACTTGTTTTAATGATTTTCTTTATATTTCAATCAGATGTAAATATTTTCAAAATAGGAAATTCTATATTTATTACTCTCATTACATTTTTGGCAAATGGATATATCGTTGATCCATTGTTTCAAGAAAATATCTTTTACATAGCGTATATTTTCTTACTTTTGCTTTTTTTAAAAACACTCGCAACATATTTCAATGTGCAATTTGGTAATTTTCAATTTTTCTTTAATTTCTTCTTGATATTTATAGTATTTAATGGAGTAAGTACTTTTTATGACTACAAAACAGTAAGTATCATTATTGCTGGAACATCAATAGCACTATTTACTACTTTTATAACTCATGTTTTTACTAAATTACGTTTTGAGTATGAAATTACTTCAAAATTATCTAATCAAATATATGTATTTGATTATATGTTCGCATTTGTCTTATCACTGTATTTTGTTGATGCACTAAATGTTGTAAATGGTTTATTCTAGTATCTGTGAAAGAACAGGTATTAGAGTCACCGTTTTGTAAAAAAGAATTTTTAGACCTAGTTGACATTTTAAGTGAACAAAAAATAACAAAGCTTGCAAACTATGCAATCTCTGATTCAACTATTGTAAATATTGGAGATAGAGATTTTGTAGATTACAGGCCAGATATTTCTATCAGGTCCGAAGTTTTAAAAGATAATAATATAACTCATGTCACTTTTGATTCTTTACATTTTTTTCAAGTTCAAAATTTAGTTGAGGAATTTGATACCAAGTCTGTAAAAATTAAAAAATCAGATATAGCTGTTAACTTAATTTTGCCAAAAACTTATGAAGAATACCTAAAAAGTTTGACCAAAAAGAATAGACATGAATTAAGAAGAAAAAAAAGAAAATTTGATAATGAGACTATTTCATCCGAACTGGGAGAATCTGAAACACAAGATATTTTAGAAATTTTTATTTCTCAACACAAAGAATCAAAAGGTGAAAAGGGAAAGTTTATGACAGAAGCAGTTGAGACGTTCTTTAGAAGTCTTTTAAACATGGAAGGATGGAAAATCTACTATACAAAAACTGATAAAGGTGTTTTATCAACTGCTTTTTGTTATGAAAATGAGTCAGGGTGTTATCTTTATAACTCAAGTAGAAATAATCAATTTAATTCAATAAATCCTGGAATAGTTTTAAATGATCTAATAATTCAGCAACTTATAGAAAGAGGAATGGCTTTTTTCGATTTTCTTAAAGGTACAGAAAGATACAAGTTTGATTTGGGCGGGAATTCAGTTCAACTGTATGATTTGACCATTGAATTATGAACATTCTACAGATAAGTTTTCATACATCACCTTTTGGTAATATAGGTAAATTTGATTCAGGGGGTCTTAATGTTTATGTTCAGCAAATCTCGAAACAACTTTCAAATGACAATAACGTAACTGTAGTTACTGCAGAAAGAGCAGAAAATTTTAAAGCAGGCAATTTAGATTTTCATTCACTAAATTTATTTGAACCAGACCTCTCTGTTGATGATAAAGAAATATTTTTGCAAGAATTTAAAGACAAACTGTTTAGAACATTTGATTTACAAACTTATGACATTATTCATGCTCATTATTGGCTTTCTGGTTTAATTGCAAAGCAAATTTCTGAAGAGTTAGATATACCGTATGTTTTTACTGCACATAGTTTGGGGGTTTTTCTTGATGGTTACAATAAAGAACGTGTAGATTGTGAAAAAATGGTGATGGAGTCATCGAGTATGGTAACTACTTCGTCAGATTATGAAACTAATTTAATTTCTAAAAGTTATGACATAAATGAAAAAAGCATAAAGCAAATATCACCAGGTATTGATAGAGAAATTTTTACTTATGATTCAAATTTAGAAAGAGAAAATATCCTGCTTTCAGTTGGGAGAATACAAGAGCAAAAAAAACAGATGGAAGTTCTGAAGTTTTTAGATAATTTCAGAAAAATTGATACAAATTTTTTATGTTATTTTGTTGGGGGTCCAAGTGGAAAGTCTGGAGATGATTATTTAATTGAATTAAAAAATGCTGTAAAAGAATTAAATCTCGATTCAAATGTTAAATTTTTAGGTAACTTAACTCAAACAGAAATAAAAATATTGATGAATAAGTCTAAATTATTAATTCACACATCACAGTTTGAAACTTTTGGCCTAGTTGCAATTGAGGGAAATGCAATGGGTGTTCCTGTCCTAACCACTAACAGAGGCTCTTTAACGGAGATAATTGAACACAATAACAACGGATATATATCTGAAAATTTAATAGATGGAAAAGTAAATGATTTCGTTAAGAATTTACTAACTAACGACAAAAAATTTAATGAGATAAGCAAATATTGTTTGGAAAAATCAAAAAAATATGATTGGGGAAGTACTTCAAAAGAATTAGTTGATATATATGAGGGACTAATTTAAAGATTTAAGAAATTTTTCAATTTCAAAAATGTATCTAACAGGATCTGCATTCCATGATGTTACATGTCCAACATTTGACATTCTAATGTATGTAAAATTTGTTCTTCTGTTTTCTGCAATGTAGTCAGACATATCTACTGGAACCCACTCATCATCATCTCCATGAAAAAGTAGTACAGGAACCTCTGACTTAACTAAAGCATCTCTAAAGTCCATTGTGTCAAAATCCACACCATATCTAACTTCTGTAAAGAGTTTTATATATGGAAAAAATAATTCTGGAATAAATGGATATCTTGCTTTTCCATTTACCTCAACACTTTCCCAAAAACTTATAACTGGAGCTTCAAAAATTATTCCATCAACTCTATCAGAATCAGGGTTATTTTGAAGCCAACTAGTTACTGGTCCACCACCACCACTTGTTCCCCATAAAACAATTCTGTCAGGATTTATATTTTGCTCAACGTACTTTATTGCATTGTCAAGATCTATCCACTCAGTTACTCCGTATTGATATAGGCCAGAAGGATCTTTTGGTGCATTAGCATCATTTCTATATGATATGATCATTGATCTGTATCCAAGATTTCCAAAATCTGGAGCTCTTAGCATAGCTGTAAAATCTCTTTCAAACGCTCCTCTAAATCCATGAACAAAAATAACAACCCCTGTTTTCCCTTCTGAAGTTAAATACGCTGGAAACATTCCTAGGTCTGACTCATATTCAATATATTCATAATCTGTATCAGAAACTGATTTTGGTGTATATTTTCCACTTTCATTGATACCTTCATAATCATTTGTTCCAAGAATGCTATATTTTCCATTTTCAATTTTTAGCAAAGAAGAAGATGATACACGTTCACCAATTTTTAATTCGCCATTTATTTGCAGTATTTCTCTTGTGATGATGTCCCCTTCAAGTGATAATATTGAACTTACAACAGCACTTCCATTTTCTCCAAGAACACCATAAATTCCATCCTCTAACATCACGCCCCACATTTCCTCTTGAACATTTAACGAGATAGTTTTTTCAGATAGATCTTCAATAATTACTCTGTCTTCAGCTACACCAACTTCAGCTGTATTTTCAAATTCAGGATTCAATCCAACTTCATATGTAACTCCTGAAAAAAACCAACCAGCTCCACCTAAAATAATAAAAATTAGAATTATTAAAAGATATCCGAGCTTTTTAACCATTTAATGTACTTTTATAGAATTCAGTTAATAAATCAGAATACTCTTCTGTATAGTAATAAAGAATTTGGGTATGCCCCATGTCTTCGTATTGATATATGCTGTATTCAATATCGTTTTCTGTAGCAATATTAATTAAATCATTAGAGTGATGGGGTAAAACCCTATCACTTTTTAATCCTGTAAATATGAGAAGAGGTTGTTTATTACTTTTAACCAATGCTTCCTCTGGAATATCTTTCATCATATTTATTCTTTTAAAAACTAGTGCATAATGATAAATTGGTTCCCACAAAAAAGTTGGGAATCCTTGGTATGACATTTCTTCTCGTACAAGAGTTTCAAAATCTACTGGAGGGTCGATAACAGCTATAGAACCAAAGTCATTTGTTTTTGCTGGTGTCATTAAACCAACTAAAGCGCCTAATGAGTTTCCATATATTCCTATACTTGATGGGCTTATGCCTTTATCTACTAACCACCCTATTGAAGCAACAACATCATCTGTTTCATTTTGTCCAGCAGCATAGAAACCATCCTCGCAAGTACTCTCTCCATGATCTCTCATATCAATTGCTAGTAAATTAAATTCACTTTTGTTCAACATGCCCATTGGTAGCAGAATGTCTGGAGAGTTCTTGCTGCTTGTTAGACCATGAAGCAAGATTATCGTAGGATTAGATAAATTATTTTCAACCCACCACGATTTCAATTCAATTTCACCATTGTCAGCCAAAATGGTGACTTCTTCGTAGTCTTTAATAAAATATTCTGAAGGATTCCAATTAGCTTTATCACCAAGAGACCAATTATCAGGTGTATTTCCTGCCTCTTCTACCCAAACCTCACAGGGAACTGAAGCAGCAATACCAAACACATAGTACCCAATTCCAAAGTAACCACCAATAATTATGACTAAAAAGAAAACTAAAAATTTTTTGATACATTCCCCCTATGTGTTCATTTTTTAATATAACCAAATTAAAAAATATTGCTAATTATCGATCAATATTATGTTGAATTGTATTGTCTTTATACTAATAAATATGAATAAAATTATATCTTTCGCTTCTGACTTTGGCCTCAGTGATGGTTCAGTGGGTGTCGTAAAAGGAGTTATCAATCGTATTGATTCAGACATAAAGATTATAGATATTTCTCATGGCATTCCACCTCAAAATATAAAATATGGAAGTTTACTTCTAATGAGAGCAATTCAATATATCCCGCAAGGAGTTTTATTAGCTGTAGTTGACCCAGGTGTAGGTACAGATAGAAATCCAATTGCTATCAAAACAGATTGGGGTGTAATGATTGGTCCTGATAATGGTTTACTTAACTTAGCATGTGCAACAGTTGGCGGTGCTCAGCAAGCATTTGCATTAGAGAATGAGAATTGGATAATTCCACATGAAGGTGATACTTTTCATGCAAGAGATATTTTTTCTCCATTTGCTGCAGCTTATGCATCTGGCCAACTCAAACTTGAAGAATTTGGACAAGAATTAAATTTGGAAGATCTTAAACAATACCTAATCCCATTAACTGATATAACTGAAAACGAAATCAAAGGTGAAGTACTTTATGTTGATCATTTTGGTAATTGTCAAACAAATATTTCACCAGAAGAATTAAATGAAAAAAACTTTCAAGTTGGTGATACATTTAGTCTTACAATTGAGAATCAAGAATTAACTTCAAAATGGTGCAGTAATTATCAAAATTCTGTTGGAGGGGTTGGTGTTATTACAGACTCTTGGGGTATGATTTCAATATTTCTTGCTAATGGAGACGCAAGTAAACTTTTAAACTGTAAAGATGGTTCGAAAGTAATTATTAAAGCTGAAAGTTTGACAAAGCGATTGAACCTGAAATGAAAATTATTAAAATCAGCAAAATTACAAACACCAAAGTCCACGGCCTCATAAACACATAATACATGTCAAAACTAATCTTTGTAACTTCAGATAATTGTGAACTATGTAATAAAGCTTTTAAAAAAATTAAATTTATAAATTTTTTTTCATCAATAAAAAAAGTTGATGTAAGTGATGGTTACGATGAATATCTACTGAGAATCCCTGTTTTATTGAATAATGATGAAGTTGTGGATGAAGGCATTTTTAATATTTGGAAGATTATAAAAAAATTAGTTTTTTAAACATCTATTGGTTTAGATTTATCCCTACTGTTGTATTGTTCTTCTAAATATTTTATTATTTCATCAGCAACATCAATCCCAGTTGCTCTTTCAATCCCCTCTAAACCTGGTGAAGAATTTACTTCAAGAACCAAGGGCCCTCTATTAGATTGTATTAAATCCACACCTGCAACTGACAAGCCCAAAACTTTAGCTGCCTTAATAGCACTCTCTTTTTCCTGCTCAGATATTGTATAGTCTTCAACTTTTCCACCAAGATGAACGTTTGACCTAAATTCACCAGGCTTTGCGATCCTTTTCATAGATGCGACAACTTTATCTCCAACAACAATTGCTCTTATGTCTTGTCCGCTTGATTCACTTACAAACTCTTGGATAAGAATGTTTGCATCTACTTTTTTCATTGTTTCAATTGCACTAATTGCTGCTTCCATTGTTTCAGTCAATACAACACCACGACCCTGTGTTCCCTCAAGTAACTTAATAACATATGGCGGCGTACCCACGGTTCTTAAAACAGATTCAATATCTCTTGATAAATGCACATAACCAGTGATTGGCATCTCTACACCACTATTTCCGATTAATTGTAAAGCTCTTAATTTGTCTCTTGATCTGCTAATTGAAGCAGAAGAGTTTGCAGATAGTGCACCCATTAATTCAAACTGTCTTACAACTGCTGCACCATAAAACGTCCATGTTGCTGCAATTCTTGGAATCACAACATCAAAATTGATTTCCCTACCTTGAAAAAAAATTCTTGGTTTTGCTTTAGCAATATTCATGTAACACCTCAGATAACTTACAACCTCAGTTTCATGACCTCGTTTTTTTGCAGTTTTAAACAATCTACTGGTTGAGTACAATTTTATGTCTTGAGATAAAATTCCAAGTTTCATTTTTTTTGTTCCTTATTTGTAGTCGTTAAGTAACTTATGGCAGGATTAACAAGCCACCTTCTTCCTAGTGCTTTTTTCCCGATTAACATTGTGTAATCCATTGGCCCTCTGTCAGTGAGTGTCAGTTCAATTGTTTTACTAATTCCATCCATAAGTAAAGTAGTTTTAATATAAGGTCTTCTCTCAACATCGCCATTAGAACTTTTTATTCTTTTATATCCTGCCAAAGGCGCAGATGTTTTGCGGACAGTATTATTTCTTTTCATTACTTTAAAATTTACATGTTTAATGCCTTCTTTTTTTACGATTTTAATTTCAGAGGCATCTATTGATGCAACATTCGCACCGGTATCAATTTTTGCAATTACTTTTTTTACTTTTAAATCTGGAAGTGCGATATGTTCTTTCCAACCAATAACTCGTTTTTCCCTTTTTTTCTTTGTCATTTTAAAGAATGATGTAAAAAAGGATCACACTTACAAAAAGTAATCCTAAATGAAAATACATAACTGGGAGCATAGAAAAATTTTAATTAGGTTTCTGAAAGAAACAAACTAGTTTTATTGAAGATCTTCTTTGTAAGTTGAAATGTCTATATTTTCGTTATCATTTTTTTTAAAGTACAGAATAAAGGTTATTGATATTGCGATAATGTGATGAATTATCATAAGGTTTAGCAAAGAACGCAATACAACAGCTTCACCCCACATTAAAAAGAAACCTATTGTTGTGAAAAATCTCAATATGTTAGATAAAAGAATTAGTGTTCTATTTTTTGTTACAGCAAAGTACATATATAAAATATTTATTGCAATTCCAGGAAGAAGTACAAATTTAAACCAAACCAGGTCATTGGTTTGAAAGTTTGAACCAAAAACATCAGATAATAATTTAGGAAAAAAGAAACCAAATAAGGCCCCAGCGGCTACAGAAAGACCATCAAGGAATGCAAAAATATAAAGCAATGATTCTCTATTAAAAGTGGAAAACTTTTTCATTTAAGGTGAAGTGCTAACTGCTTCTGTAGTTACTTCTTCTTCTTCTTCATCGGTTTCTAGTAATCCACAGTCTATCAAAACTTCTTCGGTGTCCCCACCACCAAAAACAACTCTTTCAAATACAACTACAGCATAAATCTCTTCTTCAGTAAGCTTTCCTTGAAAACCTGGCATACCACCTATGGATACAGTATTTTCAGCTCCGTATGTAGGACCAACCTCTGCCTGCCATCCTGCAGATCCTAATTGTATCCATTTTGCATGATCAGCACATGTTGGGAATGTTGTATACAATGCACCGCCAGTAAATGCAGGTCCTACACCTCCACCTCCACCGCCACCATGACATCCAGCACAAGCACCTGCTCCTGCGTAAACTTCTTGTCCTATTGCTATATAGTTGATTGTATTTGTCGATGCAGAACCCCTACCTTCATAAGGAGATCCATCACAATTAACAGCCTGTTGGGATTTTCTATCTACGTCTAACATGCCTCGCTCACCGCATTCTTGAGTATTTGATGAACTAATTAGACCAATAAGTATGAATAATGGAATAACTATAAAACTAAAATTCAACCATTTAGGAAGAATAGTTTCCGAATTGGTCTTAATTGACATAGTCTCATTAACAAAAGAAATAGATTTTTTAATTTGTTTAGTTACTACTGATGCTGCAACAGAAATTTCTTCTGTCACCTCTTCAACTGGAGCTTCTTCAACTGGAGCTTCTTCAACTGGAGCTT
>TARA_B100001057_G_scaffold463216_1_pt1 | contig 16058 bp, 11 predicted proteins | sample TARA_B100001057 | Tara Oceans TARA_B100001057 (sample SAMEA2621839) | marine metagenome | biome: marine biome (ENVO:00000447); feature: surface water layer (ENVO:00002042); material: "saline water (ENVO:00002010), including plankton (ENVO:xxxxxxxx)" | depth 5 m
GGATTGGCAAGAAATATTGATGGTGATTTGATTGAAAATAAAATTTTGTCTGGAATTAGAGTTAGCGGAAAGATAAATAATAACCTTAAGTTAGGTTTTTTAAATATGTTAACAGATGAAGATTTGGATAATAATATACCTATGAACTTGAACTCCGTAATCTCACTCCATCAAAGAGTTTTCAAAAGGTCACTTATCAAGTTTCTTTTTATTAACAGACAAAATACACAAGATTATGAATTTGTAAACTATGATGATCAGTATAATAGAGTTGTTGGATTGGAGTATGATTTAATTACGGAAAAAAATAAATGGAATGGAAGAGCTTATTTTTATAAATCTTTTGAAAGTGTCATCAAGGACGATAATACAAGTGCAGGTTTCACCATAAATCGAATTACAAGAAATCATAGTCTGAGAGTTAATTATCACTATTTGGGAGATGATTTTAGATCGGATTTGGGCTTTATGAGAAGGAAGGGCGTCTCTAAACTAAAACCTCATTACCAGTATACTATTTATCCAAGTAGTTCCAAGCTAAACTCAATTTCATTTAGATATCAGCATGTTTTTTATTATAAGCATAACGATCAGATTGAAAATATCCACTATAATACAGGGTGGTTGTTTTCGAACATACGATTCAAAAATCAAAGTTCTTTTGGTCTGAGATATATAAATCGAACGGAGTATATTCCTTATGATTTTGATCCAACTGGAGTTGATGAATTAAATAAAATCGATGGTGAAAAAACCTATTATTCAGAATTTTTTGAAGCTCGATATTCATCAGACCCCTCGAAAGATTTCATTTTTGCACTATCTAGCGAAACAGGTAAATTCTTTGGAGGTAGAATAGTTTCTTTAAAAAATGATGTTTATTTCAGGATTCAACCAAAATTAGTTTCAAGTCTAAAACTTAAATATGATAAAATAAAATTAGGTTCAAATTATCCAACAACCAATATTTTTTTAGCAAGTTCAAAATTTGATTTCACGTTTACTAAAACTCTTTATTGGGCGACAGTTTTCCAGTATGGTTCACAATCGGAGAATTTTGGAATTAACTCAAGACTTCAATGGAGATTTAAAGGACTTTCAAATTTATTCATTATTTACAATGATAATTATCTAGTTCAAAATGAATTAATTCCAAGGCAGAGAGGATTAAACCTTAAATTAGTTCATTGGTTTTAATTTATTGCGTTTTCATTACAACTGTTTATGACAAATCCAAGTAATAAAGATTTATAAAGCTCATGTTTTATATTAGTATTTGTTTAACAAAAATTAAATATTTTTTATATCAATTATTTATTGACTGAATTTTTTTTGTAAATCTACCAGCCCAATAGGGTAGTAGGTATATATATGGAGAATACTCTCTATAACCATCACTTCCACCGTCATTTATATATGCTGCATTATGCAAATGATGAGGTCTCTCATCACGAGGGAGTACATCAAGGTACTCTTGTTTTCTAAAATTTGGGTTTAATTTAACCAAATCTTTTCGGTGTTTATTTTCAACTCTCCAGTCAATTAAGTCCAAAGGATACTCCTTTAGCCACCAGATTGATTCTTCTAAATCAATTTCATTTCCCCCCGATAGAGTATACAAAAAATTCCAAAGAGGATTTTTTTCAGACCTTTCAATTTGCCAATGAGAGGTAACGGCCTTCAAATGTTTTTTTTTCATTTTTTCATCAAAAGCATAGTTTACAAATGCAGGAGCTGTAAGAAAATACATCTCATCATCAGAATGATTCCAGCTATCACTCAATATTTCCCCCTCAACATATCCAATTACCTTTGCAGAGCGACTTGCATTTTCACCATAACCATATTCATTTATTAAATTAAATGCATGTTTTTTATATTTCTGATTATTTGTAAAATGATATGCTGTTTGTAGAAATGCCAAGATTAATGTAGAATTTAGTCGTCTGTCACCTACAGCAATCGGAAAACTATTTAGATAATCAGGGTTCCATCTTCCCCAACGAGTCGGTTTACCATTCCATGTGACTAAATACCAATCATTATTGATGATATGGTCCATTTGATTTTGAATTAATTTAATGGCCCTATTTTTCCATTCTTTATCCTTTATAATTTCGGCAAAAAGTGCATATACAAAGAAGTGCCCGCAAGATTCATCACTACTTGTTGTAGTTTTCCATACCCATTTTTCATCTTTTGCCTTTTGCCATATTCCTAACGAAGAATTTTCATTCCAATTACTACTTTGATAACCATTTATTTCATAAGTTCTAGCAGGAAATCCCTTAATATTAGATATTTTAGTGAGTCTTTCCATAGCTTCAAAAGCCTCAAAAGAATTCAGTTTAGCCTCTTCAGATCCAGTAACTGCATAGCGGAATAATTCAGAGGCTAGATACATTGAAGTCCACAGTCCATCATTATCCGTATCTATCAACTCCAAAGTAGATAAATCACCTGCTTTTCTAAGTTTTACCGAAGACTCTAGGCCATATCTTATGTGTCTTTTTCTTTGAATACCCTGAAAATAGCTTGCTTTTTGTTCTAGTGTCATTGATTTAAAAGCAATTTTATTAAGTCCTTTTTTAGTTAATATAAAAACACTTTCGTCAGGTCCAGAATTAATTGTAATTACTCTGTCATCCAATAACCATCTTTTTGAAGCGTAATAGTTAAATTTTCCATCACTTCTGAATTTAAATGCTCCTCGTGTACTTCCTGCCCATAATTTTCCATTTATTTGCTTTAGACTAGTTATATCGTTATGTGGAAGTTCATTAATAATTTTTACGACTGAAAAATTTTTACTTTCCAGTTGATAGATTCCATTATTTGTTCCTACCCATATTTTTTCTTGGTGATATTCAAAGCATGTCAAACCTTTTCCATTGTATATATTTCTAAGACTCAGGGAATCAAGAGAAAATTCATAAATATTTTTTGGAGTAAGAATAAGAAATCGGCCCTTTTTATTATCATAACTTAAGGAAAGTGGTTTTTCATCCAGTTCTAATATCTTCCTATATGGTTTAATTTTACTTAAATAGACAAGAGATTCATTATTTAGGACAATTAAGGATTTATCATTTGCTAAACTGAAAAGTTTAGGATCTTTTAATCCATGTTCTTCATAAAAATTTCCACCGTGTGACAAGCTTAAAACTGCATTATTTGTCAAGAAATAAAATTGATTTTCGTACACTTCAATATCATTAATCTTAATATTTTCCAGAGGTCTGTACTGAAAATTTGGCTTTAGCTTATCATCCCATGGAGATAGTAAACCTTCTGAGGAAACTACTATTGTTTTGCTATTTCTATCTGTACCAACATCTAATAAGTTAAGATTTGATTTTTGTTTGTCATACTTAACTGAATAATCTTGAGTAAACGGAATATCAATGTAATGTTGAGAATATGAACTTATAAATACAAAAATTAATAAAGTCGTGTATTTAATTTTCAATGATGGCATGCATTATGGTTTTTTGTCCTCTAGAACTATAAGAGTATGTTAGGTGAATTTGTTTTTTTTTACTGTAGATTATTGTTGGGTAAGAAAAACTATCTTTTTGGTTATCGGAATTTTCAATTTCAAAGATACTTTCCCATGTTTCGCCCTCATCTAAAGATTGATTTAGATTTAAAATATTTCTACCGTGCTCAAGATTATTATTAACCATTAACCACTTTCCCCCGGATAAGTGGAGTGTATGAAGACTGGATCCAGGATTGTAAATATTGAGATCTTTGACAGTTGACCAATTTTCACCCTGATCCGATGAAATACTTTGAATCACCCGATTAGGTCGATCTCCATTATCTCTCATTAACGCAACAATATCACCATTTTTTCTTTGAGTCAGAGATGGCTGAACATTTCCATACCCTACTATTGGCTCACTTGTTTTCCAACGGTTTCCATTATCGTCAGAATAAGCGATTATTGAGAAATTGAATCCATCTGAATAAAGGGGGAGTAAAATTCTACCACTATTTAGTAATAAAGGTTTTGTTCTAGTCATCCAACCACTTTGTCTTTTTGTTTTATCTCCTGCTGCCTCAACTAACATCTTCTCATATAAGGGCGCATACTCTCCCCAGCCAACACCTCTTTCTGGAAGTTCATTAAACTTTAACTCTGTTGACTTTTTAAAATCTTCTCCTGGTTTCAAAAGAATAATATCCTGCCAGCTCCAAACTGGTGGTCCATAAGACTCATATTGTATACTTTTTTTATACTTCAAAATGGATTCTTCCCATCTATTACTTTTTATTACGATCCAAAATAAGAATAATTCATTCTTTGGATTTAAAAAAAGAACTGGGTTGCAGTCAGGAAATTCTGGGGTATCTGCAAGTAAAAAAGGTTTCCCCCATTGTTTCTCCCCATTTTTAAGTCTTGCACCTTTAATTTTTACATCATCAGCATTTCTCTCACCTGATCCCTCGAACCAACAGCTCAATATGTCTCCATTTGGTAACTCTACAATCGAGCTACTATGAACATGATTGTCCTGGAGTGGAAATATAGTTTGTTTTTTTAACATTTTTACTTGGGCATGTCCTGGAAATAATACCATTATTGGCGAAATCAAGATAAATATATAAAGTTGACTGACCCTGGAAATTGAATTTTTAAAATTAGTAATCATAACTTTTAAAAATTAATAATTTTTTGTCATAAATTATATTAAGATTTAAAAAAACTATGATTTATTTAATTAGAAATTGTTTTAAAAAACATAATTTGAAAGGGATAAAATTTAAATACGATTTAATATTTGTTAAATTAAATAATCTCAAAATTTTAAAATGAAAAAATCGAAAATACTTTTTTTAATATTATTAAAGTTTTCAGTTTTATATGTTTCTTGTAATCGGGTAGGATCTGATTTAAAACAAGAGTCCTCACTGAAATTTCTCAAAGAATATGTTAATAAAAAGGGCCCCGATTTTAGTTATGAAATTTCAGATTCAATATTACATAAGGAATATAAGCTCTATCATATAAAAATGATCTCGGGAAGATGGCTGTCAGAGGAGGATGTTAATCAAACCCTCTGGTGGCATTGGCTTGACGTGATTGTCCCAAATAAAAATGATTCCTCTAATGCCTTATTATTTGTTGGTAGTGGATCAAGTAAGGATAAAAAAATATTTTTGGATAGTTTAGCAATATCTCAGGCACTTAAAACCGAATCTATTGTTGCTTATATTAGCAATATACCTTTCCAGCCAATTAATTTTAAAGGCTCCGATAGTATTAGTCGTTATGAGGATGATTTAATTTCATATGGATGGAAAAAATTTTTATCAGGAGGAGCTAAAGATGAAGATATTGCTTGGTTGGCCAGGTTTCCAATGACCAGAGCAGTTGTTCGGGCAATGGATGTTATTCAAGAACTAACAATAAACAATATAAAACCGACAGATAAATTTTTTATCTCTGGGGCCTCTAAACGAGGCTGGACAACTTGGACTACAGCTGCTGTAGACGATAGAGTTGTAGGTATTGCTCCATTAGTGATCGACTTGTTAAATGTAATCCCATCATTTGAACACCATTACAAAGCTTATGGTGATTGGTCCCCTGCAATACAGGATTATGTAGATACAGGCATAATGGACTGGATGGTAACTCCAGCCTTTAAACGTCTATTAGATTTGGTTGAACCGTATCAGTTTAAAGAAAAATTTACAATACCAAAATTGATAGTTAACGGAACTTCAGATGAATTTTTTCTTCCCGATTCTTGGCAGTTTTACTGGGAGGATCTACCAAACCCAAAATATTTGCAATATGTACCTAATGGTAATCATGGATTAGATGGAGGCTACAGAGTTGAAAATATTTATTCTTTTTATCATCGAATAATTGACAGAAAACCTTTACCTGTAATGAATTGGAAAATAATAGGTGATAGTATTTTTGTTGATATAGATACTAATGAACCTTATGAAATTTTTCTTTGGAAGGCAAAAAATAAAAAAAATAGAGACTTTAGAGTTTGGGAGATAGGAAAATCATGGAAAAAATCTTCTATTAATTTAAAACCCTCAGGGAAATATGCATTGAAAATTCCAGAGAGTAATGGATATACTGCATCTTTAATTGAGGTAGTATTTAATGCTGAAAAGGAAAGTTCAATTGCATTTACAACAGGAACAATTGTGAGACCCAATAAATACCAATATGAGCCATATACACCTAGTCGTGAAATGATTAAAATTAAGAATACTCCTTAAAATATTTAAAACGTCAATAAATAATTGTTTATTATTCAATGAATAAGTTTTTCTATTAGTTCTTTTGGCCAATTTTGATATGTAATTGGACGTACCCAACGATAAATTGAATCAGGTCCTACAGCTGAGAATCTACTGTCCGAAGATGCTGGGTATGGTCCTCCATGAGTCATTGCCTCTGATACCTCAACGCCTGTAGGCACATCGTTAAAAAGTAATCTTCCTACTTTGGATTTAAATGCCCGGATTAAAGGGGTAATTTGCTTATACTCATATTCTTTAGCAAAAATTGAACCTGTCAATTGCCCTTCTAAATTTTTTATTACTTGTTCCATTTCATTAAGATCTTTACATTTAATAATTAAGGAAAAAGGACCAAAGACCTCCTCTTGAAACCGACTATTTGCGATGAAGTCATTACCTGAAACCATATAAAGTTTAGGATGAGCAAGGTTATCGTCTAATTCATTCTTATTTGCTTGAATTTCGATTACTCCCTTAAGATTTTTTATTTTATCACTTTGGTAGATATAATTTTTTTTGAGGTCTGGATGGATCATACATTGAGCACCTACTTCCTTTAGGGTCTTGTCTAGATCTTTTACAAATCTATCAGTATACTTGCTATCTGTTACCAATAAAAGCCCTGGTTGTGTGCAGAATTGACCTGCGCCCAAAGAAATAGATCCTGCTAGCATTTGTACCATTTTTTTATCAACCTTTTCTATAGCACTTTCAGTAATGGCAATTGGGTTAACACTACCCATTTCTGCAAAAAATGGAATTTTTTCTTGTCGTTTTAAAACAGATTCGTTCAACGCGCTTGCCCCAGAATAACTTCCAGTAAATCCAATTGCTTTAATTTTTGGATGTTTGACTAATTCGTGAGATAGATCGAATGATTTTGAATTAAGGTTAGAAAAAACCCCATTGGGCATTCCTGTTTTCTTACTTGCTTTAATTATTGCAGATGCTATAATTGAACCAGTTCCACTGTGCATGGGGTGAGATTTTACAATTACTGGACAACCTACTGCCAAAGCACTGGCAGTATCACCTCCTGCAGTAGAATAGGCTAAAGGAAAATTACTTGCTCCAAAAACTACAATTGGCCCCAGGGGTATATGAGTTTTGGTTAAACTAGGTTTTGGTGTAGGTTCTCTTTCAGTTATTGCTTCTTCATGAATATTTTTTCTCCAATTTTCTTTTTCAATAACACTAGCAAAAAGCTTAAGTTGAAAAATTGTCCTACCACGCTCACCTATAGCTCTGCCCTGCGGAAGTCCAGTTTCCTGGCAATAGATATTAATTAAATCATCACCAAGATTTAGAATTTCATCTGCTATGGACCTCAAAAAATCAGCTCTTATTCTTCCATGTAGCTCCCTGTAAACTGGAAATGCAGCATCAGCTAAGTCAATTGCCTGCTCTAATTCGTTTGATGTTGCCTCTATAAATTCAATTTGATTTTCAACGTTTTTTAAAGGGTTAATAGTTTTATAATATACTTTTCCATCCCCTGATAATTTATCTCCGATAAAGTTTTTTCCACTGATATTCATTTTCTTACAATTAAGCTACGGTGTTTATTAATGTTCCAATTTTTTCAATCTCAATTTCAATTATATCCCCTAATTTCAGGGTGAAATCTGGTGGAGGCACTATGCCAGTTCCAGTCATAAGAAAAGCACCATTTGGAAAAGAGCTTTCCTTGAAAAGGTAGTCTACCAATTCTTGAGGTTTTCTTTTCATTCGTTCTGTAGAAATGCTCTCACAAAATACAATTGATCCGTTTCTTTCTACCCTTAATTCAATTTCTAAACCTTTAACTAGCGGTTTTTCAGGTACATAAATGCAAGGACCAAGACTTGCACAACCATCGTAAGTTTTTGCTTGTGGAAGATATAAAGGATTCTGTCCTTCAATATCTCTTGAGCTCATGTCATTACCTATACTATAGCCAACTATTTTTGCGTTTGATGTTGCAAAAAGAGTTAGTTCTGGCTCTGGAACATTCCAATTAGAGTCCCTTCTTATTCTAACTGGTTGACCAGTGCCAGAAATTCTATTTTTATTGGCCTTAAAAAATAACTCTGGCCGTTCTGCATCGTATACTTTAGTGTAAAATATAGAACCTCCAGTTTCTTGAGATTCCTCCTCTCTTCCTTTTTTACTCATGTAATAAGTTACCCCACTAGCCCATAATTCCTGTGAATCAATTGGAGGGATGGATGTGTCGAACTGGCCTTTATTTATTCTTTTAGCATTACCAATTGAAGCTAATATTTTTAAATATAACTGATCATCATTTATGAATTTATCCCAATTTTTATCATCTAAACAATAGAATTTATCATTGTTTTGGATTAAAATATCATTTTCCCTTTTGTAGACTTTCATATTTTAAAAATAAGTTTTATTCTATTTTAAGTACAAGTATTTTATAAGTCAGGACTGATTTTTGTATTTTATTTTTTCATTTTTAAAAATCAGAAAAAAAAGTGTAAATATAATTAGAGCAAAAAATGCTGGAAATTTCCATATCATATTCCAGTCATGTTTTCCAGGTTCTAAGATAAAAGTATCTGAAATTTTTCCTGCAATCCAAAATCCAATGAGCATTCCTATTCCATACGTTGCAAGTGTAATTAATCCTTGCGCTGCACTTTTGACTTTTTCTCCAGCCTTGAAGTCAGTATATATTTGTCCAGAGACAAAGAAAAAATCGTAGCATATACCGTGTAAAAGGATACCAATAATAAGCATCAATGTATTGTCTCCAACATCACCGAAGGCAAATAGAAGATAACGAATCACCCAAGCAATCATGCCTACTAAAATCGTATTCTTAAATCCAAAACGAATAAAGAAAATTGGCAGTAAAAGCATGAATAATACCTCACTTACCTGTCCAAGAGACATTTTAGCTGTTGCATTACTTATTCCCAACTCTACCAAAAAAGGATTAGCTTGTTGGTAATAAAAAGCCAGTGGAATACAGATTAAAATAGAAGCAACAAAAAACATAAAAAAATTTCTATCTTTTAAGAGCTTTAGAGCTTCCAAGCCCAGTGCATCACTTAAAGTAAAATTTTTTTGTTTGTCTTTAAAGGGTGGTGTTTTTGGTAGACCAAAACTGAAAAGGCCTAAAATTATGGAAGCCAGGGATACCATCTTAAATGTATTATTCAATTTACCAGAAGCAATTGCATCTATTGAATCCCAGCTAAAAATATAACTGATGACTATTCCTGAAATTATCCACCCTACAGTTCCAAATGTGCGGATGATTGGAAATTCTGATGCAGTATCTTTCATTTGATTGAAAGATACTGAATTAACTAAGGCAAGAGTAGGCATATATACAAGCATATAACAAAATACATATGGGTAAAAAACAGAAAAAACTTCTGTTTGTGACATGAGGAATAACAAACAACCTCCAATCAAATGTAAAACACCTAATACTCTTTCAGCATTAAAATATCGATCAGCAATTAATCCTATAAAAACAGGAGCAATTATTGCCCCCCATGATTGGGTTGAAAAGGCCAGTGCAATTTCACTCCCAGAAGCATTAAGATTATTTCCCAAAAAGGTTCCTAGGGTAACAAACCATCCACCCCATATAAAAAATTGAAGGAACATCATGAATGATAGTTTTAATTTGACCGAAAAACTCATTTGTTTTTTATTCTTAAGTTGGATTGTTAGTAAATTGTTTTACTATTGTTATTTTCTATTATTTGCATTCAAACGATTTAGGACAATAGGAAAAAATGACATGGTTGACGCCTGCTTGAAATCATAATTTCTATGTATTTATATTGAATATTAAAAACCTGATACCTTTCGACTCAAATCTCAATAAATTGAGGCTGAACCTTTTATCTAAAAGTAATAAATTAATTTAATTCGTAAATTTAATAAGCTTTTAGCTGTTATATAAAAACAAAAATTAATTCTCAGCCAATATTGTAAAATGATTGATTTAAATAAAATTTTGATTAGGAGAATTAGTAAAAATGACTTACAAGGCGTAATTGATATTCTTCAAGATATATCAGTTTATACCCCCCCTAAAATAAAACATAAAAATATCTGGATAAAGTATTCAAAACAAAAAAATGTTTTTGGATATTGTTTTTTTTATAAAAAAAAACTTATTGGATTTGGATCACTAAACTTTGAGATGAAATTAAAGAAAGGTTTAATGGCTTATTTGGAGGATATAGTGGTACATAGAGAATTTAGAGGTAAAAAAATAGGAAAACTAATAGTAGATCATTTAATCGAAATTGCTAAAAAAGAAAATTGTTATAAAATTAAATTAGATTGTAAAAAAGAGAAAATTCTCTTTTACGAAAAATTGGGTTTTAAAGAAAATGGTTTCAGTATGATTAAATCACTTTAAAAAAGAAAAATGAAAGATATGCTAGTAAAACTTTACGAACTTCCAGAAAAGTCCGTAGAGTATGATAAACTAAAAAAAGAAATAGATTTTAGACGCCCTTTAGCTGCAGAAAAGTATCTGGTAACTAATTGGGTTAAAGAAAATTTTGGTGAAGGCTGGAAAAGTGAAGTAGATGTATCATTTTCAAAAAATCCAATATCAACTTATATAGCTATAAAAGATGGAGAAATTATTGGCTTTTCTACTTATGATGCAGCATATTTAAATTTTTTGGGGCCAATGGGAGTTTCAAAAAAATATAGAAAAAAGGGTCTTGGTAAAGTACTTCTTTATTTATCTCTAAAATCTATGAAAGAAATGGGATATGCATATGCTATTATCGGAGGAGTAGGGCCAGCTAAATTTTATGAAGTAACTTTTGGTGCTAAAATTATAAAGGGTTCGGATCCTGGAATTTATAGAGGTATTTTAAGTCATGTCCCAGTCTAGAGTCGACAATGATTCTAAAGAATTAGCTAAGTTTGGATACAAGCAGGACCTTAGTAGGTCTATGAGAAAATTTTCTTCATTTGCTGTATCATTTTCATTAATTTCTATACTTACGGGAATATTTGCAAATTTCCATTTTGGATTTTCTGAAGTTGGAAACTTTATCTCAATTTCCTGGTTAATTGTCTTTATAGGACAATTTATTGTAGCGCTTATTATGGCAGAGTTATCGATAAATTATCCTATTTCTGGGTACGGATATCAGTGGACTTATAGATTAGTTGGATCAAAACTAGGATTTGCAACGGGATGGCTATTATTATTGCAGTTTCTTACAGGTTTTCCAGGAATATGTAAAGCACTAAGTATTGTTTTAAGCGATTTAATTTTTCAAAATTTAAATACTAATGTTAGTAGCTTATTAATTTCTGTTTCAATCATATGGATTGTTACATTAATTCATTTAAAGGGAATCAATTTAGTATCCAAAATAAATAATGTTGGTGTTATTACTGAAATAATAGGTGTATTAATGTTAATATTCTTTCTTGGATATTTTTTATTTAATAAAACAGATGATTTTGAAGTGTTATCAAATCTAAATAATCTTAGCCTTTCAGATTTTACTTTTAAATCGTTTGCATTATCTATTTTACTTGGCGCCTGGTGTTTAACTGGATTTGAGGCCGCTGCTGATATGTCAGAGGAAACAAAAGATCCAAAATATACTGTCCCAAAATCAATTAAGTATTCATTATTGAGTTCAGGTATATTAGGTCTTATAATAATTTTACTATCAACTGTATTCTTAAGTACAGATAATTACGAAAAAATAAATAATAATTATTTAACTGATATGCTCCAATCTGAATTTGGCATCCCTATTTATTTATTAACACTTTTTTTTATAATCATAGCTATTTTTGCTTGCGCAGTTGCATGTTTGGCTACTGCATCAAGATTGATTTTTTCAATGTCAAGGGATTCAATCTTACCAAAATCTAAATGGTTAAGTTTCGTTGACAATAATAAATCACCTTCAAATTCATTGATTTTTATAGGTGTTATTTCTACTTTTTTTGTAATAATTTTTGAGAAAATAGAAATGATTACAAGCGTATCTGCAATTTCAGGGTATATGGGTTATTGTGGCATTATTTATTCCTCATTTTTTTTAACAGCTAGTAGTTCTGTCAATAGAATTCCTCTAATCTTAAAAATAATTGCATTAACCTGGTGTGTATTTGTTGTCCTATGTTTATTGCTTCCAGGTCAACCTGTTGAGGGTTTTAATTTTGAGTATATCCATGCAATCTCTCTTTTTGTATTTTTAATTATTGGCTTTTTTGTATACTTATATAAATTTAAATAATGCAGTATTTCAGTTTATCAACAAATGTAAATGAGCTTAGAATTGGTAATAATTCTTCAAAAAATATTGGAAAAGAGATTGGAAAGTTTGTTGTTTCTACTATGGAAATCCCATGGAGTATTATAAAAAATGAACTAGGTAAATCTCCTGAAAAATTAATAAATGTAACAAGTGTTGAATTAAGTTGGATTGAGAAGCAAATTGAAGATTTACCTGATTTTGACACAATAGTAGGTATTGGCGGTGGAATGGCAATTGATGTAGCTAAGTATATTTCATGGAAACTTAATAAAAGACTAGTTTCTATTCCAACAATTTTAAGCGTAGATGCATTTACTACTCCAGCTGCAGGAGTTAGAAACAATCATGATGTAGAATACTTAGGTACTGCAACTCCTAATCCACTCATTATTGATTATAACATTTTACGTACTGCGCCTAAAGAATTGAATATTGCTGGAGTTGGTGATTTATTCTCTATTCATACTGCATCTTTTGATTGGACTTATGCTAATTCAAAAGGAAAATCAGAATATCCATTTAGTGATAAAGCCATAGAGGGAGGTGAGAAGATATTAGAGTTTATTTATAATAATATTGGTAGCATAAGAGAAAACAACAATAATGGGTTAAGGGCAATTGTTGAGGCATATATTTCATTAAATACAATTTGTCTTCCACTAGATCATTTTAGAATCGAGGAGGGTTCAGAGCATTATTTATTTTATGAACTTGAAGAAAGACTAAAAAGACCATTCATTCATGGAAATATTATTGGACTAGGCATTTATCTCTTAAGTAGATTACAAAATAATGACCCCAAATTTATCACTCAAATGATGAATGATTCCGGTCTAGTATATCATCCTTACTCAATGAATATTGATAAAAAAGATTTAGTTGATTCATTACTGAATCTTAAAAAATTTGTTGGATCAAAAGAGAAACTTTGGTTTACAGTAATTGATGATAGCGATATTAATATAGAATGGATAAATGAAAATTTATCTGGTTTAAAATTTTAAAGTGTAAAAATTATGATCACAAAGAAATTGATAAATCACTTTTTCTTAGCTAATTCATAGTTCAGGATATAGGTTTTCGCGAAACCACAGATGATAGGTCTGATTCAATCGAAGGATTGGAATTTGGCAGAAAAGAGATAAGGTAAAACTTCCCTGCCTATCTTATTACCCACTAGGGGTGGGTTTATTAGCTTTAAGAAAGCCGTATTTAATATAGAGAAACATTCTTCACTTGGAGATATTAAATCTTATTAGGAACCTCAAAACCTTGCCTGTAGTTTCGAGTAAGCATTTTATCGGCCTCTGGATCGTTGACAAATTTTTCCGCTTGAGGGTCAAAAGTTAAAACTTTTTCCGTGCGATAGGCAATATTTCCCAAGTGAGCCAAACCTGAAGACAAATGTCCAGTTTCTATGGGTGCATTTAGTATTCCTGAATCGTGTTTACGAACTGCTTCTATAAAGTTGGTAAAATGACCATCTGTCCCTCCTGATCCTCTGTCCATTCCAGACGCTTCTTTGGCACCATCATCACCTGATTTACCCGGATTTCTATCTTTTCCAAGATAGGTTTTGTACTTGCTGTATCCATCTACTACCAGAATTCCTTTATCACCGTAAAAAATATTTCCTACGGTAGCACCCTCCTCAGTATTTGTGCACCAAGGACGTACCTCGAATTGGATGATTTTTCCTTCCTCAGGATAATTGTAAACGGAGGTGAGTACCTCAGGAACTTCCTTACAATCGTCCCATAGAAATTTTCCGCCCATCGATGTAATCTTTGTTGGCAGACCAACATCCAACCCCCACATACACAAATCTGTTTCATGTATTCCTTGATTTCCTACATCACCATTACCGTAGTCCCAATGCCAATGCCAGTTGTAGTGTACTAAATTTTCAGTAAAAGGTCTTTTGGGAGCAGGCCCTGTCCATAAGTCATAATCTAGACCTTTAGGAACGGAAGAAAACCCTTTGTCTCCAATATCCCCTCTCCATCTGAAGACCAAACCTCGAGCCATGTATACATTACCTATATAGCCGTCACGCAATAGACCAATAGCCTCGTTGATAGCAGGAGAACTTCTCAATTGTACCCCATGCTGTACAATTCTGTCGTATTTTTGAGCAGCTTCCACCATTTTTCTTCCTTCAAAAATATTGTGTGATCCTGGTTTTTCTACATATACATCCTTTCCAGCTTGACAAGCCCAAATAACTGACAACGCATGCCAGTGGTTGGGAGAGGCTATACTTACAACATCGATATCCTTGTCATCCATAACCTTGCGCAAGTCTTGCTCCAGAGATACATCTTTATTGTATTTGTTTTTGAATTCACGCTGCCGCTTAAGCAATAAATTCCTATCGGGATCACATAGTTTAGTGACATGAACATTTTTTTGTTTCATCAAGCTGCTGATGTGATTTTTTCCTCGACCATTAACTCCTAAAACAACAGCATTAATCCTATCATTGGCTCCAAAAACTGAGGCCGAAACAATTGAAGGCGCTAAAAATGTAGCGGTGCTAGCTGATATAGTATTTTTTATAAACTTTCGTCTAGATTTTTTCATTTTGCTGAGAATTATTAGTCATTAAATTTATAAAACTTTTTTAAAGCATTTATTTTTATCTACAAAAAAGAAATTCACAAAGATTTTAAATAAAGTTTATGCCATTGATTATGTCGCAAAGCTAGGAGAAGAGGTTATTGCATGTGAGATGAGTAGCGCATCCCTAAATGACCAAGAGTTTGATGCTGTTGTATTTTCTTTATATTTAATGAGCTACCCATATTCATTATTCAAAGAGATAAGTTAGAAACTTTACCACCTATATGATTACCTGACGGTGGGTTGGGTTTTGTAGAATCATTTTCTTTAAAGACTATAGCTAATATAATATTATATCGCCCATTGCTTCTTTGTGCCTAAATATCTATTGCTCGACTGTTAGGGTTTTTTTTATGATATTATGTTTAATTATTCAATATTAAATTCACCTAAAATTGACCATCCACCGTATAAAGCATTTAGGTGGTCCCAATATCCATTAATTACCTCAATTTCATTAGAAAAAAGGATGTATGTGTTTCTAGAGTCCAATTTCCACACATCTGATTTTTTAATTTGAGAACCAGGTTGAACAATTCTAACACCAATGTTGTATTTTCCTTTTAAAAAGTCTGTTATGGACTTTTCAACTCTAAAAAATATTTTGTCACCAGGTAAAATATTTGTTGTTTTATAATCAGTTTCAATAATTTTTAACAATTCTTTTTCATCACTTAAAATCCCAAACTCAACGTCCCAATCGTAATACATTGGAGCAACACCAATGTTGTTTATTTCAAGCTCAATTGAAAGTAATTCATTGGGTAAAAGTCTTTCTTGAAATTTACATTTTTCAATCTGGAAATTGTATCCCATTAATCTATGTAGTTTCATAAAAACTTCGCATAATTCATCACTTTCATTTTCACAAGCATTAATTACCTTCAT
>TARA_B100001057_G_scaffold128096_1_pt1 | contig 16046 bp, 17 predicted proteins | sample TARA_B100001057 | Tara Oceans TARA_B100001057 (sample SAMEA2621839) | marine metagenome | biome: marine biome (ENVO:00000447); feature: surface water layer (ENVO:00002042); material: "saline water (ENVO:00002010), including plankton (ENVO:xxxxxxxx)" | depth 5 m
ATAATAATGTTTAAATTAGAGTAAAATTAATTTAATTGTCTAAAAAAGCATTCCTTAGATTTTTGATTACCCTAGTTTTAACGATTTCAAGTTATAGCTATTCTCAGCAACAGGTTAATTTGGATGTAGATAATGATCTTTATTTTGACAGAGACTTTTATTACTCAAGTGGAATTTTTCTTTCATACTCATCTTATAAAATTAAAGAAGAAAAAACCTTTATTAATCATTTTAAATTAGGACAGTTTATCTATACTCCATCAAGCAGATATGAGACAGATCCAAATAAATATGATTACCCATATAGTGGCTATCTATTTTTGGAGGGATTAAATCAAAAACAGCTATCTGATTACTCCAGTTTTACTTATGGAGTAAATTTTGGAATAACAGGTAACGCATCACTAGCTAAAGGAATGCAGAATTTATATCATGATCTTGTTTTAAATTTACCAAATCTGGAATGGAAATCCCAGATGCCTCAGGAACTCCAAATAAATTTAGTTGCAAATTATTTCAAAGGCTTTAAATTGGAAGACAACATAAATATTACAACAGAGTTTTATTCAAGACTTGGAACCTATCAACTAATGGCCGGAATAAATATTGGTCTTTTAGTTGGAGGATTAAAGTGGCTTAGTATTTCAGACAATATAATAAATCAATCAAATAATAATTTATCATTTTATATTGGGACCAGTCAGGAATATTATTTACATGATTATAAATTAGAAGGAAGCTTGTTTAATGAAAATGCAGAGCTTACAATGCTATCAAATAAATACAGGAATACAATTGAGGTTGGGTTTCAAAAACGTTTCAAAAAACTTCAATTACTTACAACGTTTAACTCAATGTCAAAGGATACCAATTTGCAAAGAACTTTAAGACACCCCTTTTTAAAAATCAGTTTAAGCTATCAACTGAACTAATTTTAACTTTTCTTTAAAATTATATCGCTAAGAATTATCTTATTTTTAAGTGTTAATTCATAAGCGCTCCTAAGTTATTATAGTCCTTTTTTAGCTAGGTTAATTTTGAATTTTTGTTAATTGGTTTTGTTAGGAGCGCTTTTATCTAATTCCAATTTTATACATAAAAGGACTTCCAAGACCCTCATCCTCTGTTGTTATCCAAAAAGTTTTGTTGTCAATTATTTTGATCGCTTCAATTTGTGCTGGTTCTATTGGTATTTTAAATTTCATAAATTCCTTTTCAGCTAGATTTTCCAAGCTAAAATCTTCAAATAATATTAAGTACTGACTACCCTTTGAATTATAACTGACAAGGGCAAGAAGTCTTAGCTCCTCATTATAGTCACCTCCAGTAATAAGAGAATTTACATCATATGTAACTTTACTTTCAAGGACTTGTCTTGAACTACTTTCTTTATCAATTAAATATAAATCTGTAAATAAATTACTTCTATCCTTAGATAACATTGCAACCTTATCTTCAATTAAAAATAATGCTTCTGCATCATACTTATGTTTTGGTCTTGGAAACATAGAAAAGAATGTTTCTTGATCCTTATAGGTAATTTCAATTTTACCATCAATACTAAAATCACTTTTTTTAACTTTTATGATGTTTAGATTGTCTCTATTACCAAAATTGTTACCTGTATCAGCTATGTATATATAATCATCGTCAGCTGTAATATCTTCCCAATCATTGTTATAAATTTCCCAGAAGGATTTCTCTTCCAATATTATAGAATCTGTAATCTCACCATTTATATTAAAAAAATATAAACTTGGCTCTCCCCCTGAATCATTATGAGTTATAAAAACTTCATTTAAAATTTCTAAACCCGAAGTTTCATTTATCACTTTTGGTAAAACTATAGATTCTAGGACAACAGCATTTTCATAATCCTTCTTTTCCTTTCCATTTGAACAACCAAATAATATTAATAGTATTATGAAGGAGTAATTTTTAAATGATTTAAACATCTTTAGAGCTTAATTTTACTGTTTTTAATTGATTACTTTCATTATCAAAAACAGTCCATACAATAAATATTTCATCTTCAAGTACTTCTAGTTGTGGAACTCCAGTCCCTCTTCCGCCATCAATTTTAGAGATTGTAACTGGCTTTGAAACTGTTCCATCTATTGCAACTTTTTTAATTCTTAGATAAGTCCCATCATCATCACCTTCCATATAACTCACTACCACTTCTTTTTCATTTAAGAAGGCAGTATCAACTCTACCAATAGCATTAAAGTCATTAATTGTTATTGGGTTACCAAAAGAAGAACCATATGACTCCGAAAAGGAAAGATTAACTTTTGGTATTCCATTTGAAACAGTGAACCAACTCACAGCAATATTATTAGAACTAGAAACAACTTTAGGCCCATTAACTGGGCATCCATATATCACCCATCCATCATCATGAACTGAAATAGGATTTTCCCATACCTTATCTATTTTTCTAGTAACATATATGTCTCGAACTTCTTCTTCAGTTCTGTCGCGGTACACAACTAAAGGTCCTCTATTGGTGTATGTCATTGATGTTTGACAACAATCACAAACTGACGAATCGAGTTCAGTTTCATTTAAAATATCTCCATCATTTGTTATTTCTGCAAATCGAATAGTCATGGGTTTGTGATTCCCATCCTCATTATTCTCCACTGTATTTCTTCCGTCTAACCAAGTAATTAAAAAACCTTCGCTATTATTTGAGGTTATACTTACAAATCCATGTTCAGCTTTAAAGCCATCAGTATTTAATATAAAGTCTTCTTTTACTTTTTCTCCAGATAATTTATGTAGGCTTAAAAAAACATCATAGGTATATGTGCCAGAAGCAGATTTTTTTAGATAACTTGATAGAACTTTGTCACCACTGATTGCATGTGTTGGAAAGTCAGCCCAATTAACAAACCAGTCGGAACCATCTGCCAATCTTAAAGGATTAGTCCATCCTTCATTTTTAAATTGTCTAAAATTTAAACTAGCATTCATGTCCTCATCACTAGAAATCCAAGTCAATGATAAGTTACCATTATTTGAAACTAGACTAGGTTGTGCATTATTGTTGTCGTATAAAAAAGATATTTCTTCTATTGTAACATCATTAGAATTACAAGAAAAAAGACTAAACAAGAATAAAGCAATGATAAATTTTTTCATGTTATAATATCCTTAGTTTATTAATTATTTCTTCAGAATCCCACTTAATAGCTCCAACTATAGTTTCAATTATTTTACCGTTTTCATCAAAAATATATGAGGTTGGCATAGCATAGACTCCAAGTGTCTCAAATGATTTAGTTGATTTTAAAAAATTAAAATCGAAATTCCACTCGTTTTTAAACCTAGAAATTTTATCTAATGTTTCATCAGAAACTAATAAAAAAGTATATCCGTATTCTTCTAATATTTCTTCAGCTCTTTTGATGCCTGGCATTTCTTCAATACATGGGGCACACCATGTAGCCCAGTAACTAATCACAATTTTACCTTTTTTATAGACTGAGAGATCTAAATTATTCTCATGTAAATCAATGAAAGAGGTTTTAAGCTGTAAAGACTCCAAATCAGAGGAATTTTTATTATCTGTAGTTCCCAACTTACAACTACATAATAAAAAACACCATAATGTATTCAGAATGATTTTTTTCAATTTTCAAATTTTTTAAAATTACAAAAATTAGGACTAAAAATTTATTAGATTGTAAGAATTGAATCTCAATGAAATCCAAAAAAAACTCCCCCCTTAAAAAATCAAGGGGGGGAACTTTAAAATTAGAATGTTTCAACAGCCTCCAATTCATCCTTTTGAACTTGAGGTTTTTTTAGAATTTCATTTTTAAAGGCAAATGCTTGGCCTTGGTTTGGTTCCAAAGCTAACATAATCTTATCATTCATAGTTCTAAACTTTATAGTTAAACTTATGTAACGATTGATTCGGGTGCGTTCTCTTCACCCGCGACTATATTATTGAACCAAGTTCACACGGGTTATCGATCAGTAAAATCGAAATTATATTTACAAAAAAAAATTAGGACTTCTTGGTCTTTTTCTTCTTCTTCTTTTTCGCTTTTTTATTTTCCTTTTTTTTTGAAACTTGTGATGATCTGTTCCAAAGATTTTTTTTGCTATTAAACTCTTCTACACTTACATTAGTTTTAACAACAATTACTCCTGCTGCACCCTCACTTCCATACTTATTTGTTGCAGATAATCCACTAAGAACTTCTACATATTTTACTTGATTAACATACAATACTGGTGGATTATTATAAATTACTCCATCAATTTCCCAAAGAACTTCATCACCAGCAGTTTTGAATGACTGCCTTCCCCTGATAGCAATATTTTTATTTCCCATTCTATCAGTAATCCTTTTTGCACCAGGTATTCTTGAGGCAAGGGCATCAACCAACGGCATAGATGATATAGCATCTTGTTGAGCTTGAGCAATTTTATCCTCTTGTGAGAAAGACAAGCTAGAAAAAAGTACAATTAATATTAGGTATATATATCTCATATAATTATAAATCAAAATTAAATAAAAGTTTAAAAGACAAGTGTTAATTACTTCTTATTTCTTTTCTCAGTTACTGTTCTCCATAAATTTTTCGGAGAATTAATCAAATCATAATTAGAGGCATTTACTGATGTCATTACTATAATTACTCCAGCAGCACCATCAGAGCCATATTTATTACTAGCTGCCAGCCCCTTAATTACTTCAACGTAAACAATCTCATTCACACTCAGCATTGGGGGAGATTGAAATGTAACACCATCAATATTCCATAGCACCTCATCTCCTGCTGCTTGTAATGAACCCCTACCTCTAAGAGATATATTTTCATTCCCAAATTTATCAGAAATTTTCTTTGCACTTGGAACTCTTCTTGTTATTGCAGACACCAATCCTACTGGTGATCCTGTTGCATCTTGATTTGAACCAATGATTCCGTACATAAAGGAATTTATTCCTGAGTCGTAGTTTCTTGTCCCATAAATTGACGGATTTGATACTCCACTTCCTGTTTGAGCATTTAAGGAAATTGATACAGATAAAACAAAAAGAAATAGTAAGATTTTTTGCATCGTAAATTATTGGTGTATAATTACATACAAATATAATTTTTTTTTTACCTTTATAGACTAGCTAAAAAAAAAAATGCACAAGAAGTGGGATGACATAAACCAAATTTATTTTCCAGATGGAGTAAGATCTGTTTACTTTGGCGGAAGAAGAGTAAAGAAAGTAGATATTCAAATCGAAAGAAGCTTTCTTGAGATAATGTCTTCTGATTTTGACAGTTCAAGCTTACCCGATCACATTAAATATCTTCCAAGAAAACAAGCTGCTGAATATCTTGGTTTAAGCGAAAGTACTTTAATTAGGTATCAAGAAAAAGGAAAGCTTAAATGGATTACAAGAAGAAATAGAACCCCTATTTATTCAAGAGAGGCACTTGATAATTTTAAGAAAACAAACCAAGAAAAACATTAACTTAGATCATCAATCTAAGTAAATGGAATTTAAATTTCATATTGTAAATCTCAAGAAAAAATTTCCTCTTCAAATAAGTAGAGGCATTCATGATAAGTCACAAAACCTTTTTATTGAATTCATTAAAGATGGTATAACGGCATGGGGAGAATGTGCTCCGGGAAAAACAGAAGGAGCTAATTCGGCTCAAGAGGTTGAAAAGCATTTAAAAAGATTAATAGATTCTAATATAGAAAACCTTTCAATATATGAAGTACACCAAAGAGCTAAAGATTTAAATATACCTGCGTGTGCCATAGCAGGTTTAGATATAGCACTTTGGGATTGGAAGGCAAAAAAAGCAGACATGTCTTTGCAGGAATTGTTAGGACTTCCTACTACCAATGTTCCCACATCATTAACTGTTGGCATTAACCCGCCAGACATTGTTAAGGAGAGGGTAGAGCTTATATTAAAGGATTTTCAGGTGAAAGCATTAAAAATTAAATTAGGTTCTAATAAAGGAATAGAGTATGATAAACTAATCTATTCTCAGGTCATGGAGTCAATAAAAAACTCAAATATTGCCATAAGAGTAGATGCAAATGGAGGATGGTCTTTAGATGACGCAAAACTAATGATGAAATGGCTATCGGAAAGAAAAGCTGAATATATAGAGCAGCCCTTAATTGAGGGAGAAGAGGATAAACTTAAGTTTTTATTTGAGGGTAGACCTCTTCCAATTTTTATTGATGAATCATGTAGATTTTCGGAAGATGTAGCTGAACACTATAAGTATGTTGATGGTGTGAACTTAAAGCTCATGAAATGTGGAGGTATTACAGAGGCGCTAAGGATCTTGAATGTTGCAAGATCCCATGGTTTAAAAACCATGATTGGTTGTATGAGTGAATCATCTGTAAGTATATCAGCGGGAGCATCTATCACTGGCATAATTGATTTTGTTGATTTAGATTCACACTATAATTTAGACCCAGACCCAAGTGAAGGCTCAATAATGGTAAATGGAATAACCATGACCAGTTCAAAATCAGGTCACGGGGCGAAACTAAAGTCACAAGGCTATGTTGAAAGAGACTGATAAGATTGCTATATGGATGGAGTCAAGCATTGATGACGACTATGGTAAAATGGGAATTAGTGCACTCAGATACCTTGATAATGAAATTGTGTGTGTTATTGATTCTGTTTTTGCAGGTAAGAAAATATCAGAGGTCTCAATAATAAAAAAAGATGTTCCAATAGTTGAAGATGTAAATAAAGCAAAGTCTTTGGGAGCAAATGTTCTTCTACTTGGAGTGTTGACTTCAGGTGGAATTAGACCTAAACTATGGGATAGTGTAATAAAAGAATCTTTAACTAAGGGAATGTCAATAATCAATGGGTTACATGACCAAGTTTATCCTAAGTTTGAAAAATATTTGACTGAAAAAAATCAATGGATATGGGATACTAGAGTACCTAAATTTATACCAAAAATAGGATCTGCAAAATCTGCTAATCTAAATAATAAAAGAGTCTTGATGATTGGAACAGATATGGCTGCTGGGAAAATGACAGTTGGGTTAGAATTATATTCATACTTAAGAGATAAGCAGATCAAAACAGGCTTTGTAGCTACAGGTCAAGTTGGTATTACTGTAACTGGAAAGGGTATACCTCTAGATGCATATAAGCTTGATCACGCATGTGGAGCTGTTGAAGCAGCAGTTATCGAGCAAAAAGATAAAGATATTGTTATTGTGGAGGGTCAAGGTTCAATTCTCCACCCAGGAAGTTCAGCAACACTTCCACTGATGAGAGGAACATGTCCAACTCATATGATTTTGTGCCATATAGCAAGAAATGATTCATTAAGATCTTTAGAGAATATCAAAATTCCTGATTTAAGAAAATTTATAACATTGAACGAAGAGTTATCTACAGTTCTTGGTACTTATCCAAATTCTAAAGTAATAGGTATAGCTCTCAATACGGCTGAATTGTCTGATAATGAAGCAAAGAAATTTATAAAAAAGATTGAAAAAATTACTGGACTTCCAGCTACTGATGTTATAAGGTATGGTGGCGAAAAAATCTTTAATCAATTAATATAATTATTTACAATGATGATCAGCAGCTCTCGTTGCTATCTGATTATTTGGTTTCACATTAACTTTGTAACCTAGAGAATTAGCCCAGCCTTTTGTCGCTGAGATAAGTTTATTTGATTTGTGATTTTTATCGGAATTATAATCCATATCAATTTCAACTTGAACACTTACCTGCTTAGTTAGCCACTCGGCAACCTTAATACTGTACTCAGCCTCTAACCAAAGTCTTTTCCATATATCATTTATTGCTTCACATGAAGATTTGCTTAAAATGTAATGTACTCCTCTGGTACCAAGCCTGTAGGCAATCACACTGGTATAGTTTGTTTTTTTACCAACATTTTGTGAGTCAGAACCAATATGAATTTTTGCATAAGGATATTCTTTTAAAATTGACAATGTGTGATTAACTGGATCTATATTATTCCCCTTAACATCCTTAAACAGTCTCATATTCGAAAATAAATATTATTTGTAAATTACGTTATTAAGAAAACCTTAAATTATCAAAAAATGAAAAATTTTATCACAATTATAATGCTGGTGTTCTCATTTTTATCAATGCAATCACAAAGCGCTAATAAATTAAAAACACAGTTGATAAATTCTATAGATCAGAAAACAACTGATTTAACTATGCTAAGTGATAAAATATGGGAGGCTGCTGAGGTTGCTTTTAGAGAAGATAAATCTGCAGAATATTTGATTGAGTATGCTGAATCAAATGGACTAATTGTTGAAAAAGGTCTTGCTGGAATGCCTACTGCTTTTACTGCAACATATGGACAGGGTAAGCCAGTAATTGGGATAATTGGTGAATTTGACGCTCTTCCAGGCCTCTCTCAAGACATTGTTCCTCATAGAAATGAATTAATCGAAGGTGGAGCTGGTCATGGTTGTGGACATAACCTTTTTGGAACAGCTAGCTTAGGCGCTGCTATTGCTGTAAAAGAACTAATTGAGAAAGGTGAACTTAAAGGAACTGTAAAATTTTTTGGAACACCAGCAGAAGAAAAGTTTTTTGGAAAACTTTGGATGATAAGAGATGGAGTTTTTGATGATGTTGATATCTGTATGGATTGGCATCCAGCAGACAAGACGGAAGCTAATGTACAACCATCCCTTGCATTAGTTGATTTTATGGTTGAATTCACAGGGCAAACTGCACATGCATCTGTTGATCCATGGAATGCAAGGGCTGCTAATGATGCACTTGAACTATACACTAGTGGAATTAATGCATATAGAGAACACGTAATGCCATCAGTAAGAATGCATTATCATATTCAGGATGCAGGAAAAGTTGTTAATGTTGTACCTGACTATTCTAGAATTTGGGTTAGGGTTAGAGATATTACTAAAGAAGGATTACAACCTGTTTATGAGCAGGTAAGAAGAATGGCTGGAGGTGCAGCTATAATGGCTAATGTTGAACATAAAGTTTCGTTAATATCTGGCGTACATGATCTTCTTCCAAATAGAGCTGGAGGTGCAGCTTTACAAAAAAATCTTGAGACCCTTGGAGATATTCAGTATACTCAGGAGGAAATAGAATTTGCCTTTGAACTGCAAAGAAATAACGGAAAACCTGAAATAGGTATCGATGGAGAAATAAAACCACTTAGAGAAACCCTCAAAAGTCCTGGAGGAGGTTCAACGGATAGTGGAGATGTAAGTTATAATATTCCTGTGGTTAGCTTAGCAGCTACAACTGCACCAAAAGGTGTACCATGGCATTCATGGTCAGTAGTTGCAAGTTCTGGAATGTCTATCGGACATAAGGGGATGCTTCACGCAGCAAAAGCTCTTGGAATGACAATGGTTGACATATTTAAAGACAGTAAATTAAGAGAGGATATCAAAAAAGAGTTTGATGAAAAAATAGGTGAATATGAGTACAATCCATATTTAGATCCAGGCTCACCGCCTATTGATTATGTGGACTAAATCCAAGACCTCTCTTTCATTTCTTTTGTAACAACTTTTGACAATAATATTATTGCAATCATATTCGGAATTGCCATTAACGCGAATGCAACATCAATTAATCCAATAACTATCTCTACACTAAGAATTGATGATATGATAATTGCGCTGATATATATAATATTGTAATACTTCCCTTTTTTTGGTGAAGTCAAAAAGCCGTAGCATTTAACACCATAATAAGAATATGTGAAAAGTGTAGATATTCCAAATACTGAAATCATTATAATTAAAATATAATCTCCAAAACCAAAGAATAATCTCCTGAAAGCTTCTAACGAAAGAACAATTCCATTTAGATCACTTTCAAGATAAGCACCACTGATAATAATAATTAGTCCAGTTATTGTACATACTAAAATTGTATCTAAAATAGGGCCAAGCATACCCACTAAGCCCTCATCCGTTCCCTTTCTAGTTGATGACTGGCCATGATAAATAGGTGCTAAACCTACACCACTCTCACTTGAAAAAACAGCTCTTCGAATACCAATTAGAATAAGCCCCCAAAATCCACCTTGAACCATTGTATTAAAATTAAAAGCTTCACTAAAAATTAATATAAAAGTAGAGGGAACAACACTTGCATTAGATACCAAAATAAATAATCCCAAAATAAAATATAGTATTACCATAATTGGGACTAGTCCAGAGGTTACACGCACAATTGATTTAAGTCCTCCAAAAATTACAGCCGAAGTTAATATTGTAAAAATAATACCTATTATAAGCTTCCAGTTACTATCCCCCAAGTCAAACATAGCATTTGGGTTTATAACATCTATGTACGATTGAGTTAATTGATTTGCAGTAAATGCTGGAAGTACACCAATTAATCCTGCAATAGAAAACCAAATTGCGAGAGGTTTACCCCACTTTTTTATTCCTAAAGTCATATAATACATAGGTCCTCCTAAATAGTCTCCACCCTCATCTTTTTCTCTCAGGCTAACGGCCAGTGAGCAGGAAAAAAATTTAATTGTAGCCCCAATAAGGGCAGTAACCCACATCCAAACAAGGACTCCTGGACCACCCTGGTGAATTGCAATTGAAACACCTGAAATATTCCCAAGACCAACAGTTGCTGCGAGAACAGCTGATAGAGCTTGAAATCTTGAAATACCTATTACTGAATTGTCTTTTATCAAGAGTAGCTTGAACCCTTGACCAATTTTTATCAATGGGTTAGCTTTAGAAATAATTGTTAAATATATTCCGCCCCCAATAATAAGGATAAGCATTAACCAATTTAATGGCACAATAATTTGATTTATGTAGTTCTCAATAATATCAAATAATTCAAGCATCTTGTAAATTAATCATTAAATTTTGAAAAGAATACTTTCTTTTTTAAATTATAGTAAAATAAATAATTATGCAATCTAGACGTGAGTGGTTCAAGTCTTCAATAGGTTTAGGTGGGTTAATGATTACACCATCAATTCTGACTGCTGAAGAAATTAAAAAATATAATCCAAGACCTTTATCTGATATAGTTAAACTTAGCTCAAATGAAAATCCATATGGTCCATCAGAAAGAGTAAGAAATGCAATTGTTGATTCATTTGAAGATGCATGTCGCTACCCATATGAGTATATTTTAAAGTTACAGAACATATTAGCAAAAAAACATGATGTTAGTCCAGAGAGTATTGTAATTACAGGAGGCTCTAATGAAGCTTTAAGGGTTTCAGGGTTGGCAGTTGCAGATCAAGAAGGAGAGATAGTAGCTGGTCAACCAACATATCTAGCTTTAATGAGTTATGCAGAAGCATGGGGTGGAAAAATAAATTGGGTACCAGTTGATTCAAATAAAGGATATGACTTAGTTGAAATAGAAAAAAATATAAATAAAAAAACAAAAATGGTTTTTATTGCAAACCCAAATAATCCAACGGGAACACTGCTTGAAAAATCATCACTTAGTAAATTCTGTGAGAGAGCTTCAGAGAAAACATTAGTATTTTGTGACGAGGCCTATTATGATTATATAAATGAACCAGACTATCCTTCAATGGACTATTTGGTAAGACAAGAAAAAGATATAATTGTTTCTAGAACATTTTCAAAAGTTTATGGAATGGCTGGACTAAGAATTGGTTATATGGTTTTAAAGCCTCAATTAGCAGATAAGTTATTTGGTGAATATTCTCCATACGGAAGAAATAAAATTATGGCTCAGACAAATGTTCTAGCTGTTGCTGCTGCAATAGAAGCTTTAAAGGATGAAGATTTCTATGCTTTTTCATTAAAAAAAGCTAACGAGGAAAAAGATAAGATATACAAACTTTTAGATTATTTGGACCTGAAGTATGTTGAGTCTAGTACCAATTTTGTCTTTTTTGAATCTAAAAAACACATTGATATTTTATCGCAAGAGATGCTTAACAAGGGTGTAAGAGTTGGTAGACCTTTTCCACCTTTCTACGATTGGTGTAGAATAAGCACTGGAACAAGCCAAGAGGTAGATAGGTTTGTAAGTGCAATGCTAGATATCTACAGCTAATTTTTATAGATTATATATGTAGCTTTAACTCCAGTAGCCAGATTCCATCTATTTGTTCCAACTAATTTTCCTTGATCATCATACACAATAATTTCTGCAGTATTTGGCCCTGAGCTTCCTTGGTTTAAAGCAACGAAATCAACAACATTAAAACCGCTTTTAAGATCAAGTTTAAAACCTTTTGCTTTTTCTGTTAATAATATTGCAGGCATCACAATATTTTCATTAACCTCAACTTTAATCAAATCACCATCAGGATATTCATGATCTCTTAGTATTATGTTTACATATTCACCATCATTTCTAATTTCGCCAAGGAATTGATCAACTTTAAATTTATTAATATTTTTATTTGATTCAGTTTCTTTCCTGTTGAGCTTTGAAAGGTAAAAATCATTAGAGTTAATAAATCTTTCAGGCTTTTTCTCTTTTACGTTAGCATCTGGAAAAAATTTTTTTTTGTTTTTATCTTTTAGTTTTTTTAAAAATGGATTCTCTTTTTTTTCTAGTTTTAAAAGTGATTTTTCAGAATTAGAATTTGAGGAGAAAAAGGAAGATCCCGATGAGTTGTTTGAATTTTCTTGAGAATAACTAAATCCAACAATCAAGATTGAAAGCATTAAAAAAACTATATATTTATTATATTGAATCAACCTAATAATTTTTCACTAAGATAAACCTTTAACATGCAATTAGAAAACTTAGATTGGCTTATAATATCATCCTTCTTTATACTATCATTAGTAATCGGAGTTGTTGTTTCAAAAAAATCTGGAAAAGATGTTACTGAGTTTTTTCTTTCAGGTAGAAAGATGCCCTGGTGGTTACTTGGAATATCAATGGTAGCTACAACTTTCTCAGCTGATACTCCAAATTTAGTGACAGACATAGTCAGGACTAATGGTGTTGCTGGAAATTGGGTCTGGTGGGCTTTTCTTTTGACTGGAATGTTAACAGTATTTGTATATGCTAAACTTTGGAGAAGATCAAAGGTTTTGACTGACCTAGAATTTTATGAACTGAGATATAGCGGAAAAGGAGCAGCATTTTTAAGAGGTTTTAGAGCATTCTATTTGGGTGCAGTTTTTAATATACTTATTATGGCAAGTGTGTGTTTAGCAGGAATTAAAATTGGGGGCGCACTATTAGGTTTAAGTCCAGTTGAAACACTTCTTATTTCTTGTGCAATTACTGTGATTTATAGTTCGATTGGTGGACTTAGAGGTATTATAATAACGGATTTCTTTCAATTTATTTTAGCAATGGTAGCTACTTTTTGGGCTGCTTATGAGATTGTTTCTTTACCTCAAATTCAGGGATTGACTAACCTTCTTAATCACCCAGATGTTATTCCAAAACTTAGTCTGATTCCTGATATAGCAGACACAGATTTATTTATTGCAGTATTTATAATTCCACTAGCGGTTCAGTGGTGGGCTGTATGGTATCCTGGAGCAGAACCAGGTGGAGGAGGGTATGTTGCTCAAAGAATGTTGTCCGCTAAAGATGAAAAAAATGCAATTTGGGCTACATTACTTTTTAATTTTATGCATTATGCTGTGAGACCATGGCCTTGGATTTTAATTGCACTAGCATCTATTGTTGTCTTTCCTAATTTAGAGTCACTTCAAGTAGCTTTTCCAAATACAATTGTTGGAAATGATCTTGCGTATCCAGCGATGATTTCCTTTTTACCATCAGGGTTATTAGGCCTCTTGGTTGCATCTTTAATTGCAGCTTTTATGTCAACTATATCAACCCATTTAAATTGGGGATCATCATATCTAGTACATGACTTCTACAGACGGTTTTTTGTTACTGATAAATCAGAGAAACATTATGTACTAATGGGAAGAGTATTCACTGTATTGTTGATGATTATATCCGCATTCTTTGCCCTCTATTTGAATAATTCACTTCAAGCATTTGGAATAATTCTTCAAATTGGTGCCGGGACAGGTTTAATATTTATTCTGAGATGGTTCTGGTACAGAATAAACGTATATAGTGAATTGACAGCAATGATAGTATCCTTTTTAGTTGCTTTAGCTTTTGAATTTATAATACCTAATAATTTTTCAGTCGAGGAAAAACTAATTATTGGTGTAACGATAACAACCATTTCTTGGTTAATTGTTACAATGATTACACCTCCATCAAGTATGGATACTCTACAAAATTTTTATAAAAAAATTCAACCCGGTGGTCCTGGATGGAAAAAGATAGTTAAAGAATCAGAGGAAAATGGTGTAATTATCACTGGTAAAAAAGAAAAATGGGATGTTCCAAGTGGAATATTATGTATGGTTTTTGGTAGTATATCTGTTTACAGCGTTCTCTTTGGAGTGGGCTATATTCTATATTCAAAAACAACACTAGGACTCTTGTTTATTATTATATCTGTTATATCAGTTTTACTTCTAATGATATTTTGGAAAAGACTTTCAACTGAAGAAAATTAACCAAGAAGCATTCCAACAAAAGTTGCTGATAATAATGAAACAAGCGTCCCTGCTATCATGGCTTTAAAGCCCAATTCAGTTAATAATTTAGATTTTCCTGGGGCTAATATTCCAATTCCCCCTATTTGGATTCCAATTGAAGCAAAGTTTGCAAATCCACAAAGCATTATAGTTGCCATAATTACAGACTTTTGATAGCTTAGATACATTGCGCTTGTGATATCTTTCAAACTGGCTAATTCAATATATGCAACAAATTCACTAGCAGCCAGCTTGACACCTAAAAGCTGTCCCATTAGAGTTATGTCTTCTTTAGCAACACCAATTAACCACATTAAAGGTGCAAATAAATACCCCAATATTAATTCAAGTGACAAAGAGCTATAGATTGTATTCTGCTCAATCCATAAATTTAAGCCAAAGACTTCTGCTAATTGAAATAAAACTCCATTTACAAGAGCAATTAGTGCAAGAAATACAAGTAACATTGCACCAACATTAACAGCCATTTTAATTCCATCTCTTGTACCGTTTGTTATTGCTGAAAGTAGATTTGTACCTGTAACCTCAGTACTTATTTCAATTACTTTATTGACTTCTTCAGTTTGTGGAAACATTATTTTTGAAATCACAATTGCACCAGGAGCAGCCATTACAGATGCAATAATTAAGTTTTTTGCCACTTCTATTCTTTGAACAGGATCATCACCTCCTAAAAATCCTATATATGCAGCTAGAACGCTTCCTGCTACAGTTGCCATACCACCTGTCATCAAAAGAAAATATTCTGATCTATTCATTTTATCAAGGTATCCTTTAACTAAAAGAGGTGCTTCAGTTTGTCCTAAAAAAATATTTCCAGCTACTGCTAAACTTTCCTGACCAGATATATTTAAAAGTTTAGTAAGCATCCATGCTAATCCAGAAACGATTCTTTGAATAATTCTGTAATAATATAGTACTGATGTGAGTGCTGAAAAGAAAATAATAACAGGTAGAACTTGAAATACAAATATCTCACCATATTTAGATGAGTCTGCTAGTTCACCAAATAGAATTCTAGACCCTTGATTTGTATATGTTACAATTGCCAGAAAACCTTGACCAAGTTTTTCAAAAATTATTCTAACAAAATCAACTTTTAATACTGCTATAGCAATAATAAACTGACTTGAAATACCTATTATGATGGTCTTCCAGTCAATATTCCTCTTATTATTGCTAAGTAAATAAGCAATTAAAATAATAGAACTCAAGCCTATTATCCCTCTTAAGATTGAAATGATTGAAATTCCTTGGTGTGGAATTAATTCCATTAAAAAAGTTTTACTAAAAATAATAAATATTATTAGCTTTGACTTACAATTTGCCTTATATATGAAAGCCTACTTAAATTCAGTCTTTTTTACTTTGTCTTTATTAATCTCATGTGGTTGCTCTAAATCTGACGTCAATGATTCTATTCTTTCGGGAAATGTTAATCAGACCTCAAGCTTAAATCAAGGAAGCAC
>TARA_B100001057_G_scaffold236721_1_pt1 | contig 16039 bp, 14 predicted proteins | sample TARA_B100001057 | Tara Oceans TARA_B100001057 (sample SAMEA2621839) | marine metagenome | biome: marine biome (ENVO:00000447); feature: surface water layer (ENVO:00002042); material: "saline water (ENVO:00002010), including plankton (ENVO:xxxxxxxx)" | depth 5 m
GTCAAATATTAATGAGAAAGAGGGAGTTTTAAACTCCCTCTTTTTTTTATATTTATTTTACTTATTATTTTTATGCACTTTATCCTAAAATTAATTTTTTCTGTATATATACTTATTTTAATGAGTTGTGTAGATGTTAACAAAAAAAAAATATCTAATAATACAAATGAAAAGTACTATAAAATTGAAAGCATAAAAGAAGTTGATATAATATCTGAAGCAATTGAATTATATGGATCAAGTAAAATGATATTCATCAAAGGAGGTACTTTTATTTTTGGAAATGATAATGGATTAGATAGAGAAAAACCTGAACAAGAAGTTACAATTCAAAGTTTTTTAATTGATAAAAATCTTGTTACTGTTAATGATTTTAGAAATTTTGTTATTTCAACCAATTACAAAACAGAAGCAGAAAAGTTTGGAAATGCAATAGTATTTATTGATTCAATAAATAATTGGCAGTTAATTGATGGAGCAAGTTGGGAATATCCTTTGGGTGACTCAAATTTAATTGCTTTAAATAATCACCCCGTTACTCAAGTTAGCTGGAACGATGCTCTAGCCTATTGCAAATTTTGTAATAAAACCTTACCAACTGAGGTTCAGTGGGAGTACGCAGCAAGTGAAAGAGGTCAAAAGAAAAATCAATTATTTTACTGGGGTAATGATCTTGTTATAAATAATAAATATATGTGTAATACATGGGCTTCAGGCTATCCACATTCAATCGGATTTAAAGATGGTTTTAAATATACTTCTCCTATTAGGTATTATGGAGCAAATTCTTTAGGAATTTTTGATATGGCAGGTAATGTTTGGGAATGGTGCTATAATTGGTATTTACCCTATACAGCCAGTAAACAGATATTTCCAACTGAACTTCAAGGAAAAGCACAAAGAGGCGGTTCTTTTTTATGTAATCCAAATTATTGTCATGGTTTTAGACTTTCTGCAAGATCTGCAACTTCACCTGAAAGTTCTTTGTTTCATGTTGGGTTCAGATGTGTAAAAAATATAGCCAATTGAAATATTAATAATTTTATTTTTTAATTAGCAATTAATGTGTGTGCTGATTCTCACTAATTTTATTACTAATAATATTTTTTTCTTTCAGTAATATTAATGTATGTTTAAAAATTAAATTAATGATTATGAAAAATATCTTTTTGTTAACATTTTTATTTTTAGCTTTTACTGCTTGTAAGAAAGAAGAAAACTTACCCGCTACTAATGTTCCTGTTGATAATGGGACTGAGGGATACAGAATGCTATTAATGGGTAATAGTTTTTTTAGACCATATGCCGAAAATCTTGATGTCATGGCAATTGATGCAGGCTTTGTAGATCATAATAGCACTATTGTTATTCGTGGTGGTGAAAATGGAAGGGCTATCAACTTTTGGAATGATTCAACAAGCATAGAGCATAGCTAGATTAAGTCTACACTTGATGAAGGAGGAATAGATTATTTAGGTATGACAAGTGGACATGATACTATTAATCGTGTTGAGGGTTTTCAATTTTGGATCGATTATGCATTGCAAAACAATCCAAATATTACTATTTTCATCTCTTTAGCACCATTTGATTTTCCAGCTGGAGACCCAAATGAAACTCGACCAGATTGGCATACTTTAGCGCTAGAAAATGGATTTATTTCAATATAAGACTTATATGATTATTATATTAATGAAATTTTACATAATGAAATTGTAGACCAATTGCGTGCTGAATATCCTGCTACTAAAATATTTACTATACCAACCGGATGGGCTACATTTAATTTATTTCAAATGAATATAGATAGCCTATTATTAGATCAGATTGAAATCTTTGGACCGTCGCAATCCTCAATTTTTACTGATCAAAAAGGTCATCAAGGTGATATTGTAAAAAAAACAGGTGGATTGGTATGGCTAAATAGTATATATAATGTAGATTTAAGTACCAATACTTATGAAACAGACTTTAATACAGATTTACATGACATAGCTAATGATATAAATAATAATCATAATGCTGAATACAAGAATTAAAGTTATTAGGTATTAATTAAATTATTATAAACCCACTCAATTGAGTGGGTTTCTTTTTGGTGGGCCTTACGGTCCTTATTTCGAACTTTTTTAGAAAATTAACAACAAGTTTGTGTAGTTAATACCATGTTTTCAAAGGTTTTTTCATAAGAAAATTAAATTAATTAGATAAAATGAATCATGCTAGAGTTTAGAAAATGAAATCTTTAACCTTTTTTCATAACCACGAATTTTTCTAATATCATAACTATTTGCCAGAACTAATGACATCCCTTTTTTTCCTGCACGAGCAGTCCTCCCACTTCTATGCGTATAATATTCATCTTTATCAGGAAGTTGATAATTTACGACAAATGCTAGATTAGAAATATCAATACCTCTTGCAGTAATATCAGTCGCTACAATTACACGTATTTTTTCTTTTTTAAATGCTCTCATCACTTTATCACGCTCTTTTTGCAAAAGATCACCATGTATAGCATTTGCAGCAATATTTTTAGCTATAAGTTGAGTAGCAACTTTTTTTGTTGAACTTCTAGTTCTACAAAAAATAATTCCTCTTAGGTTTTTTACTGAATTTAAGAACTGTAATAGTGCATAGAATTTTTCAGAATCATCGCATAAAATAAATTTATGTTCGATATTTGCATTTACTTTTTTCGTTTTATTAATAGATATTCTATGAGCAGTATGATTCATATGTTCATGTACTATTTTTTTAATATCATTGGGCATAGTTGCTGAAAACAGCCATTTATTTTGTGCATCTTGCAGAAATCTTAGTATTTTTTCTAATTCTTTTTTGAATCCCATACTTAACATTTCATCTGCTTCATCTAAAACGACTGTTTTGACTTTGCTTAAATCTAATGCTTTTCTATTAACTAAATCAATAAGCCGACCAGGTGTAGCTACTACAATATGTGTAGTTCTGTTCAAGTTGGCTATTTGTTTATCTATTTTTTCTCCACCATAAACTGATTCAGTAAAGATTTTATCTGAATATTTCGTATATCGAAAAAGTTGTTTTGATATCTGTTTACTTAATTCTCTAGTAGGACATAATATTAAAGCTTGCACACAATCTTTTTTATGATCAATTTTATGCAAAAGTGGTAAGCCAAAAGCAGCTGTTTTACCTGTACCTGTTTGGGCTAAACCAACTAAGTCTGTATTACTATTTAATAATAAAGGAATAACTTGTTTTTGAATTTCAGTTGGATTGAGTATTCCTAAATCATTTAATCCTTTAATAAATTCTGTTCTTACTCCTAATTCTTTAAAATTCTCCATCACTTTTTATTTCTAGAGTTTTTATTTCTATTTGCAAAAAACTCTTGTTTCCTTCTATTTTTTTCTTTTTCAAATGCTTTCTTTTGTTGAGCATTCATCGGTTTCTCTGTTTGAGGGAAGGGATGTTTTTGAATTGTTTCAATTTCTTGTTGTATTAATTTTTCTATACTCTTAGCGTATATATTCTCTTCAGGCTCACAGATAGAAATAGCAACTCCTTGTTCCCCCGCTCTTCCGCATCTTCCTATCCTATGTACATATGTTTCTGATTCATTAGGGATATCATAATTCAGGACAAAACTTAACTTATCAATATCAATTCCTCTAGCGGCAATATCAGTAGCGACTAAAACTCGTATTTGTGAATCTTTAAAAGATTTTAATGCTTTTTGTCTTTGATTTTGAGACTTGTCTCCATGAATTGCTGAAGCCTGAATATTTTTCTTTCTTAAATTTCTAACTATCCTATCCGCACCATGCTTTGTTCTTGAAAATAGTAATAATTGATTAATTGATTGATCTTTTAAGATGTAAAGCAATAACTCTTTTTTATTTGATTTATTTGTATAGTAGATATACTGTTTAATAGTTTCAGCGGTTGAAGATACAGGATTAACAGATATTCTTTTTGGATATTTCAGAATTTGAGATGAAAGATCTATAATATTTTTAGGCATAGTAGCTGAAAAGAATAAAGATTGACGTTCTTTTGGCAGTTGATTCAATATTTTTCTAATATCATGAATAAACCCCATATCTAACATTCTATCTGCCTCATCTAGCACAAAATAACCAATATTCTTTAATGATATAAAATCTTGTTCCATTAGATCTAATAGTCTTCCTGGAGTTGCTATTAATATTTCTACTCCTTTAGTAAGTTTATCTGTTTGGGATCTTTGTTTAACTCCTCCAAATATAACAGTGTTTCGTATAGAATTATACTTTGAGTATAATGTAAAGTTTTCTCCAATTTGTATAGCAAGCTCTCTAGTAGGAGTCACTACTAAAGCTCTTATTTTTTTATTTGGCTCTTCTCTTATTAAATGATGTAAAATCGGTAATGCAAACGCTGCTGTTTTACCAGTTCCTGTTTGAGCACTTCCAAGTACATCTTTTCTCTTTAATACTAAAGGAATTGCTTTTTTCTGAATAGCAGTTGGCTGAGTGTAATTTTGGTCCTTAACAGCTTTTAGTAAGCTGCGATGTAAGTTTAAATCTTCAAATCTCATATAAAATTTCTTTTTCTAGAAATTTTACAAATGCAAGTTATAATAATCGTTTGAAAGAATATATTTCATGATCAATAATAAATAAAATTCCACTCAATAAGTGGGGTTCTTTTTGGTGGGCGATACTGGATTCGAACCAGTGACCCCCTGCTTGTAAGGCAGGTGCTCTAAACCAACTGAGCTAATCGCCCGCATAGAGTGCAAATATAAATTTTTTGTTTGAACTACAAAGATTAAATTAACTCAGCAACTAAAAATGTACTTCCACCGATAAAAATTATATCATTTTCATTTGCTTTTTCATTTGCTTTTTTAAACGCAATAGAAGAACTACTAAAGCAATTACCAGTTAAGCTAAATTTTTGTGACATCTCTAGTAATTTTTTTTCGCAAAAACCTCTTGGAATATTAGGTTTGCAAAAATAGTAATAAGCACTCTTAGGTAATAAATTCAAAATTTTCTTTAAATTTTTATCATTTACAAATCCGATTACCATATGAAGATTTTCATAAGATAGTTCATTAATTTCATTTATACTTTTATTAATTGCATCAATGTTGTGACCAATATCAAAAATTATTTTTGGTTTTAAGGAAGTTATTTCCCACCTACCTCTCAATACAGTATTTTTTATAACTCTACTCAACCCCTTTGATATTTCTATTGGTGAAATATTTAGTATTTTTTCTTCATTCAAAACCTGAAAAGCTTTTTCAGCTGTACTAATATTTTCTATTTGAAAATCACCATTTAAGTCCGTAGTATAATTATTCTTTTTTTCTGAGAAGAAAATTTTTGATTTTTTTTCTGATGCAATTTTATTAAAAATAGAATCACTAATTTTATTTTTTCTACCAATAATAATCGGTGTGTTTCTTTTAATAATTCCCCCTTTCTCTTGTGCGATCTTCTCAATACTATTGCCTAAAAGATTAGTATGATCAAGACTTATGTTTGTAATGACTGAAAGAATAGGGTTTATAATATTAGTACTATCAAGCCTTCCCCCAAGACCAACCTCTATAACAGCTATATCAACTTTTTCACTGCTAAAGTGTAGAAAAGATAAAAGCACTGTCATTTCAAAAAATGAAAGTTTATTCTTCTTAAAAAAATCAAAATTGTTTTTTACAAATTCAACTACTTTTTCTTTTGATATGGGCTTTCCATTGATTTTAATTCTTTCTCTGAAATCTTTTAGATGAGGGGAGGTATAAAGTCCAACTTTTAATTTTTTTTCTTGTAAAACAGATGCTAACATATGTGAAACAGAACCTTTTCCATTTGTTCCGCCAACATGAATACTTTTAAAGTTTTTTTGGGGCTGATTAAATTCTTCGCATGCAATTTTTATATTTCCAATATCTTTCTTGTAAGCAATTTTGCCAATTCTTTGATACATTGGAAGCGAATTAAAGAGAAATTCTGTTGCCTCTTTATAGTTCATCAATTTAGTTTAAAGTTGTAAATAATTTTTCCCTGTTGACTGATAGGTGCATTATTATTAACTGAAAATCTTGTTTTTAAAGCTGCTTGCTTAGCTTTTAAAAGTAAATTTTTATTGAAAGTTGTAGTTCCTTTAGATCCCGTTATAGCATTAGTTACAATACCATTTCTGTTTACAGTTATTAGAACAACAACAATACCTTCATCTTGAACATCATAGTCAGGTAATATTCTTAAAGAAACGTTTCTACCCTCTAAGCTGAATGAAATACCATCAGAGCCTGCTTCATAACCATCAATATTTTCATTTTTAACATTACTTTCGCCACCAAGGTCTATTTTACTTTCGTCAAATGAATTTACGTTCTTATTTTTTTTTGAAAAAATAGCTTTTGGATCTACAACTTGTTGTTCCTCTTCAATAACTTCATTTTTTATTTCTGATTCAATCGTTACTTCACTTTCTTTTTCCTCATTATTTTCATTTATTTCCTTAACTTCATCTTCAACAATTTCTGGCTCAGTAATATGTTCTTTGATTTTTTTCTCAATTTCGTTTATGCTTATTGTTTCTTCAACAGATTGATTTACTGTAGTATTACTTGGAGGTGTAATTAAATTTGAATTATTGACCTTTTTTATTTGTGGTGGAGTCTCAACTTCTTCAATATTGATATTGTTAGAATTATTATTGAACCCAAAGTTTATTGCAATACCCTTTTCTTCTGGTGGAGGTGTTTGATAAGATAAACCAAAATAGAAAAAGGAAGCTAGGGCTATGAGATGAAAAATTAAGCTGAATATAATTCCTTTTAGCTTATGTTTAGAATTGGATTTATTCATTAACTGGGATCTGTTGCAAGAACTATTTTATAGTTGTTACGATATGCTATATCCATGACTTTAACAACATGTTCAATTTCTACAGATTTGTCTGAATGCAAAATTATTGCTGGGTCTAGTTCAGAACTTAAAATATTAATTAATCTTGTTTCAAGTTCATTAATATCAACTTGATTCTCATCGATATAAAAATTGATGTTTTTGTCAATTGAAATTGAAATAGTTTGTTTCTCTAGTGTCTTTGATTTGCTGTTTGGAAGAAGAAGTTTTAGAGCATTAGGACTGACTAAGGTTGAGGTTAACATAAAAAAGATTAAAAGCAAAAAGACGATGTCTGTCATTGAAGACATGTTAAAGTTTGGTGTTACTTTATTTCTACTCCTTAATGCCATTTTCTACTCATTATGATGAAGATGATCTAAAAATTCAGTTGTTCTAGCTTCTAATTGAAATACAACTTTTTCAACTTTGCTTACAAGAAAATTATATGAAATGTAAGCTATTATTCCAACTATCAGACCAGCAACTGTTGTAACCATTGCAGTGTATATCCCCTGAGATAACATCTCAACATCAATATTACCCCCAGCGCTTGCCATTTGATGAAATGCTAATATCATTCCTATGACAGTACCTAAAAAACCTATCATTGGAGCAGCACCAGAAATAGTTGCAAGATTTGAAAGATTATTTTCCATTTTGTAAATCTCAAGTTTACCTTGATTTTCAATTGCTGCAGAAATATCAGTCATAGGCTTATCAATTCTATCAATTCCTTTTTCAATCATTCTGGAAATTGGATTGTTAGTATTTTGACATAGTGTTTTGGCTGCTGAATAATCTTTATTTTCAACAAAGTTTTTTATTGTATTAAAAAAATTCTCATCTTCTTTGCTAGCATTTTTTATTGCAGAGTATCTTTCAAAAAGTATAAAAATTGCATAAAATGAGAGGATACCTAGAGTCACCATTATAATATTTCCACCAGTTCCTCCACTTGTGATAAGGTCAATAATTGATAAAGTTTCTGTACCAATTTGACTTAAACTATCTGCTTGAATTTTATTTTCCATATTTTACTAACGATATATTTTAAAAATTTATTGCATTATTATGTATGTTATTGCTCCTGCAACATATCCTATTAGTGCTAAAAAAGAAATGCGTTTTAAATACCACATAAAATCTATTTTAAGTATTCCCATTACAGCTACTCCAGCAGCTGATCCAATTATTAGAACTGATCCTCCTGTACCGGCACAATAAGCTAAAAATTGCCAAAACTTATGGTCTTGAGGATATGCTAAAATACCCTCTTGAATAGGCCCTATTTCATACATACCCATAGCTCCAGCAACTAATGGTACATTGTCAACCAATGCTGACATCAAACCTATTAGTACGTTAATTATGTATATTTTATTTTCACCCGAGAAAGTATTCTCTAAATATTTAGCTACTATATCTAATTGACCAGCTGATTGAAGTCCAGCAACCGCTAATAAAATTCCTAAGAAGAAAAATATAGTTGGGGTATCTACTTTTTTTAATACACCGATAACTGATAAATTACGTTTTTGTTCATAATTCTTGTCTCTGTGCAGGATCTCTGTGGTAACCCACAAGACACCAAGCGAAAGTAACATTCCTAAGTATGGTGGTAGTCCCGTAGTTATTTTGAAAATAGGAACAAATAATAGCCCTAGAACACCCATATAAAAGATTAAGTTTCTTTCATAAGTTTTAACAGAATTTATTTCAGAATTTAGGCTGGTTAAGTCAGGGCTTTGAATACTCCCTTTCAATTTGAAAGAAATGTATAAAAGAGGAACAATCATACAAACTAATGATGGGATGAAGATTGAATAAATAATATTCCAAGCAGTAACTTGTCCACCTACCCAAAGCATTATTGTTGTAACATCACCCATTGGAGACCAGGCTCCACCAGCATTCGCTGAGATAATAATCATACCTGCAAACATCCACAAGTCCTTTTTGTCTTTAATCATTTTAGATATTAAAGCTGCCATAACAATTGAAGTAGTTAAGTTATCTAGAACAGCAGAAAAGAAAAAAGAAATGACACATAAAATCCACATCAATGGAACTTTTCTTTTAGTGGTTATTTTGTCTGTAATAATTGAAAAACCTTGGTGGCTATCAACTAACTCAACTATTGTCATTGCAGCTAAAAGAAAAAACAAGATTTCACCTATGTCTACTAGATGATGAGACAGCTCATATTTTAAAAACTTGATTGGTTTAGCATATTCATCGCTAGAATAAACTCCTATTTCTTTAAGAGAATTAAATTTAGTTTTGAATTTTTCATAAAACTCATAAAGAAATTCTTTAGTTACTAGATCATCTATTCCTAAAGCTAAAGCTCCCCAAATTATACCTCCCATTACTAAAGCTGAGGCTGCTTTATCAATTCTAATTGGGTGTTCAAGTGCAATAGCTAAATAGCCAATGACAAAAATAATTATTAATAATATCTCCATTTTTTATTTTTCTAAGTATACAGTTGTTGAAGGAAAAGCAAAATCAGAACTGTTACTTTTCACTATATTCATGATTTCAAAATTAATTTCTTGCTTTACATTGGTTAAGTCCTCCCAGTCAGGGCTATTCACAAAATATACAATTAATATATCTAATGAACTAGCTCCAAATTCTTGAAACTTCACCATACAGTTTTCAGTTGTTAGTTTATGACTATTTATTAAACTTTCAATTTCTGAAACAATTTTTTTTATTTGATCAATATGTGTATCGTAAGTAAGGCCGAGGTAAAACTTTACTCTTCTTACATTTCTTTTTCCAAGATTGTCTAGCTCAGCATCAACCATTTTTTTATTTGGGACACTTACTAAACTCTTGTCAAAAGTTCGAATTCTTGTGCTTCTAAATCCAACTTTTTCAACTGAGCCAGTAATATTACTAACAGTAACTATATCACCTACAGTGAAGGGTTGATCAAAGAAAATTGTAAAAGAACCAAGTAAATTTTCAAGACTTTCTTTAGATGCCATAGCAATCGCAATCCCACCAATTCCTAAGCCTGTTGCTAATGCAGTTATATTTACATTAAAGACATTAGAAAGAACTATAAAAAGACCAAAAACAATAGCTAAGATTTTTATAATTTCAACAGCGAACGGAATTAACTGGTCATCCATTTTATTTTCAGTCTTGCTTGCTTTTTTTAGCAGTAGACTACCAACATAGCTTATAATTTTAAGTATGACTTTTAGTATTGAGAAAATATATATTAATGAAAACCCTTTGTTAATAAACAATTTTAAACCAAACTTATTTTTTTCAGCTAACTCCCAGCTTGAAGGAAGATCAATTTGCGAAAAAGCTAGAAAGAGAAATGATAAGTTAAAAAATAGGTTTAACGGTTTTATGGTATCATTTTTAAAATCACTAAAATCCTCTTCATTACTATCTTTAGTTAAGTAATTAAAAATTGATTTACTGATGTAATTGATAAATAGTCTTTTTAATAATAATCCAATAATTAAGATCAATACAAAATATGTAAAATCTAATATGGTGTTTTCAAAAAAAGTTGTGTTTTTAAGATAATCTATATTCATTTTAATAATTTTTTTAATGCAATTTCAAGAGCAGTCTTGTAAATATTATTTTTTTCGTTATTTTCTTGATAGCTTTCAAGTAAAGCATTTTTGATTGTCTCTGAAACTGATTGGAAAACAGATTTAGGTTGCATATCAATATTTTCTTGCATGAAATATGAAAATGCTCTGGCCATTCCGCAATTTGAAATAAAATCTGGAATAACACTTACCATCTCATCAGCTCTTTGACAAATTGGACCATAAAAAATTTCATTTTCATCAAAGGGCACATTAGCTCCTGAGGAAATTACCTCTAAGTCGTTTGCAATCATTTGGTTAAGATGTTCTAATGTAACTAATCTTGATGCTGCGCAAGGAACAAAAATTTCAGCTCCGATTGACCAGATTTTTTGATTAATTAGTTCGAATGGCATGATCTCTTTATCAATTAAAAAATTTGATGTTCTTGAACTTAGTAATTCAATTATTTTGTTGAGAGAGAGACCTTTCTCATCCAATATTCCACCATTTTTATCAATAATTCCAACAATTTTTCCACCCATTTTACTCAAGTAAAATGCAGTTGCACCCGCAACATTACCCCATCCTTGCACAATAATTCTTTTTTCATGTAATTTACCACCGTATATATTATAATAATGTATTATAGATTCAGCTACTCCATAGCCAGTAATCAAATCTCCAATTGAGTATTTTGAGTTTATGTTGGGAGATAAATCTGTGGAATTTACAATTGAGGGCACTCCTTTACTTAATTGATCTAGTAATAGTTTTTTGTTAGTATTTTTATTACTGAAGTGTCCATTTATGATACCTTCCAATGGAAATTCAATATTAATTTTTTTACAGTACGGAATTACCTCCTCAACTTCATCAACGTTCATATCTCCACCTGTACCATAGTAAGATTTTAATAAGGGTTTGACAGCTTTGAACCATCTTTTTAAGACATCAGTTTTCCGCTCGTCTCTAGGGTCAAAATTGATTCCTGACTTTCCTCCTCCAATATTAGGACCTGCAACAGAAAATTTAACTTCCATTGTTTTTGCTAAAGCGAGAACTTCTTCTTTAGTAACACCTAATCTCATTCTTGTTCCTCCTGCAGCAGCTCCACCTCTTAATGAATTAATAACTAGCCATCCTTTAGCATTTGTATATTCATCTTGCCATTCAAAAACAATTTCAGGTTTTTTATTTTCAAACTTTTTTAAAAGCTTCATAAATTTATTTCGATGCAAATTTAATAATAACTAATTTTTTATATATACTGAATATTAAATGACATTCAAAACATTTCAACATAGTTTATAAACATCTCCAACTGTAGAGTCTTTCATTGCACCAGTAACACTTTTTAGACAATTAATTTCATTATTTAGTCTTAGCACTGCTAAAAAACCAAATATCATAGCTTCTTTAAAGTCAATTAGTTCGTTTGACGGAATAATTATTTCTGAAGAAGAAAAATCACAAATTCTATCCATAAGAAATTTATTTTTAGCTCCCCCTCCTGTAACGAGTGTTTTTTGAGATTTTAGATTAGTACCGATTTGAAAGGCTATATGTTCAACAATTGTTCTTAAAATATCTATCACTTTGAATGAACTACTAACTTTTGTTAAGAAATTCCGCTCTAACCACTCTCTTGAAAGAGATTTAGGACTGTTTGAAAAATAAAATTGAATTTTATTTAATTCATTAAATAAAGACATAATCATATTTCCAGTTCTAGAAATTTCACCACCACTGTCAAATTCTTTCCCCAACTTTCTACAGTAGAAGTTAAGTGCAATATTTGCGGGACAAATATCAAATGCCTTAATTGAATTATTTGATTTGACAGATAAATTAGCAAATCCTCCAATGTTTAAACAATACTTATATTGCTGAAATAATAATTTATCCCCAATTGGCACAAGAGGAGCTCCTTGACCTCCAAGGTCAATATCTTTTTTTCTAAAGTTGTTTATAGTTGTTATCCTACATAGCTCATTAATTACCTTTCCTGAGCCAATTTGTAATGTAATTTTTTTTGAAGGATCATGAAAAACTGTATGTCCATGGCTTGAAATAACATCAGCTTTAATTTTATTTTTCTCAACAAAATGATTTATTTTATCACTTATATGTTTTGCAAATTCAATGTCAATCTCTTTAATTTTTTTTTCATTCTCTAAATGAAGATTAATTAAGGTTTTTTTCCAAAAATTACAATAGTGGTAGGTTTTAGAGTTCAAGATTTCATATTTCCATTTTTTGTTTTTAATAAATCTGCAAAATGAAATGTCAAGTCCATCAACTGAAGTACCTGACATAACACCTATTACATTATATTTTTTCATTTAATTACTGCTTACTAAGTTTATTAAAAAGTGTAATTTTGTTCAAAATACAAAAATGAATTTTGAACTAACAGAAGAACAGATTTTAATCCGTGAAACAGCAAAAGAATTCACTAATAATCATTTACTTCCAGGTGTAATTGAGAGAGACGAAAATCAGCAATTTCCGAAAGATCAAATAAAAAAATTAGGAGAATTAGGATTCATGGGAATGATGGTAGATCCCAAATATGGTGGAGGTGGAATGGACACAGTTTCATATGTGTTAGCAATGGAAGAATTTTCAAAAGTAGATGCCTCAACATCTGTTATTGTATCAGTGAATAATTCGTTAGTATGTTGGGGTTTAGAAACATATGGAAACGATTTTCAAAAAGAAAAATATTTAAGCTTGTTAGCTACTGGTGAAAAAATAGGCGCTTTTTGCCTATCTGAGCCTGAAGCAGGAAGTGATGCGACTTCACAACGAACTACAGCTATTGAAAAAGAGGATCATTATCTGCTCAATGGTACAAAAAACTGGATAACCAATGGAAATTCAGCATCCATTTATTTAGTTATTGCTCAAACTCATCCTGAAAAAGGACATAAAGGAATTAATGCTTTTATAGTGGAGAAAGATTTTGAAGGTTTTGTTGTTGGTCCAAAAGAAAACAAGCTTGGAATTAGAGGTTCTGACACACACTCAATTATGTTTACTGATGTTAGGGTCCCGAAAGAAAACAGAATAGGTGAGGATGGTTTTGGATTTAAATTTGCGATGAAGACTCTTTCAGGTGGTAGAATTGGTATTGCAGCTCAGGCTTTAGGAATTGCATCTGGCTCTTTAGAGTTTTCACTAAAATACTCTAAGCAAAGAAAAGCTTTTGGTAAGGAAATTAATAAACATCAAGCAATTGCTTTCAAGCTTGCTGAAATGGCCACAGAAGTTGAAGCTGCTAGACTTCTATGTATAAAAGCTGCATGGCTTAAAGATAATGGTATGAATTATGATGAGGCTAGTGCTGTTGCAAAATTATATTCCTCTGACTTAGCAATGAAAGCTTCTGTTGAGGCTGTACAAATACATGGTGGTTACGGTTTTGTAAAAGAGTATCATGTTGAAAGACTAATGAGAGATGCAAAAATCACTCAGATTTATGAAGGAACATCTGAAATTCAGAAAATAGTAATATCTAGATCAATTTTAAGTTAGTTACAAGTAATTTAGAATTTTTTCCAAAGTAATCGATCTAGATCCTTTAACTAGAATAAAATACTTTTCTAATTCTAATAAATTTTTCTTAGGAACTGAATCTACATTTTTGAATGAATTTTCTTTTTTTATAGAACTAAATATATCACCAACTAATATAAATTCATATTCTTTTTCTGTAATTAAATTAATTATTTCTTTGTGTTCTATTTCTGAAGTATCTCCCAACTCTAACATATCTCCTAATATTAAAAATTTTTTTTCATAATTTACATAATCAAAATAATTTATAGTTTCTCTCATGCTGTTTGGATTTGCGTTGTATGCGTCCATCAAAACTTTGTTTCTTTTTGTTTTTATTATTTGTGATCTATTATTTTTTGGAATATAGTTCTGAATAGCTTCTTGAATTAAAAACTTATCAATTTTGAAGTAATCTCCAATGCAAATCGCTAAGGCTAGATTAAATTTTTGATATTTGCCAATTAAATTTGATTTAAAGGTTATTCCAAGACAAAAAATATTTACATATATATCATCGATAGTGATTTGTGGTGCATATATTGATTCAGACCCATAGCTAATCGAATTTAATCTATAAGTACTTTTTGACAATTTTTTATCGTCACTGTTTACAAATATAGTACCATTATTCTTATCGAGATATCTGTAAAGTTCAGTTTTTCCTACTAAAATATTATCAATAGAACCAAATCCCTCAAGATGCGCCTTTCCTATATTTGTGATTATTCCAAAATTAGGTTTTGCAATTTCACATAATAATTCAATCTCTTTTAGATGATTTGCGCCCATCTCTATTACGGCGAACTGATGACTTTTATTAAGTTTTAATAACGTGAGAGGAACTCCAATGTGATTATTCAGATTCCCTTCTGTTGATAAAACATTATACTTTTTTCTTAAAACGGAGCTGATGAGTTCTTTTGATGTTGTTTTGCCATTGGATCCAGTTATTGCTATTAAACTGCACGTTAATTTAGATCTGTGAAGGCTTGCAAGTTCTTGAAGACAAATCAAAACATTGTCAACAAGGATGTACTTTTCACTTTTTTTATATTTTTTATCATCTATTACACAAAATGAGCATCCTTGTGATAGGGCTTGATCTGCAAAAAGGTTTCCATTAAAGTTTTTGCCTTTTAGGCTGAAAAATATAGTATTTTTCTTTATTTGTCTGCTATCAGTACATACTCCTTCAGATTCAAGAAATAATTTATATATATCTTCTATTTGCATAAAAAAACCCCAGTTAAGGGGTTTCTATTTTTTTAAGTCAGTGAATTATTGTCTTCTTTTTTCATAATTGACACCTCTTCTTTGATTTTCAGCAAGATTGCTTTTTGGAGCTCCAACTCTGTCCATTGCACATCTAAATCCAATATGGTCAGAGGATTGGTCTTGATCAAGAAATCTTCTGGTACCTGGATTAAGCCAGTAAGCTCTATCCTTCCACGATCCCCCTTTGTAAACTCTTGTTCTATCTGTGATCATTGAAGAATTTCCGTAATCATACATTTCAGTACTATTTCCGGTTCTCGTATTGTCTTCATATTTATTAGCACGTTGGTTCCACTTGTCAATTTTCACTTTTGAAGTGTCTTTATCTGATGTCTCATCAAGAAAAGTGTTCCAATCAATTCCCATTTGTGACTCTATGTCTCCATCTAAATAATTGATGTTATCAGATTTTTTATAGTTCCTTCTGTAGACATTGTCTGCATCAACAACAGGAACCATTGTTATTCTACCAAGACTATCCTTTTCCGCAATGAATCCATCTTCATCTTTTTTCTGTGTCTGATATACATTTCCTCTAAATGGCCTATGATCTGTTGTAAAAGTTTGCTCTATTACAGGACGATAGACATCAAGTACCCATTCGGAAACGTTACCGGCCATATTGTACAAACCATAATCATTAGGCCAATAAGATCTCACTGGTCCAGTGATATCAGCATTATCATTAAGATTTCCCGAAACACCCATGTTATCACCTCTTCCTCTTTTGAAGTTTGC
>TARA_B100001057_G_scaffold322930_1_pt1 | contig 16028 bp, 17 predicted proteins | sample TARA_B100001057 | Tara Oceans TARA_B100001057 (sample SAMEA2621839) | marine metagenome | biome: marine biome (ENVO:00000447); feature: surface water layer (ENVO:00002042); material: "saline water (ENVO:00002010), including plankton (ENVO:xxxxxxxx)" | depth 5 m
CCGCCTGAGCTCATACACAAAAATGGAGTTTTATTTTCAAGGCTATATTTTATACCATATAAAAATGCCTCACCCTCAGCAGCAGCCATTGAGGCCCCTAAGAAATCAAAATCTGATGCAACAGCAGTTATTTTAATATTGTTAATTAATCCACTTACGACCATCATCCCACAATCCAGACCTGTTTTTTTCCTAGCATTTTTTAATCTATCTTTATACGACTTTGAGTCTTTCCAATTTAAAGGATCATCATTTGGAATAGGAGTTTTAAATATTTCGTAATTATTCTTTCCAAAAAGAATATCAAATCTTTGTTTTGGATTTATTCGGTGATGCTTAGTACAATCAGGGCAAACCCAAAGATTTTGTTCTAATTCTTTCTTTAGTATAGGTCCTCTACAACATGAAGCCCAATCACTATTTGCAATATCCTCTTTTGATGCTCTTTTATGAATAGCAGATTTTATTTTTTCACCTGCTTTTATAATCTTAGTAATCCAGTTCATTTTATTTTATTTTTTAATCTGCTTACTAACTTAACTACATTTGTGACAGGATTTTGTCTATACTTTAAACTTTTAGTTATTTCTTTGCATATAGCGCTTCCTACAACTATTCCATCAGCAGATTTTAGACTTTTGATAGTTTTTTCAGTGATTCCAAATCCAATAACAACGTCTTTTTTTGGACTAATTTTTTTAATTTTATTATAATTTTTGAGTATTTCTCTAGGGGAGATTTTTAATTTCCCTCCAGTTGTACTTAGCATCGAAATAAAATAATTCATTTGATGTGAGTCTTTTATGATTTTTTTTAGTCTTTTTTTTGTAGTTGTTGGTGAAAGAAGCTGTATAAAATATATTGATTTTTTTATACATTTTTTTGCAAAATCTTTATTTTCAGGCCAAGGTAGGTCTACAACAATTAATCCATTTACACCGGAAATTTTACATTTCCTTAGAAAGTTATTTTCACCATATTGAAAAATCATGTTATAGTATCCCATCAATATAATTGGTTTATTTTTACTAAATTTTTTTAAGTTCTTTACAATTTTAAATATATCATTGATTTTAATGCCATTTTTAATTGCTCTATAAGCACTAGTTTGTATTTGACTTCCATCTGCAACAGGAGTGTTGTGTGGAACACCCACTTCCAAAATATCAACATTATTTGATATTGATTTTAATATATCTAAAGATTGTTTTTTTGAACTATCACCTGCTACAGTATAAGTTAATAATGCAGGTCTATTTTCCTTCTTTGCTTTTACAAATGCAGCGCTAATTGGATTTAACATATTTTTTCCCTAATCTTTTTGCTAAAATATCCTTGTCTTTTGCAGCGTCACCACAACTATTAATTACCACGATAGTATCTTTGCTCAATTTTTTTGCTTCTTTTATCGCAACTGAAAAAGCATGGCTTGGTTCCAGAGATGGTCTTAATTTTTCATATTTTGTAACAAGTTTATAAGCTTTTAATGCATCCTCATCACTTGCAGCAGTGTATCTCGCTCTTTTTGTATCTTTTAAAAAACAATGAAGTGGAGAAATTCCTGGGTAGTCAAGACCTGCAGAAATAGACTCAGTTTCTGATATTTGCCCATCTGTGTTTTGATTAACATATTGAGCTGCCCCGTGTAGAATTCCAATTTTTGATCCATAAGTTAAAGGTGCAGCATGTTTTTTACTTTTCGAAGGCCCTCCAGCTTCTACTCCAATAAATTCACACTGCTTTTTGTCATAATCCATAAATTCATTCCAAAATCCGAAGCTCGAGCTTCCACCTCCTACACAATTGTAAAGTTTAAGTTTTTTAGGAACTGCTCCAAACTCATTAATTAACTGAACTTTAAGTTCTTTAGATATTTGACTAGTACTCCAACCACAGATACGAACAAACACAGCTGGGCCGACGGTACTACCAACACACATTGCAGTAGTGTCACAATTTGCAACCCAGAAACGCATACATTCAGAAACAGCATCAACAAGTGTTTGACTTCCAGAATATACAGGAATGACTTGAGCTCCGTTTTTTTTCATAGCTTTTACATTAGGCTGTTGTCTTTGAATATCTTTGGCTCCCATAAAAATTTTACATTTAAGCCCAAACTTCTTGGCAGCCATACTCAACATTTTACCAGCATACCCCGCACCAGTATCACCACATATAACTTTTTTGCCAGATCGTTTTGCAAGTAGACAATGAACTGTAGCATTGTAAATTTTATGTGCTCCTCCATTTGCATCTGAAACAACTTTACTCCAGATCTGTGCCCCACCAACGTGTCTAGTAAGATTATCTAATTTTATGAACCGCGTAGGGACACCAATCCAATTTTTAAAATGTCTGTCTCTTTCAGAAATAAATCTTTTATCTTTTTTTAATTTATTAAAAAGAATTTCTAAATCTTCAATTGGTTTTTTTAATGTTTCAGGAACAAAATTTCCCCCAAATTTCGCTCCCCAAAAACCCAATTTATTTCCTTGGTCAATTACAGGAATTCTCTTTTTTAGTTTCATAAACTTGCAATTAAGTTTAATAATTTGTTAATTTTACTTATATCTTTTTTGCCTTCACTATTTTCTATTGATCCAGACAAATCAATTATAAATTCTTTTTCCTTGAAAGTAGGAATATCTTCTATTTGAATATTTCCTGCAATCATTTTTTTTAATTTACTTGGCACTACTTTTAATAGACTATGATCGAAATTTTCAGATTTATGGTAACCTTTTGAGTCAAATAGAATTATATCAGATATTTCAGAATAACTTTTATATTTAGCTACATCATTTTCGTCTGAGATTGTTAGTGCCGAAATAATCTTTATTTGATATTTTTTTTTTATTTCTTTAGTCCGACTGGGACTTACATCATAAAGTTGGTAATAATCAAAATTTAAGTCTTTAATATTGTCCAAAGTTTCGTCTGTTGGACTAACAAGAACAGATACAAACTCTGTTTGTTTTTTATCTACTAAAACTAATTTTTTTAAATTTTCAAATTCAACATATCTTTTACTTTTTTTGTAATTTGTTATGAACCCTATGTATTTCGGAGGATAAGGATGATTTAAAATATATTTTAAAGTATTAGAGTCTGAAATCCCACAAATCTTAATGTCTTTAATCATTTACTTAAATGATTAATTAATTTTTGAATGTTTCTTTTTACATTGCCATTAGTTATTGGTCTTCCTACAACTAGCCAATCACTACCATTTTTATAAGCTTGACTAGGGGTACAAATTCTTTTTTGATCTTCAGCCAAAGAATTAAACCTTATGCCAGGAGTAATTATTTCTTTTTTAAATACTTTTTTTATTATTTTAACTTCTTGAGCGCTACAAACTATAGCATCTAGTTTTGCTTTATTGGCTAATCTTGCTTGATGCAATACTAGTTTTTTAACATTTTTATCAAATCCAATTTCTTTTAAAGACCTATTATTAAGTGAAGTAAGGATCGTTACTCCTACTAGATTACTCGATCCTGAAACTTTTTTTGCAGCCTTAAGAGCATTTAAGCCTGAACTTATATGAATAGTGAGATAATTAAATTTTAAATCACTTATTGCATTGATTGCTGACGCACAAGTGTTGGGTATATCATTAAACTTATAATCTCCAAATGTAATTTTGTTTTTAAGTTTAGATATAAATTTTCTACCTTTTTTAGAGTTTAAAAATTCTAAACCAAATTTATAACCAACTCTTAATTTTGAACCCTGAGTTTCTTTAATTATTTTTTTAATTTTTGAGATATTAGTACTGTCACAAGCAATAAATATTTTATTTTTTTTCATTATTAAGTTTTCTAAACAAATCTTTAGCCATTTTGAAGTGAATTGTTATTTTTTCAGGAGTATTAATTTTCTCTCCAGATTTTGGGTTACGACTTAGCCTAGCTTTTTGGATTTTTGTAAAAAAAACTCCTAATGATGATCTTAATTCAACTCTTTCACCTCTTTTTAAAGTCTCTTTAATTTCCTTTAAAATAATGTCTATAAATTTTTCTAAGTTTTTTTTGCCAAAATTTGGATAGCTTTTTGAGAGTTGTTTTAAAAGCTTTGATTTTACAATAGCCAAACCAGTATCTTACTCTTTATTTTTATCTTTTTTTTTTAAATCTTCTGATAAGGATGAAAAAGGTAAATTCTTACCTGAACCTTCTGACCCATATTTTTCAAGAGCTTCTTTTTTCTCGATTTCTTCAAGTAATTTTATTGATAAAGTTATTTTTCTTCTATCTAAATCTTTTTCTGCGACGCAAACATCAACTGATTCTCCACCAGTCCATCTTTCAGGTCTTGCATCGCCTGGGTTCATTGCTATAGCAGATTTTTTAATATTGAATTCCATGTCACATCCAATAGGGCTTACTATTAAACCTCTTTTTTTATCAGTTGAAATTACTTTACAAGTTATTTTGTCGTTCAAATTTTTATCTTTGAAAAAGTCTATTGGATCAGGTCCCATAGCCTCACGTAAACCCACTCTTATTTTCTGCTCATCTATTTTTGATTCTAAAATCTTTACTTTTAGCTTATCACCAATTTTATATTTTGTTAGTTCTTCCTCACTATTACTTTTGTATGTTAAATTATTACAATGTAAAAACATTTCTAGATCAAGTTCATTCATTTTAACAAACAGTGAGTATTCATTTTTAGCAACAACTTTTGTATCCACTATATCGCCAACATTATACTTTTTATCAAATGCATCGTAAGGATTATCCATTGTCATTTTATAGCTCACTGCAATTCTCTTTTGTTCTTTATCTATTTCTTTAATTACAACCGAAATTTCTTGATTTACAGAAAACATTTTTTTTGCAGAAGCATTTTTCTTAGTGTGTGATAGTTCTGATTGGTGCAATAGAACTGTCAAACCCTCTTGTAAGTCGCCGAATGCTCCAAAATCTGCAATCTTTATAATTTTTATTTTATAAGTCTTACCGACTTCATATTTATCTATATCATCAAATGGATCGGGTCCCATAGATTTCAAGCTAACCCCCAGCTGGAGCTTTTCCATATCGATTGAAATTATTTTTAAATCTTTTTTCTCAGCAATAGATAAAACTTCATCTGGATGATTGACTCTAGTATAGGATAATTCAGACGTATGACACAAAACATCCAGTCCATTCTCAAGTCGGAAAAAAGCACCGAAGGAACTAAAACCTTTTGTTTCACCTGAAACTATGTCGCCTATCTTATAACCTTCAATTATTTTCTTTTTATCTGCTGCCTTAAAGGATGTAATGATGTGCTTTCTGGAAACCACCACATTTCCTCTTTGCATGTCTAACTTTACTATTGCAAACTTTTGAGGAACCGAAATTAAATGGTCAAAATTTTTAAGAGGCGTATCTGAAATCATACTTCCAGGTAAAAATGCTAAAAGATTTAACTCATCTATTGAAACTTCAGCACCACCTTTACATTTTCTTATTATTCTTCCCATTATTGGTTCTTCATTTTTATACATTGAAACAATTTTTTCCCATCCGGCAAGCTTCAAGGCTTTTTCAGCAGAAACAATTATTTCGCCAGTCTTAGGATGTTCCAATTTTTCTAATAACACAGAAATTTTTCCACCCTCTTTTATTTTATCGAATAAACCAATAGTTTTGAGTTCATTGATATCTAAAATTGGCTCTTGTTTTAATCCATCAGCACTTAAATAAGCATAATTTTCAGTAATTTTACTAATTTTACACTCTATTACTTTTCCTTCCTCAAGATTTTTATTCTTTGAAAACTCTGTTTTTAGTAAATTAGTAAATTCTTCAGTAGCTGAATTGCTATTATTTGAAAAGATTTCTATATCCATTTATTAGTTTTTTGCTTTCATCAATAATTTTAAATGCGAACTTTTAATAAATTTAAACTTATAATCAACACTTAATTTGTTCAAATGGTGTTATAAATAAAGGATTATTGCTTCATTTTATGGTTTTTTGTAATTTTTACGTTCTTAACAAAAAAAAACATCTTTAATTGATGAATTTAACTGATCTTTGCTCCTAAAGATTTTATTTTATCAAGAAAATTTGGAAAAGATGTCTTAAAGCAGTTTTTATCACCAATTTTCCAAGTACCTCCAAAAACTAGTGCAGCTACAACACTTGTCATAAAAACCCTATGGTCTTTTAAAAAATTTTTTATTTGAATTCTTTTGTTTACTATTAATTCAGGATTTCCAAAGATTTTTATACTATCTTTTGTAATTATTGTTTTAATTCCCATTTTATTTAAAATTTTTGAGCCCCAAACTAACCTTGGACTTTCTTTTTGATTTAATTCTGACAAATTTTTAAATGTTGATACACCTGATGCTCTTGCAGCAACTAAAAATATTAACAAAAATTCGTCTATTGCTGCACTATTCAATTTTGTAGGGCAATTAATTGGTTTAAAATTTTTTGTACTCTTTATAAATAAATCAGCAGTTTTTTCTCCTTTATAAAGTTTAGCATTTTTTATTTTTATCATTACACCCATCAGTTTGAGAATTTTCAAAACACCAATTCTTGTTGGGTTAATATTTAAGTTTTTGATTTTTATCTTTGAATTTTTTGATAAAGCTGTTAAAATTATAAAAAACGCTCCTGAGCTTATATCTGATGGAACTTTGTAATTAAACGGTTTAATGTTTTTTTTACCTTCAATTTTAATAAGATCATAATTTTTTTTATTAGATGTTTTAATTTGAAGCTTTAAATTTTTAAAAATAAGCTCTGAATGATTTCGACTTTTTTTGGCTTTAATGATAGTAGTACCATTCGTATTCAATGCTGCTAGCATTATACTGCTTTTTATCTGTGCAGAACCCTTGTTTTCAACATACTTGATTGGCTTAGAAAAATCTGCACCAGTTATAGTTATTGGTAATTTTCCAGAATTAGTTCTAAATTTTGCACCAAAAAGTTTCAAAGGTTTAGTTACTCTTGAAAAATCTCTTTTTGATAGACTTTTGTCACCAATAATTTTGATTTCTTCTTTCGAATGCACCAGAAGTCCCAAAATTAGTCTACCTAGCGTTCCTGAATTACCAGCGTTTAAAACAATTTTTTTTTTATATATAAACCCATTAAGTCCATTACCAGTGATTTCACAATTATTTTTTAGATTTTTTACTTTTATTCCAAGCTTTTTCAAACAATCTAAAGTATTTAATACATCCTCAGATTTTAATAAATTTGATGATTTTGATATACCTTCAGCCTGAGATGCAAGTAGCGCCCATCTAATTGATAAGCTTTTGTCACCATCAATTTGTATAACCTTGTTAAAAGGTTTGAGAGTATTTGATATTTTGACATAATTTTTCATGTAAAATAAAAATTAGTTTACCTTAAAAGATTCCCCAAAATAAACATCACGTGCGTCACTATTTTGCAGAAGGTTTGAAGGTGTCCCTTCCGCAATAATTTTTCCATTATGAAGAATTGCAGCTGAGTCAACTACTTTAAGTAAATCAGATGCATTGTGGTCTGTTATTACAACGGAAATATTGCTCTGGCTTTGTAAATTAACAATTATTTCTGAAAGTGCTCTTATAGATAAAATATCCAATGAAGAATAAGGTTCGTCCAAAAGTAGAATCTTCGGATCTGACATTAAAGCTAGTGCAATTGTGAGGCGTTTTTGTTGACCACCAGATAATTGTTTTGCTTTTAAATCTCTAATAGAGTCCAGTTCAAATTTAGAAATCAAAGAATTAACTTTTTCAACTCTAAAACTCTCATTTTCAATTGCAATTTCACTAATTGCTTTTAGGTTTTCGTGTACTGTCATTTCAGAAAAAAAACCACCTGATTGTGGACAAATAGCTAGGTGGAATTTTTTTGTTCTTTCATAAATCGGATAGTTATTTACAATTTTAGAATTAATATTTATTGATCCATAATCAGGTGAAAGAAAACCTAAAATTATATTAAAGATTGTACTTTTTCCAGCACCATTAGGACCAAGCAGTCCCAAAATTTGACCACTGTTCAAATTTAAGTTTAAGTTATCTAAGATAGTTTTTTTTCCAAACTTTAAAGAAATTTTTTCTAGTTTTAAAATTGATTTATTTTTTTTAAAAGATTTAATTCTAAATTTTTTTATATTACTCATTTAAGTTAATTTGATGATATATTTATTTTTTTATTTGAATCAAACATTGATATTTCAATATTTTTTGTCAGTAGATTCATTTTTACATTATCTGCTTCAATAGTTCCTTGAAGACCTTCATATACGACATTCTCATAAATTGTTACGATATTGTCTTCAAAGTTTAGATCTAAATTGTTTGAAAGGATTTCATTATCTAAATAAGTAATTTTTACGTTTTTTTCAAAACTACTATTATATGTAGAGTTATTAAAAATTGCATTATCAGCTGAGATAAAATATGTAGACGCATTAATATCAATAATTTCAGCGTTTACTTTTTTCATAAACACGATTTCAATTCCATCTTCATAAGTAATTTCACTAAATTCAGCAAATATTTTGTATTCACTTTTATTATCAAATGTAACATTATACTTTAAGTTTTTAATAAGATTGCCCATATTATTTGAGGACTCTGTACCTTTTTTTATAACTTCTTTAACCTGGTTTTGATTAATATTTTTAGTGTTTTCTAATTTTTTGAAATATTTTAAATAAACTATTGTTCCTAATATTATTATTATAAAAAATATAATTATTTGTTGAGAAATTTTATTCAAAATTTACCTTAAATTTTTAAGTAAGATGTGAATATCGAGAACTCCGACAGTTTTCCTCTTACTTCCTTTTTTATAAACACAAACATTAGTTATTTTTTTTCGATTCATTTGAGATAAAACTTCTGATGCTAAAGTATCTTCATCTACACTATAAGGATTCTTTGTCATAAGAGATTTAATCTTCATATTGTCGATTTTATTTTTTTTTTGCATCAATCTTTTAAGGTCACCATCAGTAAATATTCCTGTAGTAAACCCATAATTATTTGTAATAACTAAAAATCCAAGCTTTTTCAAATTTAAGATTTTTAAAGCTTTTTTCATAAATTGGTTTTCATTGATGAAGGGAATTTTCTTTTTAATTAACATCAGGTCACCTGCAGTCCTTAATTTGTCACTTAGGGTTCCTGATGGGTGAAATTTTTTAAAGTCAAGCTTTCCAAACTTTTTTCTTTTCATTAAAGCTATTGACAATGCATCACCGATTGATAGCTGGCTTGTTGTACTTGAGGTGGGCACAATTCCATATCCAGACTCAATTACCTCTGGAATTAATAGCTTTATATTTGCTGATCTATATAAAATAGAGTCCTTATTAGAGACCATACCAATTAAAAGTATTTTATTTTGTTTTGCGTATTTAATTATATTTTTTAGCTCAGAAGTATTTCCTGAATAACTTATTAGAATTAAAACATCTTTATTCGTCATCCGACCCAAATCTCCATGAGAACAATCACTCGCTGAAATTGAAAAAGAGGGTGTACCTACAGAAGAGAGAGTTGCTGAGATTTTTGAAGCTATAATTCCACTTTTTCCAACTCCACAAATTACAACTTTGGATTTACACCTAGAAATTGTTTTTACTGAGTCACTGAAAGATTTATCAATTGAATTTTTTAATTTTTTTAAAGTTTTTATTTGTAAGTCTATAACATTTTTTCCTATTTCATTAATTTCGTTTTTCATTTTCAATGTTCAAAAGTGTTGAGTTTGTATCCAGCAATTTCCATATCAACTAAGGTTGGTATTACTTTCATAGATTTTTCAAAAAGACTAAATCTTTTTTCTCTAACTAGCATATTTGTAAGTTTTTCTTTGATCTCAAATAAAAACTCAGTGTCTTGAGCTGCATAACTTACTTGTTTGGGTGATAGGTTTGGATTTCCCCAATCACTTTGTTGTTCTTTTTTTGAAATATCTTTACCACACAGTTCTTTAACTAAATCTTTGTATCCATGATAGGAACTTGCAGTTCTTGCAATTTTAGAGGCTAATTTAGTACAGAAAATTTTTTTTGGCTGAACATTTAAATGATATTTTAACCAAAGTAAGTCTTGTCTGGCGTAATGCATTACAAATTCAGTTTTGGGATTACTCAAAAGTTTAACAAGATTTGGTGCTTCATAACTATCTCTATTTAGCTTTATAAGATAATATTTTTTAGATTCTAGACCTAATTGAACCAGGGTAAGTGGATCTCTACCAAGTACCAACCCCAAAGCTTCATTATCTAGACCTATTACTTTTTCGTTTGATAGATCAATTTCAGATGGCAAATCATTATCAAAAATTTTAATATTATTCATATTTAATTTGTATATAAAGACTATACAATAATGTCTACTTTAAGATATTCATCATGAAAAGAGTATTAATCTTTGGAGGAAGTGGTCAAATTGGAAGAGGGTTGATTAGAAAGTTAACTAAAAATGACTACAAAGTTACTGTTGTAACAAGAAGTATTCACCAAAAAGGCTATATAATTAAAAGTCAAGGTAATCAAGGTTGGATAGATATTGTAGAAGCAAAAATTTTTGATGAAGACAAAATAAGATACTTATTTAAAAATACAGATATTTGTATTAATTTAGTTGGGATACTATTTGAATCAAAAAAAGGAAATACCTTTAAAAATATTCACTCATTGTTTCCATCTATATTATCTAAATTAAGTAAAGAATATAAGATTAAACAATTTATTCATCTTTCTGCACTAGGAATCAATAATGCAGTAGACTCAAAATATGCCAATAGTAAATTAGAAGGTGAAGTAAACATTTTAAAAAATTTCCCTTTAGCAACAATCTTAAGACCTTCAATTGTTTATTCTGTTGATGATAATTTTACTACTAATTTTATGACTCTTCTTAATAGACTTCCCATTTTTCCAATTTATTATTCTGGGAGGACAAAATTTATGCCGATACATTGTTCTGATTTAACTGATATAATCTATCAAATAATATCCAAAAATATTTCAATAAATATTGTTGAGTGTGTAGGCCCTGAAATAATTACATTTAAAGAAGTTCTAGAGAAATTGTTAATACTTATAGGAAAAAAAAGAGTTTTACTTCCTTTTCCATTGGCACTTGCAAATCTATCTGCAAAATTTTTTGAGTTGTTTCCGACACCTTTATTAACACAAGATCAACTGAGGCTTTTAAAATATGACAATATTGCCTCTGGAAAGTATAAAACTAACAAAGATATTGGCGTACCTAGCAAACTTTTTTTTGAAAAAGAGGTCGATAAATATAGTTATATGTGGAAAGAAGGTGGTCAATTTTCAAAAAATATAAAAACCAAAAAAAATGAATAAATGATTAAATTAATTTGATTTATTAACCAGATTGAATTTTTTTATTAATAAAATCTGGAACCTCTTCTTTATTTGCAACTTCATCTTTTTTACCTTTTGGCTGATAAGCATACAATAGATGCAATTTACAGTACGAAAAATCTTTAAGTGAAGATCTTCCACAAAAATAAAACGATTTTTCATCTGGGTGACCTATCGGCCATTTACATACAGTTTCATCAAGTTCTTCCAATTGCTTGGGGTTTTCTGGTTCAAAATTTTTTTCAATTACAAGTGATTTGAAACGACTTTTTCTACCTTGTTTGTATTTTGTATTATTGTTTTCAACAGAGTTTTCAAATTTTTCATTAGAAGTCGCCGTTCTAGTTTTAATTTTTGCTGATAGTTGAAGTCGATTTGCTTTACCGATTACTGCGTTACGGGATACATTACCTATGATTTCAGCAATTTGGCTTGCAGTCTTTGTTTTCCACAAAGATTTAAGAGTTTCTATATTTTTTTCGTCCCACGCCATAATAACTATATAATGTGTTAAAGTATTATTAAAACACAATATACTGATATTATTTTTAATAAAACAAGTATTTATCAATAGTTATCAACAAAAATGATAGAAATTTCTTAATGATATATTCAATCCTAACTTGTATTTATAATTTTAATTTATAAAAAGATTTAATTAAAAAATATGAATCATTTAGCAAAAAATTACAATAGACGAAAAATCTCATTTAAAAGAGGTAAGGGAAGTTATCTTTTTACTGCTAATGGAGCCAAATATTTAGATTTTGTTCAAGGTATCGCTGTTAATTGTTTAGGTCATGCTCATCCAAAATTGGTTAAGACTATTAAAGAGCAATCAAAAAAACTTTGGCACGTGTCCAATGCTTTTCAAATCCCTGAGGGAGAAAAATTAGCTAAAAAATTATGCCAAAAAACTTTTGCTGACTATGTGATGTTTCAAAATAGTGGCGCTGAAGCTACAGAGGCAGCTATAAAAGTAGCTAGAAGATATTTTTACTCAATTGGAAAATCAAATAAAACAAGAATTTTATGTGTGAAAAATTCTTTTCATGGGAGAACTTTAGCAACAATCTTTGCTAGTGGATCTAAAAAAATGACGGAGGGATTTGGACACGTGGGTGGTTTTGATCATTTCATCTTTGGAAATCACAAATCTTTGAAAAAAAAGATTAACAAAAATACAGCAGCAATTATGGTTGAGCCAATTATGGGAGAAGGTGGAATTAAAGTAATACCTGATTGGTGCTTAAGAGATTTAAGAAAATTGTGTAACCAAAAAAAAATTTTATTAATAATTGACGAGGTGCAATCGGGAATTTCCCGAAGTGGAGATTTCTTCGCTTTTGAACAGTCAAAAATAAAACCAGATATTGTTCCTATTGCAAAAGGTATTGGTGGTGGATTTCCAATTGGTGCCGTGCTTATGAACAAAAAGGTTGCATCAGGTATGACACCAGGTACACACGGGTCAACATTTGGAGGGAATCCGTTAGCTATGGCAGTTGGAAACACAGTTATGGATATAGTTTCAAAAAAAAAGTTTCTAAATAACATAAAAAATTTCTCAAGATATTTTCTTTCTAATTTAAATTTATTGAAAGAAAAATATCCTAAAATTATTAAAAAGATTAGAGGAAGAGGTTTATTAATTGGTATTCAGCTTCATAAAGATCAAACAAAATTTATAAAGAGTTTGATGGATAATAAGCTCTTAACAATCCGTGCTGCAGAAAATGTTGTTCGTATTTTACCTCCATTAAACGTAAAAAAAAGTGAATTAGATCAAGCTATTAAGATTATTAATAAAGTTTGTTCGGAACAAAAATAAAATGAAAAATTTTATTAATTTAAAAGATATTTCAGTAAAAGAATTAAGAAACATTATCACTGATGCTAAAAAAAGGAAGAATGCTAGAAAAAAACTTGATAATCTTGAAGCTGATCAAGATGCGCCACTTAAAGGTAAATTGTTAATACAAATGTTTGAAAAATCTAGTCTAAGAACTAGATTGAGTTTTTATTTGGCAATTAAACAACTTGGTGGAAGCACATTAACACTTAGACCAGATGAGTTACATTTATCAAAAGGAGGTGAGAGCATTGAAGATACTGCTAGAATATTATCAAACTTTGGTAATGCCTTTATGCTTAGAACAAGTAGTGATGAAAAGCTAGAGGAATTTAGAAAATATTTATCGATACCTATTATAAATGGATTAAGTCCTTCTGCACATCCAACACAGATATTATCAGATGTTTTTACCGTTGAGGAAATTAAAAAAAAACCAATATCAAAATTAAATATCGCTTGGATTGGAGACTCCAATAATGTTCTTAATTCTTTAATTGCTGCATCTATAAAGTTTTCTTTTAAATTAAGCATTGGTTGTCCAAAAAATTATCAGCCTAACAAAAAAATTTTAAGTTACATTAGAAGTAATAAAGGTAAAATTTTCATTTATCATGACTCAAAAAAAGCAGCAAGTAACGCTGATGTTATCTTCTCTGATAAAGTTATTTCAATGAATGATAAGGTAAATAAAATAAAAAAATTGAAAAGTTTCAGAAAATTTAGAATTGATAAAAAATTAATGTCTAGTGCAAAAAAGGATTGCATTTTTCTTCATTGTTTACCTAGAGGTGATGAAGTAGAAGAAAGTGTATTTAGTAGTAAAAAATCTAAAGTTTGGCAACAAGCTCTTAATAGGGTCCATGTTCAGAAAAGTATATTGCTATATTGCTTTAATAAGCTCTAAGGTAGAGGTAGTGGATTATCAGAATTTTGGTTAAGATATTTGATAACTGAGGCTCTGTCTTTTTCTTTCCTTAAACCTGCATAAGCCATTTTTGTCCCTCTAATCCACTTTGCTGGTTTGATTAAGAAACCATTTAACTCTTCAAAACTCCACTCTTTACCGTAAGCTCCAAGCGCTTTTGAATATTTATAATCAGTAACTCCGCCAATTTTTCTTCCAACTACATTGTATAACGCTGGTCCAATATTATTTTTTCCACCTTTAACTATAGAGTGACAAGCAGCACACTTTTTAAAAATTTTTTCTCCACTTGTTACATCTCCCATTGCCATCAAGGCAACAATATCAATTTTATCTTCAGCTGTTTCAACGGAAGCTTCAGAAGTTCCAGTAACCGCCTCAACCTCAACTACATAACCAGGTTTTTCAGGCTTTTCTACATGAAATATTATCTTTGAGATTTTTCCTATACCAATTACTAGAAGAGCAACCATTAAAACAGCAGCAATTATTTTGTTTAACTCGAAAGAATCCATTTTATTAAAATTTATTTTGAACGTATAACATTATAATTAAAAAATTGCTTATATTTAAATGTACAATTTTGCCTCTGTTTATAATCTAAACACTATAAAAAATAAGAATGAAAACACTAATCATAATTCCATCTAGATTGTCAGCCTCAAGGCTTCCAGGTAAGCCTTTACTTAAAATTAATGGTTTATCTATAATTTCTCATGTTGTAAAAAAAGCTCAAGATGCAAATATTGGTGAAGTATTTGTTGCAACAGAAGACCAAGAAATAGTTGATGAAGTAAAAAAAAATAGCGGTCAGGTAATACTAACCAGCAACCAAAACAAAACAGGAACTGACAGAATCTGTGAAGCTTATAAAAAACTAGGTAGGCCAGATATTGAGCTAATAATGAATCTGCAAGGCGATGAACCTTTGATGAATATTGAAGATATAAAAAAACTACATGACCTTATGATCAAAAAAAAATCTAAAATAGGGACTTTGGCTTCAAATATTGATGATCAAAACTTTTATAAAAATCAAAATATAGTTAAGGTAATTACAAAAGAGAGTCTTAATATTTCTCAATTCACTGAGGCAATAAATTTTACTAGAAATTTTACAAACATAACTGAAAATGTTTATCATCATCTTGGTATATATTGTTACCAAGCAGAAACACTTCTTAAGTTTGTATCCTTCCCTCAGTCCCAGAATGAAATTAAAAATAAACTTGAACAACTTAGAGCACTTGATAACAATATTAAAATTAATGTAGGTTTAGCTAAATCATCTCCGATTGGAGTAGATACAAACGAGGATTTTGTAGCTATAAAAAAAATTATGGAATATAAAAACGAATGAGTAAAATTTATTTTCAAGGAACATACGGGGCGTATTCACATTTAGCAGCTTTATCAATTGAACCAAAATCTGAAGTGGTACCTTGTAAAACTTTTGATGAATGTTTTCTCAAAGCCTCAAAAGATACAAATTCTAAGATTTTAATTCCTGAATCAAATAGAATTACAGGCAATATAGGAATTGAATATCTTATATTTAAATACAGATTAAATATTTATGCTGAGTATTTCCAAAAAATAGAACATAATCTTCTTGGTCTACCAAAAACTAAGATTTCTGAAATTAAGGATGTTTACTCACATGCTCAAGCCTTATCTCAATGCTCAAATTTCATTAAATCAAATGACCTAATTGAACATGTAAGAGCAGATACAGCAGGTTCAGCAGAAATGATTTCAAAAACTAAAGATAAAAAAAAAGGTGCTATAGCCTCCACTTTAAGCGCAAAGACTTATAATTTAGAAATTATTGAAAAAAATATTGAAAATGAAAAAGGAAATTTAACAAGATTTCTAGTA
>TARA_B100001057_G_scaffold22649_2_pt1 | contig 16016 bp, 16 predicted proteins | sample TARA_B100001057 | Tara Oceans TARA_B100001057 (sample SAMEA2621839) | marine metagenome | biome: marine biome (ENVO:00000447); feature: surface water layer (ENVO:00002042); material: "saline water (ENVO:00002010), including plankton (ENVO:xxxxxxxx)" | depth 5 m
GAAAAGCTAAAGTAAAAGCGGTTGGTGTTGTTGGATTGGTTGAAAACATGCCAGGTGGTAATGCACAGAGACCAGGTGATATTGTAAAGTCTTATAGTGGAAAAACAATAGAGATTTTAAATACTGACGCAGAGGGAAGACTGGTTCTAGCAGATGCAATAACTTTTACTGAAAAAAAATTCAGACCTAATTTAATTATTGATTTAGCAACTTTAACTGGTGCAATAGTTGTAGCACTTGGATCTGAGTACGCTGGGCTCTTTTCGAATGACGATAAGTTGTCAAAACAAATACATCAAGCAGGTGAAAAAGTAGGAGAAAAAGCATGGCGTTTACCTTTACACGAAAACTATAACAAACTAATGAATTCAAAAAATGCAGATATGCAAAATATAAACTATGTTGGTGGAGCAGGATCTACAACTGCGGCTGAATTTTTACAAAGGTTTATTCTTAACAAGACACCTTGGGCTCATCTTGATATTGCAGGGATGGCATTTTCAAAATATGCAGGAGCTTTAAATTCTGGAGGAGCTACAGGCTATGGTGTACGACTTTTAAATAAATTTATAGAAGACAACTATGAGTGATATTGAACAAACATTATCAATTATCAAACCAGATGCTGTAGAGAGAAATTTAGAAGAACCAATAAAAGAACTATTTATAAAAAATAGTTTTAAAATAGTTAAGCAAAAAAAAGTTCAATTAGATAAAAAAGATGCTGAACTATTTTATAAAGTTCATGAAACTAAACCGTTTTACAACGAACTTTGCGCTTATTTATCCTCAGGACCCATATTAGTGATGATACTAGAAAAGACTAATGCTGTATTAGAAAATAGAAAATTAATGGGTTCAACAGATCCAAAAAAAGCAGAGGAAGGAACAATTAGAAAAAAATATGGACTATCAATTGATAAAAATTCTGTACATGGTTCAGATAGTCAAGAAAATGCTAAAACTGAAATTAATTTTTTTTTTTAAAGTTAGCAATTACTTTTTCTACAGCTTTAGAATAAGCTTCATATTCTAATTTTAAAACCTTTATCTCCAGAGTTTTTTTTGTATCTTTTTTTTTGATTTTTAATTTTTTTTTTAAAATAATTTTTCCGTCATCCATTTTTTTTGATACAAAATGTACGCTGCAACCTGTATATTTTTCTTTTGCTTTTAAAACTCTTTGATGGGTATTTAACCCTTTAAATTTTGGCAACAGCGATGGATGAATATTGATTATTTTTTTTTTAAATTTATTTATGAAATATGGATTGAGTATTTTCATAAAACCTGCCAAACATATAAGCTTTATTCTCTCTTTTTTTACAATTCTAAAAATTTTATTTACGATAAGTTTTGAATCAAAATTTTCGAAAATAAAATAAGGTATTTTATTGTTTTTGGCGTGACTTAATCCTTTAGCATTTTTATTATTTGAAATAACTAATGCTACCTTAAAGTTAAATTTTTTCTTTTTTGAATTAATGATTAAGGCTTTAAGATTTGAGCCTCTACCAGAGATAAAAACAGCAATATTTACTTTATTTTTATTCAATTTACCAAGAAACTTTGCCCTTATAATGGACTTTAATTTTTTTTTTTATAATTTTCCCAATTAGGTATGGCTTATAAGTATTGGAAAAAATTTTCTTAACTTCGTTTATTTTATTTTTATTCAAAATAAGACAAAAACCAACTCCGCAGTTAAAAGTTCTTAGCATCTCTTTATCACTTACTCCCATAAATTTTAACCATTTAAATATCTTAAGAGTTTTTAAATATTCTAAATTAATTTCTGCACACAAATTATTTGGTATTACTCTTTCAATATTTTCAGCAATTCCCCCACCAGTTATATTAACACAGCCATTAATCAAATTTTTATCAAACATTCTAGAAAGTTCTTTGACATAAATCTTTGTCGGTCTTAAAAGTTCTTTTTTTAAAAAACTATTTTTTTTAATATTAATCTTTTTTTTCTTTAAAATATTTCTAACTAATGAATATCCGTTTGAATGAATGCCATTAGAAGGTATTGCTAAGATATAGTCATTCTTTTTAATTTTATTTTTACCTATAATTTTATTTTTATCTACTACACCTAAAGAAAAACCTGCTAGGTCAAACTTATCTTTAGAGTATGTTCCTGGCATTTCAGCTGTTTCACCACCAACTAATTGACAATTACTTTGATCACATCCTTTTTTAATACCTTTTATTATTTTTTTTAATTTTGAAAGATTTATTTTATCAATTGAAATGTAATCTAGAAAAATTAATGGTTTTGCACCTTGTACCAAGATATCATTCACACACATAGCAACAAGATCAATTCCAATTGTATCAAATTTTTTTAAAGTGTTGGCTATCTCCAATTTTGTACCAACACCATCCGTGCTTGCAACTAACAAGGGATTAACAAATTTTTTTGGAATTGCAGTTATTGAACCAAAACCCCCAATATTTTTAAATTTGTTCTTTGAATTTCCTTTTTTTGTTAAGTTTGATATAAATTTGATAAACTTATTTGATGCATTTATGTTTACTCCACTTTTTTGGTATGTAAATTTATCTTTTTTCATTATTTAAAATGTATTTTAAAAACTTATTCTTGAGAAACTTATCTTATCCAGTTTTAACTTTATTTATACTACTTTTTGTAATTTTCTACCCATCTTTATCAATTAGTAAAATTTTTAAAATTCAAGATATCCAGATTGAAGAACCATTTAATTTAGATTTTGATAAAGAAAAAGTAATTAATAAAGCATTTGTAATAGCCTTTGATGAACTAGTCTCAAGTTTAATTACATCAAAAGATAAAAATAAGATTAAAAATACCAGTCTTCAGGATATTAAGTATCTCATTGATTCTTTCACAATAAACAATGAACAATTTCAAAATAAGAATTATTTAGCAAATCTCGATGTTAATTTTAACAAACCAAATATCCTAAACTTTTTTGAAAAAAAAAATATTTTTCCATCAATGTTTAAAAAAAAAAATTTTCTGACAATCTTGATTTTAATAGATAACGATGAAAACAAAGCTCTTCTTTTTGAAAAAAATCCTTTTTATAGAAATTGGAATCTATCTGAAGATCAAAGTTCTCAAATTAATTTTGTTTTACACGAAGATGACTTGTTTGATTTAAAAGTGATAAATGAAAATAAAAACAACATTGAAAATTTTAAGTTTGATGAAATTATAAAAAGATATGACTTAAAAGATTATATTGTTTCAATTTATTTTAAAAACAAAAATAAAGTTAATGTTTTATCAAAAATATTTTTTAATAACCAAATGAAAATTTTTAATTTGTCATATAGTGAAATTAGTAATTTAGAGGATCAAAAAGTGAATATGATTATTAAACAAAATAAAATTTTATTTGAGGATGTATGGAAAAAAGCAAATCAAATCAATACATCTATAAAACTTCCGATAAATTTAGTCATAAATTCAAAAGAAACAAACAAAATTTTAGAACTTGAAAAATATTTGAAGGAAATTGACCTTGTTTCAAATTTTTTTATAACAAATTTTAATAATCAAGAGACAACTTATAAAGTTATTTTTAATGGTAGACCAGATCAATTTTTAGCTTTAATGGAAGAAAATCAATTTTTTTTAAATATTGATGAAAAAATATGGAAAGTAAAATAAAAGACTTAAGACAGCAAATTTTTAAATTTAAAAATAATAGTGACTTTAATAAAAGTGACTTTTTTGTAAGTCAAAGTAATTTTTTTGCGTACAATTTATTGAATAGTTGGCCAAAATGGGAAAAAAAATTTATAAATGTTTTTGGAGAAAAAAAGTCTGGAAAGAGTCATTTGACCAATATATTTTTAGAGGACAAAGGCGGAATTAAAATTTTAACTAAAAATCTTGATTTCAACTTTCTCGATAATATTAAGAATTATGAAAATATTGTTTTAGAGGATTTTGAGCCAAGCTGTGATGAAAAACTCGTTTATTCATTGTTAGATCTAGTCGAGAAAAATAATAAATATTTAATATTAACATCATGTAAAGCCGTAAATACAATGAATTTTAATTTAAATGACTTAAAGTCAAGATTGAAAAATTGTTTAATGGCCGAAATGACTAACCCAGATGACGATTTAGTATATGCCTTATTAATAAAAAATCTATCTGATAATCAATTGGTGTTAGATAATAAAATAATTAATTTTATAATTCAAAGAATACCAAGATCATATGGTAAAATATCAGATTTTATATGTACAATCGATGAAATTAGTTTAAAAAAAAAAAAACCTATAAATTTAAAAATAATAAAAGAATTACTAAGGACTTAAATTGAACAAATATAGAACTCATACATGTGGTGAATTATCAAAGAACAATAAAAATGAAAGTGTCTTACTATCAGGATGGATTAATAAAAAGAGAGATCATGGTAACCTATTGTTTATAGATTTGAGAGATAATTACGGTTTAACACAATGCGTCATAGATAATAAGAATAAGAATTTTAAAGAACTAGAGAAGCTTCAACTTGAAACGGTTATCAAAATTGAAGGAAAAGTTTTAGAGAGAGAAGATCAGACAATAAATAAAGACCTTTCAACCGGTGAAATCGAAGTTTCAATCATGTCATATGAGGTTTTGGGTAAGACAAAAGAATTACCATTACCTGTTTTTTCAGATCAAGAATATTCAGAGGAAATCAGGTTAAAATACAGATTTTTGGATTTAAGAAGAAAACAAATTCACAATAATATTAATTTAAGATCAAGAGTTATTTCGTTTATCAGAAAAGAGATGGAAAGTATGAATTTTCATGAATTTCAAACTCCTATACTTACTTCATCTAGTCCAGAGGGCGCAAGGGACTTCTTAGTTCCAAGTAGATTGAATCCTGGAAAATTTTATGCTCTTCCACAAGCGCCCCAACAGTTTAAACAACTTATCATGATTTCAGGATTTGATAAGTATTTCCAGATCGCACCATGTTTTAGGGATGAAGATGCAAGGGCTGACAGAAGTCCAGGAGAATTTTACCAATTAGATATAGAAATGTCATTTGTTGAACAGGAAGATGTTTTTATAGTTGTTGAAAAATTATTTATTAAACTTTTTAAAGAATTTTCAAATAAAAAAATACTAAACACTAAATTTCCTAAAATAAAATACGAGGAGTCATTACTTAAGTTTGGAACAGATAAACCAGATTTAAGAAATCCACTTATAATAAAAGATATATCAGAAATTTTTTCAAGAGATGACGTAAAATTTGACTTATTTAAGAAACTAACAAAACAAGGAAAAATTGTAAGATCTATAATCGCGCCTCACACAGGAGACAAGCCAAGAAGTTTTTTTGACAATATTGATAAATGGGCAAAGGACGAAGGTTCAAATGGTTTGGCTTATTTCACTTTTATTAAAGAAGGCGGAAAAATTTCAGGAAAAGGTCCCGTAGGCAAATTTTTTTCAAACGAGGCATGTGAAGAACTTATGAAAATTTGTGATGCAAAAGACGGAGACAGTATTTTTATGTCATGTGGTGAAAAAAAGGATGTTGAAAATATCCTGTCTTTGGCAAGGAAAAAAATAGCGGAAGATTTGAATTTAATATCTGAAGATAGCTTTGCTTTTTGTTGGATAGTCGATTACCCAATGTTTGAATTAGATGAAAAAACGAGTAAAATTAAGTTTAGTCATAATCCCTTTTCAATGCCTCAAGGTGATACTGATAAATTAGATTTTTCAAGTCCTCTTAATATAAAAGCCTATCAATATGATATTGTTTGTAATGGCACTGAGCTCTCCTCAGGAGCAATAAGGAATCATAAACCTGATCTGATGTATAAACTATTTGATTTAGCTGGGTACAACAAAAAGCAGGTAAATGAAAAATTTAGTGGAATGATAAATGCTTTGAGTTACGGAGCACCTCCGCACGGTGGCATAGCCCCTGGTATAGATAGGTTAGTCATGTTAATAGCTAATGAAAAAAATATCAGAGAGGTCACGATGTTCCCAATGAACCAAAATGCTCAAGACCTTATGATGAACGCCCCTTCTGAAATAGATAATAACCAACTTAAAGAATTAAACTTAAGTATTAATAAAAAAAAATAATTACTTTTTGCCTTTAAGGTTTATTCTAATATCTGACAAATCAACCAGTTTTGTTTTATAATCATTTCTTACGAAGCCTTTGCTAGTCATATCTTTTACAATTCTTATCAACTCACTGTTTTCCTCATTTAGGAGGCTATTGTCATTTTCATTTGTTTCAGTTTTTCCTATTGATGGGGTGTGCGCTAAGTCTTCTCGATTTAAATACGAAATAGCTAGTTCTCTAAAAATATAGTCTAAAATTGATGAGGCGGACAAAATTCTATCATTTCCAAAAACTTTTCCTGATGGCTCAAATTTAGTGTCAACATAAGCATTAACATACTCATCTAACGGAACTCCATACTGAAGTCCTAAAGAAATAGCTATTGCGAAGTTATTCATAAGTGCCTTAACTAACTCGCCTTCTTTACTTGTATCAATGAAAATTTCACCTATTTTTCCATCTTCATATTCGCCTGTATGTAAATAAACCTTATGGTCTCCAATAGTCGCTTTTTGAATGTAACCTTTTCTTCTATCTGGCATTCCAAATCTTTTATTTATTGAATCGCTTAGGTTTTTTGTAAAACCATTTTTTGATTTATTTTTTTTCTCATCTATCAAAGAAGTTTTCTTAAATTTCACCTCATTATGATTATTTTCGAAATTGTCGACTTTTTTTAAAGATTTATCTAAACTTTTTGTTTTTCTATTGTCAATTTTCATGTCTAGAATTTCAAATTGTCCATCTTCCTTTTTTTCTAAGTTTGCTAGTTCGTTTTCATTAATATTGTCGAGGTAATGACTTACTTTAAAAGTGCATGTATAGAAGGTTTCTACAAGATATTTTGCCATAATAATTTTCCTTTATTGTTTTGAGTCTGTTTCAAATTAATGTATATACAAATTTGATTTTTAGTCTAATCTAAATTTTACAATTTTGAATTGAAAAAAAAAAATATTCTATGTTGACATTTGTAAAACAAATTTTTACGTGGTGGAATCATCAAACTCTTGGAACAAGATTACACACCATTTTATTTGGAAAATTTAAAGGGAAAGATAATTTTGGTAATAAATATTATCAAAGCAAGTCAGGTAAAAGATGGATTATTTACAATGGAGAAGTTGATTCATCAAACATACCAAATGAGTGGTATTCTTGGATACATTATACTCAAAATAAAATTGAAAAGGTTCACGATCAAAAAAAATTTCAATGGCAGAAGGAACATAAACCAAATTTGACAGGAACATCAAAAGCTTACCATCCAAATAAAAACAAAAATGATCACAAAAAATATAAAAGCTGGAAAGATTAAATTTTATTTATCTTTTTTATTAGTATTTATTTTAGGCCCAACTTCAGGTTATACCTCATCAGAAAATATTGATTATTTTGGAAAATTTATTGATATAAAACTTTTAGATAAGTTAAGCTCAAAAAGTAAACTTTTGAAACTTGAAATAGGAAAAGACCATAAATATAAAAATCTAATTATTAAAGTTTTAAAATGTAAAAATTCTGAATTTGATGATAATCCTGAAATAACTAGTTATTTGCAGGTTAAAGACTTCAATAATAAAGATAACAATGAGGTATTTGTTTTTAATGGCTGGACTTTTTCATCAAGTCCTTCAATACAAGTTTTTGACCATCCAGTATATGATTTATGGATTTTAAAGTGTTATTAAACAATTTTTTCATTATCCAACCAAGTAACATTAAATTTTGACTCAATAAATTTTTCGTGGTTCAAAAGTTTTTTATGTAGTTTAATTGTTGTTGTAATTCCCTCTATAACAAATTCATCTAGAGATCTAAGGGTTCTTTGTATTGCCTCAGTTCTGTTTCTGCCATGGCAAATTAACTTACACACCATACTATCATAATAAGGTGTAACTTTAAATCCTTGATAAATGGAACTATCTACTCTAGTTCTAAACCCAGATGGTTGATGACACATTCCAATTAATCCTGGGGATGGCTGAAAATTTCTACTTGGGTCCTCCGCGTTTATTCTACACTCAATAGCATGACCTCTTGGGTTAATATCAGACTGCTCTAAAGCAGTATTTCCTGTAAATGCAATCCATATTTGCTCTTTAATAATATCTATTCCAGTGACCATCTCTGTAACAGGATGCTCGACTTGCACTCTAGTATTCATTTCTAAAAAATAAAACTTACCATCTTCATAAATAAATTCTACTGTTCCAGCTCCCTCATAACCAATTTGAGATACCATATTAACTGTTTTATCAAAGAGATCTTTACGAATTTTGTCGGTTAAAACAGGACTTGGTGTTTCTTCAATTAATTTTTGATGTCGTCTTTGAATAGAGCAATCTCTTTCATGTAAGTGAACTGTATGATTTTTACCTGAAAGTATCTGAACTTCAATATGACGAGGATTTTGAAAAAATTTTTCGATATATACCTCATCATTAGCAAAAAATTTCTTTGCCTCCGATTTAGCAGTTAAAAATAAGTTATCAAATTCTTTTTCAGTCCTTACAATCTTCATTCCTTTACCACCACCTCCACCAGCGGCTTTTATAAGGATAGGAAAACCAATTTCTCTGGCCAATTTTTTTCCACTTTCTAAGTTTGATATACCATCTTCAGAACCTTCAATGACAGGTAAACCATATTTTTTCGCAATCTTTTTAGCCTCAATTTTATCTCCCATCATTTTGATAAGTTTTGAAGATGGTCCAATAAACTTAATATTGTTTTCTTCAAGCATTTTTGCAAAGTTGAAATTTTCTGACAAAAATCCATATCCAGGATGAACGGCTTCAGAGTTGGTAATTTCTATTGCTGATAATATTGCTGGAATGTTTAAGTAACTATTTGCAGGTTGATGCGAACCAACACAAATACTCTCATCAGCTAGTTTTACATGCATGCTCTCTTTGTCTACATCAGAATGTATTGCAACTGTTTGAATTCCCCATTCCTTACATGCTCTTATAATTCTAACAGCTATTTCACCCCTATTAGCAATTAAAATTTTCTTGAACATATTTAATCGATCACAACGAGAGTCTGTCCATATTCAACAGGCTGGCCGTCTTCAACACTTACGCTTTTCACCACACCATCTTTTGGAGACGGCACGTGATTCATCGTTTTCATGGCTTCAACGATCATCACTGTATCGCCTTTTTTAATTTTTTTTCCAGTTTCCACAAATTTTTTTGCACCCGGCTCTGGAGCTAAATAAGCTGTTCCAATAATTGGGGATTTTATCTCTGTTCCCGATATTGTCTCAACTTTTTTATCATTTTTCTCTATTCCAACTGGCGGAGAGATACTTTGACTAGTTTGAATTTGTCTAGATACTTTTATTTTTATATCTTTTTCAGAATACTCTAACTCAGTCAGTTTAAACTCTTCTAGGTTTTCAACCAACTCTTTAATTAATTTTTTATTAATTTTCATTTTTTAAAAGTTTATGCATTGCTATTATGGCTAAAATATATCCATCACTTCCAAGACCAAAAATTCCACCATTTACAACATCACTTATTAACGATTTTTGTCTAAATTCCTCCCTATTATAAATGTTAGATATATGGACCTCTATTTTTTTTTTTTTACATATTTGTAACGCATCCCTGATAGCTATAGAGGTATGAGTGAATGCTGCGGCATTTATAATAATACCATCAAACTTTTCATTTGCTGATTGTATTATATTAACCATTTCACCTTCCACATTTGATTGGAGAAACTCGATTTTAAGATCTAGTTCTTTACACTTTTCTTCACATTTTTTTTTTAGTTCTTCGTAAGTGATAGAACCATATTGTGATTGTTCTCTTTGACCTAATAGATTAATATTTGGACCGTTTAGAAATAGTATATTTAAACTCATAAGTTATACATAATGAAAAAAAACAAAAAAATCAAAATTATTTTGAATGGAAGGTCAAGATCTTTACAAAAGACAACATCCGTTTATGACTTAATGCAGTCCCTAAAATTATCTACTAATAAAGTTGCTATTGAATTAAATAAGGAAATAATAAACAAAAAACAAATAAGAAATTTATATTTAAAAAATAAAGATAAGATTGAAATAGTGCATTTTATTGGAGGAGGGTAGTGAAAGATTTTTTTAAAATTGCTAATAAAAAATTTAAATCTAGATTAATTGTAGGTACTGGAAAATACAAAAATCTATTGGAATGCGCAAAAGCAGTTAAATATTCTGGTGCAGAAATAGTTACAGTTGCGGTAAGGCGAGTAAATATAACCAACAAAAAAAAACCTTTACTAATGGATTATATTGATCCAAAAAAAATTACCTATCTTCCAAACACAGCTGGATGTTTTACTTCAGAAGATGCGCTAAGAACTTTGCGGTTAGCAAGAGAGATTGGAGGATGGAAGTTAGTTAAACTAGAAGTATTAGGAGACAAAAAAAATTTATTTCCTGACATGATTGAAACTTTGAGATCAACAGAAATTTTATCAAAAGAAGGATTTAAAGTTATGGTTTACTGTAGCGATGATCCTTTAATGGCAAAACGTTTAGAAGACTCAGGTGCGATTGCTATAATGCCTTTAGCTGCACCTATTGGATCTGGTTTAGGTATTCAAAATTATACAAATATTAGAATTATTAGAAATCAAACTAAATTACCTGTAATAATTGATGCTGGAATTGGACAAGCTTCTGACGCAGTTGTCGCAATGGAGCTAGGTTGCGACGGAGTTTTAATCAATACCGCAATCGCAAAGGCAAAGAAGCCGTTTGAAATGGCTCAGGCTATGAAGTTTGCAGTTATCGCTGGAAGAAAGTCTTTTGTTTCAGGAAGAATTTCAAAAACATTGCACGGATCTGCTTCAACTACAAATAAAGGGATTATCTAGTTCTTTTTCTTTTATTTTTTCCAAAAAATTTTTTCTTTTTAAAATTTTTCGATTTAAATTTTGGTTTACCTTTTAGATTTTTTTCAATTTTATTTTCAATTGTTATTTTTTTAAGCTCTACAATATTTTCAAGTTTCTCAAGAACTTTTTTGCTTTTATTTAAGAATTCAATCTTATATTCAGGTACTATCAGAGACAAATCTCCTTCAAAAGTGATCTTAAATTTATTTTTTTTTTCAATGTAAAGTAAATCTTCTTTAAAATTTTCATTAAGGAAATTCTTAATCTTTTCAGATATAAAAATTTTCACTGACTTTGCTTTATTTTTTATGGCGTTAATCTCAACAATTTTTATTACTTTTTGAGCAAATGACTCATTAGTCAGAGAAATATTCCATTGAACGCTACTTTCCCTTAAACGTTGGCGAGACATTTCAAGCAATCCAAAGCTACTAATTCTTCCGATTTGAATTCTTGCTCTATCTTTTCTACATCTTTCTTTTAATCGTCTTTCAACTTGTCTCCTGTTACCAAAGCTCATCATGTCTATAAAATCAATAATTATGAGTCCAGAAAGATCTCTTATTTTTATTTGTCTTGCAATTTCTTCTGCAGCTTCTAGGTTTGTATCAAGCGCTGTGCTTTCTACATTTTTTTGTTTTATAGATCTTCCAGAGTTAACATCTATTGAAACTAAAGCCTCAGTAGGATTAATAACCAAATACCCTCCAGATGATAATTTGACTTGGGTATCATAAATATCGTTTAATTTATTCTCAATATTCTCTTTTATAAATAACGGAATTTTGTCTCTATATTTTTTAATCTTTTTGACATGACTAGGCATCAAAATTTTCATAAAATTTTTAGCTTTTTGATATCCTTCATTACCGTCTACAATTATATTTTGAGTTTCATCGTCATAAATATCTCTAAGAGTTCTCTTTATAATATCGCTTTCCTGATGAATTAATTTTGGCGCAATTGAGTTCATTGCATTTTCTTTAATATTTTCCCATGATTTTATCAAACTTTGAAGATCATAATTAATATCGTTCTTACTTTTGTTTGATCCAGCAGTTCTTACAATTAATCCCATTTCTTTTGGAATAGTTATTTCATTTAAAATTGATCTTATTTTTTTTCTTTCACCTGAGTGAAAAATTTTTCTTGAAATACCACCACCTTTTGGTGTGTTCGGCATTAAAACTATGTATTTACCAGCTATAGATATAAAAGTAGTTAAGGCTGCACCTTTCAAGCCCCTCTCATCTTTTAATACTTGAACCAATATAACTTGATTTGGTTTTATAACCTCTTGGATTTTGTATCTCTTAGAGGGGGCTTTGCTTTGCTTATAATATCCTTCGTTTTGATTTTCTACCTCAGGCTTTTTTTCGACAACTTCATTATCATTTTTATCATTATCAATTTCTGACTCTTCTTTTTCACTCTGTTTGGCTAGCTCTTCTCGAACTTTTTTTTCCTCCTCTTTAATTTTTTCTAAATCACTTAATGGTATTTGGTAGTAGTCAGATTGTATGTCATTAAAAGATAAAAAACCGTGCCTGTCTCTACCAAAGTCAACGAAAGCTGCTTGCAGAGAGGGCTCGATTCTACTTACTTTACCTAAATAAATATTATTTTTAATTAAGGTATTTTTTATACCTTCGTACTCATAGTCTTCAATATTACCGTTTTCTTTAAGTACAACTCGCGTTTCATCTGGATGCGAAGCATCAATGTATAAATTCTTGTCCATAAGTGTATTGTTAAATTTTTCATATTATTTTAAATTCTGATGCCATAACTTTAACAAATTCATTAATTAAATGAAACTAAAATGAACAAATATTTTAAGAAAATAATATTAATATCTACCTCATCTATTTTACTATTAATGATTGTAGCAATTTCAATATTATGGGGTTTTTCAAATGATTTGCCAGATTATAAGTTTTTAAAAAGCTATAAAGCACCAGTTTCAAGCAAGGTATACTCTGGTAACGGCGAATTAATTCAAGATTTTTCTTCAGAAAAAAGGATTTTTATACCTTACAACTCAATTCCTGATAAAATTGTAAATTCTTTTTTATCTGCAGAAGACAAAAATTTTTTTAATCATCCTGGAGTAGACGCAAAAGGCGTCTTGAGGGCAGTGATAAAAAATATCTCCAATATAATTAACTCAAAAAGACTAGAAGGAGCATCAACAATAACTCAACAAGTAGCTAAAAACTTTCTTTTGTCAAATGAAGTCAGTTTAAACCGAAAAATAAAAGAGGCAATCTTAGCATTTAGAATTGAGAGAAGTTTAAATAAAGAGAGAATTTTAGAGTTATATTTGAACCAAATATACTTAGGACAAGGAACATATGGAATTGCTTCTGCAAGCTTAGAATATTTTGATAAATCTGTCGACGAACTAAATTATGAAGAAGCTGCATTATTAGCTGCTTTACCCAAGGCCCCAAGTAAGTACAATCCTTATAAAAATAAACAATTAGCTAAATTTAGAAGGGATTTGGTTTTAAATAATTTGCAAGATAATAAATACATAAGTTCGCAAGAATTAGAAGTTTTTCAAAATACCAAAATAAAATTAAAAAAAAGAAAAAAAGTATATTTAGAAAATTCTAAATATTATGTTGAAGAAATAAGAAAAAATACAATTAAAAAATTTGGATACGACAAAGTTTATAAAGAGGGCTTAAATATAAAAACTCCTTTAAACTTAAAATTACAAAAGCTTGCTTCAAACTCTTTAAGAACTGGAATAGAAAAATATGATCGGAGGAAAGGATTTAGGGGCGCCATGGATAACATTCCACTTTCTGAAAAAAATTGGAGTGAAAAGAAAAAAATTAAAAAAGTTGAAAATAGTTTAAATTGGGAGTTAGCAAGAGTCTTAAGTTTAGATAGTACGACATTAGAAATTGAAACTTCCAATAATAATATTGGGTACATAAATAAGTCTGAGCTTAAATGGATTAAAAAAGAAATTAACGATGCTTTTAAAATTGGAGATATAATTTACGTAAAAAAAAATAAGAATAGTCTTGGGTATACTTTGAAACAATTACCTTTAGCTAATGGTGCTATAGTTGTAATGAACCCATATAATGGAAGAGTTTTAGCATTAAGCGGAGGTTTTAGTTTTAAACAAAGTGAATTTAATCGAGCTACTCAGGCTTTGAGACAACCCGGTTCAGCCTTTAAACCCTTCGTTTATGCAGCGGCGCTTGAAAACGGATATTCACCATCAACTTTAGTGTTGGATGCTCCTCTGGTACTTGAACAAGGAACAGATCTTAAGATGTGGAAACCTGAAAATTACGGTAAAAAGTTTTATGGACCATCAACTCTTAGAATGGGATTAGAAAAATCAAGAAATTTAATGACTGTTAGAATAGCACAAGATTTAGGGATGAAAAAAATTGTGAACATTTCAAAAGAATTAAAAATTTATGAAAATCCAAATGAACTTTTATCTATTTCACTTGGCTCAGCAGAAACAACTCTTCTGAAACTTACAAGTGCATACTGCTCTTTTGTTAATGGTGGAAAATTAATTTATCCAAAATTAATTGATAGAATTCAAGATAGCGAAGGTAACACTATTTATAAAACTGAGGAAAGAAAATGTAAAAACTGTGAGAATATTTCATTTTTAAGTAATGATGTTCCATCGATTAAAAATACTTCGAAACAGGTGTTTTCGCCGCAAACAGCTTATCAAATCACATCAATTTTAGAAGGGGCTACAAAAACAGGAACAGCAAAAAAACTAAAAGATTTAAATTTAGATATCGCTGGAAAAACTGGAACTACTAACAAAAATACTGACACTTGGTTTATAGGCTTTACGTCTGATTTGGTAATAGGTGTTTATGTAGGTCATGATGAACCTAAACCACTTGGAAAGTTTGAGACAGGAGCAAAAACTGCGATGCCAATTTTTAAAAATTTCGTAGAGCTCGCTTTAAAAAAGGAGAATACCAGACCATTTAAAGTTCCCGAAAAAATTACAATGATGGTCGTTGATTCTATTTCTGGTAAAAAAGTTAATTTTAACTCAAAGAAAACTTTAATTGAATCATTCAAAACTGACGAACTTGATGATAATATAGATGTTTCGGAAAAAATTAATAATAGATTTATGAATAATAATATATTAAGATTTTATTAATGAGCGAAGAATTTTTTCAAAATTTTAACGAGGTCGATAAAATTAATCAAAGAATTAAGGAGTATCTTTGAAAAGCATGATTTTGAAAAAAAATTAGAAAATTTTAATAAATCAATTTTATCTAATAATTTTTGGAAAAATAAATCTGAAGCTCAAAAAATTTTAAAAGAAAAAAAATTTTACGAAACATTAATTAAATCTCATAAAGATACTGTAAATTATTTAAAAGAACTTAAGGAATTTTATGATTTAGCTTCGGAGGAAAATAATAAAAACTTGATTCATGAAACATTAGAGAACATTAAAAATTTAAAAAATACTGTAAAAAAAAATGAGATAAAGTGTTTCCTTTCAAAAGAAACTGATAGCAATGATTGTTTTTTAGAAATTCATGCAGGTGCTGGCGGAACAGAAAGTCAGGACTGGGCTGAAATGTTGAGACGAATGTACATGAAATGGTCTCAATCAAAAAATTTTAAAAATCAAATAATTAGTGAGCATAAAGGTGATGAAGCTGGATTAAAGTCTTCAACAATAAAGATATCAGGCGAATACGTTTTTGGATGGTTAAAAACTGAGTCTGGTATTCATCGATTAGTAAGAATATCACCTTTCGACTCAGGAGCCAGAAGACACACAAGTTTTGCTAGTATTTGGGTTTATCCTGTGGTGGATGAAAATATTGATGTTGATATTCAAGAAAAAGATCTAAGAATTGACACATATAGATCAAGCGGTGCAGGTGGACAACATGTAAATACAACTGATAGCGCAGTCAGAGTTACTCATCTTCCAACAAAAATAGTTGTACAATGTCAAAATGAAAGGTCACAACATAAAAATAA
>TARA_B100001057_G_scaffold451635_1_pt1 | contig 15997 bp, 16 predicted proteins | sample TARA_B100001057 | Tara Oceans TARA_B100001057 (sample SAMEA2621839) | marine metagenome | biome: marine biome (ENVO:00000447); feature: surface water layer (ENVO:00002042); material: "saline water (ENVO:00002010), including plankton (ENVO:xxxxxxxx)" | depth 5 m
ACACAATTAGGCACACGTTTACCAAACATAGTCTTCATGCCTTTCTTCTTATAGCCTTTCCAACATCGTGTTCCTTCTGTGATTTCGTTGATAAGCATTATTTTGCCTTGTCTATTTTATCTTTTAAATCTTGCATGTCTGCTTCTATGTCATATAATTTAAATTTGTTTACTTTATCCTCTTGTCCTGGTATTAACTCAGGATGGAATTTCATTTCCACAATTCTTGCATCTTTCTTTATAGACTTACCGTCTATTAACACTTCTACTTCAAATGGCACATGCTTTTCATACCAATATGCCATTTCGTATCCACCATCGTCTAACAGTTTGACTAATAGTCCTCTGTCATAATCTTTTTCTTCTGCTTTAAGAATTTTCATTTCACCACGTGGCAAATGTAATGCTATATTTCTATTACCTGATGTAGGTTTCTTTTTTTCTTCTTCTGGTATATTTTTGTAAAATTCAGATAATCTCATTTTTTCTTCTTGGACTTGTTGCCCCAGTTTTTGGCTCCTTTCTTACGGCACTGAACTAGAGCACCACTGGCGTAGGCACTGGGCCATACTTTGTATCTGCTTTTGACTTTGTGATAACAAGCATCCTGTTTTTCTGCTAGTCTATCAAACTCTTCTTCTGTAATAAATTCTCCTACAGATTCTTCTAATGACTCAAAAGATGTTTTAGGCTGTATGCCTTTGGCTTGATTTCTTTCTTTTTCGTCATCAAATGCTGAACTCACTGTTGGTACTTTGTTAGGCTCTACACGTCTCATAGTTTTTTCTTGAGCATACTCTCTTTGTAGTTGCGGAAATCTTTGTTCCATTTGTCCTAAAGTAAGTTTAGGATATTTTTTCATTGCCCAAGCAAAGAAATTACCAATAGCAAATTCTTTGTTTGCATCTTGATCTCTTTTAGCGGCTCGTCTTAATTCTGGATTATTATACATTCCTTGATCTTCTGGTGCTTCGCCAACTAGACTGCCTTGATACGGATGCGGAGATTCATGACCTGTATTTGGCTTGTTAGGTTTTTTGACTTTGTCACTGTGTCTAACAACTTTTGCTCTACCTTCCTCGCCCAGTTTAGATAGGTCAATATTTAATGGACCTTTAGGCTTACGAAAGTTTTTATGCTTTTTGCCAGGTTTGATTTCCTTAATTCTTTTAGGTTTAGTAACTCTAGGAGTTTCACCACCTAAGTTGCTCATTCCTTGTAGTACTTCATTGATTTTCATACTTGTATTTATCAGATAGATTAGATTTACAAGCCAAAAAAAATCCCCCTAAGTGGGGGGATTTAAAAATAATTTTTTTTATGGAAATTAAATACTACCTGAATCTGTTACTAATCCGTAATCAACTGGTTGTATTTCGCCTCTTGTTTCGATCTCTACTGAAACTCTGGCTGTACCTGCAGTCGCGGCGCCTTGTGTAACTTCTGCTACAATAGTTACGTCGCTTGTACTAGGCCATATATAATGGAAATCTGATCTATATTGTCCTGCCACCCTTAAATCTATATCGGATGCCTTGAACAACAAATCAGTATCTGCCGTTACACCTACAGTTATTGCTGTGGTGTCATTGGCATTTGTCCATGCTGTATCAACTTCTACTACTACTGCTGAGGCTCTCACTGCTGAATTAACTGCATGTATGTTTTGCGTACCGCTGTTATAAGCAACATTGGCTGTCGCAAAGACTAAACCATTAGAACCTGTTGAAGCACCTACTCCCTTTGTACCTACATATCCGTGAGCAACTAAAAATACGTTACTACTAATACCTGATGGTACGTTATTAGGGAAGTGTAATACTCCTGCCGCATAGTCAAATACCCATTCTTCGTTAGTTGTCAAACTGTTCATCTTGTTTGAATCTGCCTTAGCATCTGTTTCGTTTGTATAAACTTTAGCAAGATACGTAGGTCCTATTGAAGGAGGTATGAAGTCTCTGAGTCTGTTAGCACTACCTGGAACAACATTGCCTGTTGGATCCGCTACCGCTAGCCATGATTTAGAACCTGAAACAGTCGGGTCAACAACCATTTGTATGGGTTCCGCAATATAACTACCTGATGCCGCATTATGCCCGTAATATTTTACAGGTGTATCGGCACTAGTTTTAGGTGCGGTTGCTGGAATATCTGAAGATTGTTTCCAAACGTCTTGTGCTAGTGTTAAAACTTCACTTTTATAAATCTCGTTTGGACCTTCTTTTCCGTCAATGTCGGTTTCGGTAACGCCATATATAACCTTCTTCCAGAGGAAATCTAATTTATCGCTATCTGATATTGCCATTCTCTAATATCCTCCTTATGTTACACTTATTGCTGATATGGAATCACTGGCCGCCAGTTTAATTCTTATCAATACAACGTTATTGGTGGCATTGGTTGTACTTTGTGTACCTAGAGTAATTGAAACTGAGCCGGAACTCCCACTTGCTACTCCTCCGTTGGCACAACCTGCACCGTTACCGGTGCCACCTGGGTTACCTGAGCCATCGTATAACGCAAACGCATTATACCATGCTCCACCAGTCGCATTTGGTGATATAGCATTGCTATCACTAACGCCTGGTAAACCAATCAATAGTCCTGTATAAGAACCAGTAATTGATATGCTAAATGTACTCACGGCCGACTTTGCCCAATAGAATGTATAATACTGTGCGGCATCTTTACCGCTATAGTCTATAGCATTTCCATCTGGCCAGTAGCCTGAGGTGTAGTCTACTTGATCTGAAGTCAAAATACCACCAACTACGGCCGCCTCGTGAGCGAACCCACTAGCGGTCAAGTCTTGTGTACTTGTCCATGTTAAACTACTACTTGGTAGGTTGCCTGCGCCTAAAGGATTATCTCCTGTAGCACCGCTACCTAAATAAACTCTATTACCACCAGTTGAACCTGATGGAATATTGTGATTTTGTTCATCAATATCACTTGAACGAGCAGTACCCGCCTTCAGTAATATTGTATTGGATATGCTCTGTGAGCCTGATCCATTTACGTTTGTGCCTGTCGCTGTTAATGTTCCCGACGTATGTCTGCTGGTACCATTAATATTAACTGTCATAGCACTCAATGATTGAGCACTTGTTGTTTGTCTGGTTATTGGAGTACTTACGCCTACGTCCGAATAGGAATAACTTTGACTACTGATAATACTATCTGAGCCTGATATTGTAATAGGACTTCCGTTCCTGTATGTTTCTCCTGCCAAATTCGTCATCGTCGCGTTCGATACTGTAACAGTTCCTCCTGTTGAGAAATGTTCAATACCTGAACTGTATGCTGAAGATCCTGCTGAGTCTCCTGAAATAGATCCTGATGCTATTGTTGGTGATGACGTTATATCATCTACAACAAAGTACACTTCATTAGTGTCATTTGTATCAGTCTTTGTCATTTGGATTCTGTTCCAACCTGCATTTAATGCCGATGCTATTCTAATCTGAGCATCACTCTCAGTAAAGAATCCTGGAGTATCTGAAGGTGAATCAGCATAACCACTAACTCTTAAATCAGTATAAGTAGCATTTTTGTCTGTGCCGTCGAATGTAACACTACCTGAGGTAGAGCCATTGACTACAGCCGCTAACGTACCTGAGTCTGATCTGAAGTTATCAATCTGATTTGAATTTGGAGTTGTATCAGTTACACGAGTAACACTAGCACCTGCTGATGCTGGTAGTGTTCCCCCTGAAGTATTATTTGGAACTGAGCCTGCCGCTAAGTAAGGCGAGTTTCCTGAACTTGAAACAGATAATGTTTCACTGTTCGGAAAGTCTCCTGGTGCTGTAGGAACTAACAGACCTAACGTCTCGTTTAACGAGTCAATAGCACTCGATATCTTAGTGCTATCCGTTAAGGTTATTGCTCCACCGGAGTAACTTCCGTCACCATGTACAGTAACGTCTCCCAAACCTATTTGGAATCCGTCTGCACTTCCTGCCACGCCAGCATCTAATTGTGCTTTTGTAACAAAGTGACTTGAAGCAGTACCGTTTGACCCTGCGACTGTGGCTAATGCTCCAGCGGTAGTCTTTACAATAACGTTTCCGCTACTGCTTTCAACTGTATTACCTCTTTTGCCTAATTCGATATTGGCGCCTACACCTTTCAATCCATAATTTTTAGTGTCTGCCATTATTTTTTCTCCACTTATATTTTTAACCGGTTATAGTATATGTGTGATGTATAGCAAGAATTACTATGACTCTTGCTTTGATAAAAGTATTTATCGAATATGTGTTTATATTAGTTGTTACGTCAGTAAATACTATTATGAAAATTGATGAACTATTTCAAATGCGTAGTGATATCGAAGAGCGGCTTCGTGCTGGCATTTTTGAAAGAGATATGTATAGATGGGAGGACCTCAATTTCAAGTGCGAAATGGAAAATGTAGTTAATGTGGACTTGGACAAATGGATTGATCAATATAGTAGTACAGGAATATCTCCCTCAAAAATAATTGTAGATGGAACAAATTTAGACTGGGTGAATCCTGTAAACGATTATCCTTTCAGTTTTGCCTATCTTCCTAAAGATATTTTACGAAATAAACACATAATAGAAGAGTGTAAACATAATATACCTACAACACATTTTAATTTTATGGCAGGAAATTACCACACAGCAAGATTTATTTTATTAGAAAAGTTTTGGAAAAACAATTTACTAAATGAGATGTTGTGGACATCTTACCGACCTTCATCGGAAGAAGAAAATTTTGATGTAGACTTTATCAAGTTTATAAAACAAAACACACCACGTACATTTAAAACAGATCAGTTTTATAATTTATATCCTGAAGATTTAGGTTTGGGCACGACAGAACAAAGATTCATAAACGACTTCAATAATGCTGACACATGGATATATGAAAACTCGCTAATATCTGTTGTGGTTGATACATTTTCTGGTATTCCATACGGAAGTAGAGCAAAAGTTCAAACAGGTAGATATACCACTCCAAAAAGTTTCAAAGCAATAAGACAAAAACGTCCTTTCATAATTACCATAGGAAGAACAGGTGGTGATTTACAGGCACTTAAAAATTTAGGTTTTGAAACATTTAGTAGTGTCTGGGACGAAAATTATGACGAACAGGACTATGATAAAAGGCTTGACTACATAAGTGACTTATGCTATAATTTATCTAAAGAAAATGTTACCAATTTGTATAACAAAACAAGAGATATTTGCGAACACAATTACAATGTGTTAATGAATACTGATTGGGTACAATGGTACTTTGACCTATTAGATAAGCAGAATGAGTGAATTTACATTTAACAAAGGCGAACATATAAAAACAGACATACCCTGGAATCGTCCATATATAGATACATTTGGTGAATTTGTAAATAAAGAAATACTACCAGGACTACCTGCTACACATGATGCTTTTTTACACGGTGCTTTCCCGCACACACTTACATGGGACATAGATATTGCTATCATAGGAAAACCTACAGATGAGGTTGCTCATTGGATCATAAACCTGTATAATAAAAGTTTGAATGAATACAAACAACTTATAGACGTGGCAATATTTGAAGACTTTACATTATTTTATGGTATTGATGATTACAACAAATCCGGGGATCCTGAAGTACTAGGACAGGCTGATATGTACAAGCCTTACTTTGAAAGTTACAAAAACGGCGAGCCGCAACATTATCCTGAACGCAAAGTTGAAAAAATTTCAGATGTACTATACAAGCATTTTACATCAATTGAAGGACTTAGACGTAAGTTTACAAAAGAAAAACGTGTAATATACAAACCTACTAACATAAAAGATTTTAATAGAATATACAATGTTTGACGACACAATAAAAAGAATTGGTTTTTGCTGTAAGTATCTTGATCCAGATCAAACACAAAAGCCAAAAATACTAAAAGAAATACAACAGAACTTTACTGAAAAAGGCACAACTGTAGCCTGGTGTAATAGACAAGAAAAGTCTGTAGCAGAACAAAAATTATTAGATATAGTAGAACACAACATGAAGAGTGCCTACAATCTTGTAGAGTATGTGGGTACGTTGCCGGCTGAAAGAAGAATGGTAAGATTAGGTAGTAATCAAATACCTATGGCCACTGAGCCTAGTTGGAGGTATGTGTTTGAAGATCCTGCTGTCATAAAGGAACTAGAAAAAGGATTTGGTAAAGTAGGCGATGTTGCCCGTAAGAACGATGTTAGGATAAGTTTTCATCCTGGACAGTTTTGTGTTCTTGCTAGTGATAATCCTGACGTAGTTGAACGCAGTATAGACGAATTTGAGTATCATGCCAACATGGCACGTTGGATGGGTTACGGTAAAGAATTTATGGACATGAAACTAAATGTTCATATATCAGGCAGACAAGGTTATCAAGGTATCATAGATGTGTTACCTAAACTTTCTCCTGAAGCAAGAAATACTATTGCTATTGAGAATGACGAGATGTGTCATGGCTTAGACGCAAGTCTTATGTTGAAAGATCATGTAGCACTAGTATTAGACATTCACCACCATTGGATTAGAGATGAAGAATATATACAAGCAGATGATGACCGTGTTAAAATGGTTATTGATAGTTGGCGCGGTGTTAGGCCTACTTTACATTATAGTTATAGCAGGGACGAATGGCTTGATCAATCAACACGAATTGATGAAGACACAAGACATGCCACCTTACATTCCATTCCAGCCTTACTAGAGACAGGTGCTAAAAAACAAAAACTTAGAGCACATTCTAACTTCTACCCTAATGTAAAAGCAAACGACTGGGCATTGAGTTTTTGGGACGACTTTGATATACAATGCGAAGCAAAGGCTAAGAATCTAGCAAGTCTACAACTATACGAACGAGCAGTAGAAACAAAAAGGGTAAATGAGGCGGATGTATTCTGAAGTGTCTATTTTAGAGTATCATCAGAGGGACTCGACTGTTCAAAAGGTTGTGAGAATTTTATCACAACCTCATTTACATAATATATTTACAGGTTCTGCCTTAAACTGTTTTAAAATGCGGCAAAAACAGTTAAATATGAGCAAGAAAAGGAAAATAACATGTCAAACATAGTCGCTATGGCCCTGTGTCGCATACAGGACAATAACAGTTTAGAATACAATAAGGATAAAGGTGCCGATAAAACTTTTAAACTGTATTCTAGCATGTGTGATATACTTTGCGAAAGTGCTGATAGATTTGTTCAAGGTGATTGGGACTTTGAAATAATAGAAAATGATGTAAAAAATTATCAAGAAATATTTGATAAAAACTTTGGTGAAGTTTATGAAATGTGGGATGAAGGCAAAAACAATATCCTATTTTTAGATTTAGATACATTTATTGTAAATGAAGTAGATGTATTTGATAAGCATGAAAACTTTCAAATGTTCAATTACACAGATCCTAAAACCTTAGGCGGTAAAGATGCCAGCAACAAATATGGTCTCCAACATGAACATTACCTAAATGCTGGAGTTAGATACTATCCTAAAACAATGTCACAAGATGTATGGGACCTAGGTTGGAAATATGCTAAGGATTGGGATTATGATATATGGGGAACAGAGCAAATTATTTTTAATGAGATGATGTATAGCCAAGATAAAGATCACACCCGTTGGTTAACACCCGAAATGAACTATCAAATGATGAACGCCACACCTGACTTGCTGGAAAATCCTAATTACATACAACAATTAAACTTATGGAACGAAACAGAATTGAACAAATCAAAAATTGTTCACTTACACGGAACTAGAGGAGCAGAACAGACTTTGCTAACACAATGGGCATTATGGAAAAAACTTACAGGTGAAGAATTTGAATTTGAACATGTAAACATTGTAGATGGTAAAGTGGAGTACAAATAATGAAATTAAGTTACAAGGATTGCGGTGTAATAGGATTTACATGTAGTACATTTGATTTATTACATGCTGGACATATTACAATGTTAGAAGAAGCAAAACATCATTGCGATTATTTGATCGTAGGATTACAGAATGATCCTACAATAGACCGACCAGAAAAGAATGGTCCTATTCAAAGTATTGTAGAACGACAGATACAGTTGGCCGCAGTAAAATTCATTGACGAAATAATTGTGTACAACACAGAAGAAGATTTATTAGATTTGCTTTTAACACTACCTATTAAAGTTAGAGTGTTAGGAGACGAGTACAAAACAAAAGATTTTACAGGTAAAGATATTGCTAAACAACGTGGAATAAAGATCATTTACAATGGTAGAGACCACAGTTTTAGTAGTTCTAGCCTTAGAAAACGTGTAGTTTGGGGAGAATCAGACTTTGTAAATAAGAACAAGTAATCATAAATACTTGACACATTTACACGAATTTGTTATAATAATATCATATAAGGGGCAAGAATATGAGTAGATTAGTAAGAAATTTGACCGTAACTTCTCTATTAGCATTTGCTATAGGATGGAACGCATATGGTATATATGCTGTAGAGTCAAGATCAGAACAATCAGTTCAAGTAGCATTTGAAGAACCACAAGAACCAGTAATAGATATCAATCAAATGCACTGTCTAGCAACAAACATTTATCATGAAGCAAGAGGTGAAAGTTTTGCTGGTAAAGTAGCAGTTGCCAATGTTACACATAACAGAGTAAACAGTGAAAAATATCCTAACAATTATTGCGGTGTAGTTTATCAAGCAAAGACGTATGTCAATTGGAAAGGCAACGAAGTCCCCGCAAGACACAAATGTCAATTCAGTTGGTACTGTGACGGAAAGTCAGATGACATAGTTTTAAAAACAGCAGATGGCAAAATTATAAAAAGTCATATGTTAGCATGGGAACAAAGTTTGAAAATTGCTACAGAAATGATAAAAGGAAATTTACCCGATATTACAGACGGTGCCACACATTATTATAATCATAATATCACAAAACCATACTGGGCAGTACACTATGTTCAAGTTGTTCAAATAGATAACCACACCTTCCATAAGTTCCAATAAAAAGATAAATACTCTTATAATCCCGTAGGTGGGTGTAGGAGTAAAACAATGTACGAGTATAGATGTAAAGTACTCAAAGTTGTTGATGGCGACACAGTAGACGTAGACATAGATTTAGGTTTTGGTATTGTCCTCAAAGACGAGAGAGTGCGTATCATGGGTATCGACACCCCAGAAAGTCGAACAAGAGATAAAGTAGAAAAAGTATTTGGTAAGGCCAGTTCGGCTAGACTAAAAGAACTAATCGGTGGCCGATCTGGTCCAATTCTAAAAACACAAATTAATAAAAAAGGCGAAGACATGAAAGGTAAGTTTGGTCGTATCTTAGGTGACTTTGTTACTGACAATGGCAAACTTGTAACTGAGATATTGGTTGAAGAAGGTCATGCTGTCGCATATTTTGGTGGAAGTAAAGAAGAGATACAGGACAAGCATATGGCTAACAGAAAGAAACTTATTAGAGAAGGAACAATAAGTATGACCGAAGAAGAAGCCGGCATTATATAAATCTCTTAAATATACTTTATGTATGATAAAGTAACCAATATACATTTAGAACCAACGACAAAATGTAATGCTAGATGTCCACAATGTCCAAGGAATGTATTTGGCTCTTCTTTATTATCACCAGACTTAACAGAAGTAGACTTTTCAGTAGAAGAAGCAAAACAAATCTTCTCAGATCCCTTTTATAATAATATTAACTTTGTATCAGTAAACGGAACTTCTGGTGATATTGTAATGCACAGTGAAGCGGAAATGTTTATGGCGTACATCATAAGCAGATTTCCTAATATAGAATTACACACAAATGGCGGTGCCAAGGGCAAAGACTTTTGGATTTCGTTAGCAAAACCCAATGTTAGAGTAGAGTTTGGTATAGATGGATTAGAAGATACACATCATTTGTATAGAAGAAACACAAGGTTTGATACAGTGATTAAAAATGCTAAAACTTACATTGATGCTGGTGGCAATGCTACTTGGATGATGACTGTATTCAAACATAATGAGCACCAAATTGAAATGTGTAAAAGCATGTCTAAAGAACTTGGATTCAAAAATTTTGTTGCTAGACCATCAACAAGATTTGAATCAAGCGGATACTATCCTGTTGTGGATAAAAATTATAACATTGAATATTGGCTAGAACAAACGCATCATGAACTATTTTATGGTAAAAATAGTAAACAAAATGACAAAGAAAATGCTAAAAAGTTCTGGTTAGACAAACTAAAGGCTGATCCATTTTTACTACAAGGATTTGGAAATAATGTTATTATTGATGATAAAGTAGATTGTTTTTCTAAGAAAAATAATTCCATTTTTATTACCGCAAAAAAAGAAATCACTCCTTGTTGCTGGATTTCTAATCCATATGATAAAAATTATAAAAATTTATTTAATAGGCTTTGTAAAAAATACAACATTGAAAATACATTCAACAATTTGCTAGTCAATAATGTAGAAGATATACTTAAAGGCGAATTATTTAAGATATTAGACAATAATTTTAAAATAAATAAAAATTTTAAAGTTTGCTCTATAAACTGTTCTATAGCCAATAAAACATAAAAACTGGTTGACATTTGCCTAAATATATCTTATAATTATACAATTATTGAGGCATACATAGATGAACAAAAGATTCTATTCAGGTAAAACATATTCGCATTCAACTGGTCACAGTTGTGCATTTAGGCAGTGGAAAGCAAATAGCCACTGTAATCTAATCCACGGTTATGCTCTACAGTTTGAATTCACATTTGGTGGGTATGAACTTGACGAGAGTAACTGGATAGTAGACTTTGGAGGATTGAAGCCACTAAAGGAATGGTTGAAATATATGTTCGATCATACTTACTTAGTAGCGGAAAACGACCCAGAGTTAGAAACAATTAAAATGTTACAAGAGAAAAAGTTAATTGACATGAGACTTGTTTCGCATACTGGTTGTGAAAGATTTGCTGAAATGGCTTTTGATAAAGCAGATGAAATTGTCAAAGAAATGACAAATGGAAGATGCTGGGTACAAAAGACTACAGTAAGAGAACATGAGCATAATTCTGCTACTGTTGAACTTAACGACCACACTAAAGTAAAATTTAGTTAAACAACAAGGAGAACGAATGCAAAAAGCATTCTGAGTTACAAAGAGGATGGCACCCTTAACTGCTCTAGTAACTTAATAATATGATAATATATAGAAACGTAGATAAGGTAACCGGTGCCTTTACTGATTAAATTCGAAATCTACTTGTTCACGTTTATTCAAATAAGTATTCACAATTTCATTTATTAAAGTTTCCGCAAGTTGTATGTATAACTTGTCACTATAATAAAAACGTAAATTATGTTCAGCGATTTCATTAATTTCTTCTCTGGGATATTCCTTATTAACAAAATCTTGTAAACTTTTAAATGCTGATTCATAACGTTCGTTAGGATCTTCAATTTTATCATATGATTCATCTATGTAAGGTTCAAATGTTTTAAAACCTATATTCTTCATATGGGATAAAGTGTTTTGGCAACCAAAAACCACAAATGGCATACCCCATGCTAAAGGTTTGTGAACTTTTTCACTAACAAACATCACATTGTATGGAGTACAGTTAGGTAATTCAAATTCTGTGTCAAACATTAGACTTTCAGTACTGACAAACAATTTAGATTTCTTTACCCAATCAATATTTGCCACACTATCATGCATCATTTGACCATTTACTATATTTTCTGTAGGTTCGCCCTGTGCTAATATAGGTGTACCTAAATCTTTTATGATAGTGTACTCTTCTTCTTCGGGCAATCTGATTTCTGCCAAACTAACAAAACTATTTTCAAACAAATCGTTCTCATATAAGTCGTTTACTAACTTTGGTCTATGGAATTTATGTGATCTGTTTAAACAAACCACCTTTTTTGTTTTTTTAGCAGGTTGGATTTCTTTTAAATATTGATCTATGTCGCAAATACCATTTTTTTGAAATCTAGATGTGTCTGATTCAACACCACTTTGGTAATATGTGTCGTAAATGAAATAATCAAAATTATAAAATGAGGATTTAGGTATATTGTTGTTGATTAACCACTTGTTCATTCTCGAATCCGCATTTGGCTTGATAAATGAAATATAAAATGGCGGTGTTGGCTTAGAAACTTCCTTAATGTGTTCAAATACATTAGTCATACTGAGTTTTTCGTTTACATGAAGGAAACTAGGCTCCCATACATCGCTAATTACTAAATTAAAGTTAGGAACTGCTTTGATCCAAAACTCTCTATTCAGTAGAATAGCAGTATGTTCACTCATTGTGATGTGAATTATGGTTTCTTTACCAAAAGTGCTCTCAAAACGTTTACTAAGGTGATCAAGTAAATCTAAATCTGACAGCAAAATTTTGAAAGGCGATATTAAAAAGTTATGTTCTATGAATAATTTCTTTCCACTTGAATTTTTTGGGAACCAACTTAGCACATCAAACAGATCCTTCTTTACTAATTCATCTGTTGACAAAATATCCAAATTTTTGAATTCTTCAAGCCTATCTTGGTCAATATATCTTGAACCTAATTCTGCTCTGATATCCAAAGGTACAAAGACATGATTCATGATTCTTTAGTCGACCTCTTGATTTCTATTTCGTCCCACATAATTCTTACAGGATCTACAATTCTACTCATTATCCAAAATCTATCAGAAATTCTGTTAAAATTGTGTTCCAACGCATCTCTAATTTCTTCTATACTATGCTCTTCACTTAAAAACTTCTCATAAGAATCCAACATCGCATTTAGCCTAAGTGTAAAATTTTGCTCTTGATCGTAACTTTCGTCGAACCATTCTGGGAAGGTCTTAAATCCAAGTTCTCTTACCCTTTTTAAGGAGTCTCTGTTACCAAAAATCATAAATGGCATACCATAAGCCATTGGCTTAAAAGTTTTTTCTGTTAAAAATCTTACTGGTTGTGATGGATCCATTTCAATTATAATGTCTCTTGCTTGGCTTTCAGAAACAATGTTTACCTTACAATCTAATAACCACTGAAAATTGAATTTCCTGTCATGCTTGGCTCTGATTGCCCCATCTTGTTGATTTTCACGTGGTTCATTTTCTGCCATTTTAGGTAGTTGTTTTACAAATGCTTCAGTTCTATCATCGTTGTCTGGTGGCGGTGGTGTATCTTCCTCGTAACCACAACTCCAAACCATTTCATCAAGTAATCCACGTTTATTTGCTTCTACTAAAGAACTAATCCTATGTCCTTTTGGAATTCTATTAAGCCATAAAGCATTATAAGGTTTATCATCTGTCCAAACCAACTCCATTTTTTCTTCGGTAGTAAGTTCTTCGTCATCTAATGCTTCTCTCCAATCCATTAAATTTTGAGGAGATGCTACACCGCAAGTTCTATAGGTGTCAAATAGAAAATATTCAATTGCTATAGGATCAAATAGTACTCCTTGCTTATGTAAAAAAACTTTATAGTCTTGATGTGAATTACACTTGATGTAAAATCTTTTGTTTTTGAATTGTTCTTCTGGCATCAAATATCTTTTACATTTTTCAACAAAATTGTTCCAAACAAAATCAGTTTCGTAGTCGATCAATTCATTCTGCGGGCCACATTCCCAAATGTCAGAAACACATGTAGAAAATTCAGCACAATTGAAAAACTTATTAAATGTATTACCGTTAAGCATGAGTGCCGCTTTTTCGGATATAGACACAATGACATTTTTGTCTGGCAAAGGTTCAAATCTTTTTTTCATTTCCACCCAAAACTCGCTTTGTACATTTAATATGTCATTGATATTTACACTAACAGGATATATGAAATTTTCTTCTGTCATGTTAGTTTTAATTTCTCTTCTGTAGTTTTGGGGTAGTTGTAATATCCAACCAAAGTAGTCGTGTTTGTTGATATAATCAACAACATTATATTCCCGTGCCTGGTGAGATTCTTTAATAAATGCTTTCGCAATTGGTTTTTCTACTAGGTTTTTGTCATTTGGGTTTACCACCGCGTGTACAAAAATATTTCTCATGTGATACTATTATCCGATAAATATGTGTATGTTATTTGGTATCTTAACATTATTAACTGCTCTGGCTATTGCCGGTGTTGCCGCATGGTTTTCCATAGTCGGCTTAATGCTACTATTTAGTGGTATGCCTATGAGTATTGCCGTAATGGCTGGCACATTAGAAATAGGTAAACTGCTTACAGCAAGTTGGCTATACAGATATTGGAATGAAACCAGTCTTATGCTCCGAGCATATCTCACGACCGCAGTTGTTATACTAATGGTAATTACCAGTATAGGTATCTTTGGCTACCTTAGTAAAGCCGCCTCTGATCAAGCAGGCGATATAGGTGATGCTGTAGCAGTAGTCGAAAGAATTGATGCTCAAATAGATAGAGAAGAAAATAAAATAGATTTAATTGAAGATAGGATACTAGGAATAGGCGGTAGTGTAGATATTAGTGCCAGCATAGATGCACAAGAGGATATTAGAGACGGTGCTTGGGCAAGAGTACAAGGCGATATAGATTACAACCAAGAACAAATAGAAAATGTTAGAGAACAATTAACAGTTGATATTGCTCAACAGGATAGTAGATTATCTGAACTAGACAAAGCAGTAAATGAACTAAGGTCAAAAGGTGTCGAAGTTGTTACACTTGACGAAGGAGGTGTTTTTGCCAGAGCAGAAACAGAAAAAATAGATTACATAGCACAGGCTAATGAATTACGAGCAAGTCAACAAGCAGAACGTGATGAGATCAAAGCAGAAAAACAAAGTTTACGTGATACAGCAACGTCAGATATAAATGTATTCCAAAGTGCCATTGACAACTATAGAACTCAAGCACAAGACGACATAAACGGTGCCAACGGAGAAATAAACAGATTGCGTAATCAAAGTTCTAATCAAGCAGATGATAACTTAATTAAGATAGATACTTTTAACAACGAGATAGACTCCATTTACAATAATATAGTTGCACTTAAGGACGAGAAATTTGACGCAGAAAGTAAGATAAGGGCATTAGACAGAGAAGTTGGTCCTATAAAGTACTTGGCGCAATTAATCTATGGTAGTGAAGAAAGAGATATATTAGATCAAGCAATACGTTTGTTTATTCTAATGCTGGTGTTTGTATTTGATCCATTAGCAGTTATGCTGGTAATTGCCGCTAACCAAACACTTTTACGTTATGGCATAAACTTGGAGTCTTCTGGTCCACCTACTCCACCTAAGGACGACCCTACACCAGGACCACTTAATTATGACGAACCTGTTACACCAGACTATGGCATAGGTACCCATGGAGGGAAACCTTTAGTTAGCGACGACCAAATGAAAGATGCTTCAGAGTTTATGGACAAGTTAGACGATGATGATTCATTAATGAATATACTCTATGACAACAAAGCAGATGATTATCAAGACAGTTGGTCAAATATGCCAGAAGAACACAGACAGCATGATGAAGTACACTATGAAAGTTCACCGCCGAGTGCTGTGGACGATGCCGCAGATGTAATGAGTGGTTATGACGGCAGAGATAAAACATTTTTTGAAACTATAAACGAACCATTAGTAAATATAGATAATCAAAAAACTGAAGATATTGTAAAACAAATTGAAAAAACAGAAAAGTTAGAAGAAGATTTAAACAATATATTAGGTGGCAAAACAAAAGCACAATTATTACAAATGGCCGCTGACGGAGGTATTGAGATACCAGCACAATTATCCAAAGCAGATATTGTGGCAAACGTCATTCAAAATTACGACAGTATTACCAAAAAAAAAATTTAAAAATTGAAGATCTTGAAACTGAATTAAAAGATTCAGAATATAGGTATCAAAAGCAATTAGACGAATTAAACGATAAGTACAAGCGAACATTAGAAAATCTCGAAGATGTCAAGAATTCGCTTGACGAAAAGCCAAAAGAAGTTATAATAGAAAA